>ENA-OOJM01000069-OOJM01000069.1-human-skin-metagenome-genome-assembly--contig:-NODE-69-length-38781-cov-83.884367_pt1 | contig 38781 bp, 39 predicted proteins | sample MGYA00248875_ERZ500988 | MGnify/ENA primary metagenome ERZ500988 (study PRJEB25958, sample SAMN03398507) | human skin metagenome | study: EMG produced TPA metagenomics assembly of the Human Skin... | reverse complement strand
GGGGTCGCTCTTGAGCGAACAATCGCCCTAGGGGATGGAGCTAACGATCTTGACATGTTCGCTATCGCTGGGCTGCCGATCGCCTTCTGCGCTAAGCCGGTCGCCGTCGAGGCTGCACGAAACACCATCAGGTGTGAGCGGATAGACGCAGTTCGCGCTGTGTGGGCCCACTGACCATGATCATAAAGTGCATGAGTACCCTTCCTGGAACCCTTCATTCGGCCCATGATGGCACTTGGCAGGTAGCAGAGCATGGCTGCCAAGTGTTAGCTTGGCAAGCCGACGACAAGCCCGTCATCTGGTTCGACGCCGAGCACGCTGCCGAGTCCGAGGCCGTGATCCGGGGAGGAATCCCGCTGTGTGCCCCGTGGTTTGGTCACGGCCCCAACAATGATCAGGACCCCCAGCACGGCCTGGCCCGTCGCACCGACTTCGAGGTAACGGCCACTGATCCCTTCCGCGTCGTCGGGGTTGCTGAGACCGCGTCCATCGGAATCCGTCACGAGGTTGTCATGACGAACACGGCCTTGAAGATGATGCTTACCCTCACCAACCATGATCAGAAACCACGCGTCACCGAGGGGATGTGGCACACCTACCTGCGCGTCGCAGATGCCGCACAGGCACGGGTCAGGGGCGTTCGCGGCGCCAGCTGGCACAACTTCGCGACCGGTGACAAGGGGTCCTTCGACGCCAACGAGCTTGCCGTAACTCCTGATACTGACACCGTCATCCAGGGAGTCGGGCCCGCCCTAGCCCTCCTCGATCCAGCGTGGGGACGCCAGATCCACGTGGAGACGACAAGGTGCCCCAGCGCCGTGGTCTGGAATCCACGCTCCTCGTCGACACATGCCGATAACCCAACAGCCCAGGCATGGCGCGATTTCGTATGCGTCGAGACCGGGGCCTGCAAGGACAATGCGGTCATTGTTGCCCCACACAGCGACCTCACCATGTCCACACGGATTAGCGTCGAAACGTTGTGATCATGGCCAAGATCGGACGCCATGGAGGCCACACCCGACCAGACATGTGAGGCAGCGCCACGAACATCCGTGCAAACACTTCACTTGTCCACGAGCAACAGTGCTCACCCGACTCCAAATAGCAGGGGTGGCTCATCCCGTTCTAAAGAACGCCATATACAGTGATGTCACGGTTTCGGACCGCCTTCACCGGGAACGAAACAGTGTTTCTTCGACGGTTCACAGGTAGTGCTGTGTGCCGTCACCGACAACCAGCCGCACGGCGGCAGGAGGACAGATGTCAGAGCGGATTGCCAACGCAGCCCTGCGTCAGAAAGTGATGAGCGCGGACGACGCGGCTGCCCTCATCCATGACGGCGACCAGATCGGATTCGGTGGATTCACTGGGTCGGGCTACCCCAAAGAGCTTCCAGGCGCACTGGCCAAGCGCATCCAAGAGTCCCACGACCGTGGTGAGAAGTTCACCGTCAACGTCTTCACCGGAGCCTCGACCGCTCCTGAACTCGACGGCGCCCTCGCCTCCGTTGACGGCATCGGCTGGCGTATGCCATACCAGTCCGATCCCCAGATGCGAAGCAAGATCAACGACGGCACCTCCTTCTACACCGACATCCATCTATCGGAGTCGGGCATGATGGTGCGTCAGAGCTTCTTCGGCAAGGTCGACTTCGCCGTCATCGAGGCCACACGAATCACCGCGGACGGGGATGTCGTCCTCACCTCGTCGGTTGGCAACAACGCGGTCTACTGTGACACCGCCGAGAAAGTCATCATCGAGGTCAACTCGTGGCAGTCCGAGGACCTCGAAGGAATGCACGACATCTACGGTGGTTTTGCGCTTCCTCCGAACCGGGTGCCGATCCCGATCACCCATCCCGGTGACCGGATCGGTGACAAATTCCTCCACATCTCCCAGAACAAGATTGTGGCGATCGTCGAGACCGCAGGCCCCGACCGCAACACCCCGTTCAAGCCGATCGACGACGACTCTCGCAAGATCGCCGGATTCCTGCTCGACTTTTATGACAACGAGGTCAAGCAGGGACGCATCCCCAAGAACCTGCTGCCGCTCCAGTCCGGCGTCGGCAACATCCCGAACGCCGTTCTTGACGGCTTGCTTCACTCCGACCTGGAGCATCTGACCTCGTACACCGAGGTGATCCAGGACGGCATGATCGACCTCATCGACGCCGGCAAGCTTGACGTCGCCTCCGCTACCGCCTTCTCGCTGTCGCCTGACTATGCGCACAAGATGAACGAGAACGCAGCCTTCTACCGCGATCACATCATTTTGCGCCCGCAGGAAATTTCGAACCACCCCGAGGTCATTCGCCGCCTCGGCGTCATCGGCGCTAACGGCATGATCGAGGCCGACATCTATGGCAATGTCAACTCGACCCATGTCATGGGCTCGCGGATGATGAACGGCATCGGTGGATCCGGCGACTTCACCCGCAATGCCTACATTTCGGCCTTCGTGTCCCCGTCGACAGCCAAGGGGGGCGCCATCTCGGCGATCGTCCCGATGGTCTCCCACGTCGACCACACCGAGCACGACGGTATGGTTATCATCACCGAGCAAGGCATCGCTGATCTGCGTGGCCTGGCCCCACGCCAGCGCGCCCCGAAGATCATCGAGAATTGTGCCCACCCGGACTACCGTCCGATGCTGCTCGACTACTACGAGCGTGCGCTGCGCGACTGCAAGTTCAAGCACACCCCGCACCTGCTGGGTGAGGCGTACTCATGGCACACCCGGTTCCTCGAGACCGGCACCATGAAGAAGGACTGAAGTCTTACAACCCTGACCCACAATCGCCCCAGGACCGTTGCGGTTCTGGGGCGATCATTATGTGCGGCAGTCGCGGCACGTGACGATTTTCGTCACGCCACGTCATTGTGCGCGGCCGTGGCTGCACACAGGTCGACATGCAAAAACTCCCGCCCGGGCCCGTGGGCAGGCATGTCAGTGCTGCCACCACAGGTGAGGCGGGAGTTTTGATCATCGGCAGTTGCGTTCGCAGTCCCGAGTATTTTCCAGGGCACATCCGAGTGCCAGCAGGGTGGCCTCGTCGTACAGCCGACCGCCAATCATGATGCCGATCGGCAGCTCGACGCCATCGATCCTCATGTTGTGCAGCGGCAGGCTCATCGCCGGGCGCCCGGTGATATTCCACAAGCTGGTCCACGGTGTGAAGCGGCACTGGGCGTCAAAATCGGCCGCCGGATCCTCATCGTCCCGCAAAGCCCCAACTGGCAAAGGCGGCTGAGCCAAGGTCGGGCTAATAATGACGTCGAACCGCTGCCAATGCTGCCCAACTTGACGGGCCACCATCTGGATACCGGCCAACGCCTCGGCCAGCTCGACTCCACTGCGACGTCGGCCCCCGGCCCGCAGCCAACGAGACATGGGTGTGCAGAGCTCCTCACGTTCGGGCAGGACCGGTATCGCCGCCGCCCCCACTTCCCACACGCACCGAAAAGAGTCCCACTCACGCGGGCCGAACGGGGCACTCGTCTGCTCGACGACGTGGCCCATGGACTCCAAGGTGGCGGCCGTCCGGTCCAATGCGGCCAGGATGTCCGGATGGACCTGGACGTCAGCGATAACCGGTTCGCGCAGAATTCCGATGCGCAGCCGTCCCGGATCACGGCCACAGGCCGACAAGAAGGTCTCGGTCGGGGTCGGGGCGTAGAAGGGGTCCCCCGGCCACGGCCCGGACAGCACGTCAAGAGCGGCTGCGGTGTCGCGCACCGTGCGGGTCAGCACCCCACCGCAGACCAGCCCGGGACCGTCGATCCCGTAAGGACCGGCCGAAACTCGCCCACGGCTGGGTTTGAGGCCGACGACACCGCAACATGACGCCGGGATGCGTATCGACCCGCCGCCGTCGGAGCCTTGAGCGATCGGCACCTGACCAGCCCCGACTGCGGCCGCAGCACCACCAGAGGACCCTCCCGCCATTCGGGTGTGGTCCCACGGAGTGACGGTCGCCGCCCGACCATCCGGCTCGGTGTAGCAGGGAAGCCCAAACTCGGGAGCGGCCGTCGTACCGATCGGGATGGCACCGGCGGCCTTGAGCCGAGTGACGATGCCGTCGTCGTGGTCCGAAGGCGTCCCGCCGACAGCTCGGCTACCGACGGCTCGGGGCGCCCCGGCTAAGGCGTTGAGGTCCTTGACCGGGCAGGGAACACCGAACAGCGGGCCGGGACGGGCTTGTCCGGCATCGAGTTGACGCTGGAGTTTTCGGGCGGTGTTCCGAGCCCCGGTGTCATCGATCCAGGTCCAAGCGTGACATTCGTCGGCATGTGCCGCCTCGAGGGCGGCGTCGACAATGTCAAGGATCCCGACGTCACCAGCGGCGATACGGGTGGAGGTTTCCAGGGCGGTCAGTGGATCCATAGTCATGGTCCTACCACGTTCGGTGTCTTTTCCTTCGAGGCCCAGTCATTACGCCCGCATATCCGTATAAAAAATGGACTCTGGCGCAGCAAGCTAACCCGCTAGCCATGCCAACTCATATTCACGAGATTGGCCACTACGTCTAGGCTGGAATAACCCGTCACCAGGAGGATCGTGACCGAGCAGTCCACGCACCCAAAGCCCCGCCATGCCGAGCCAGAGGACGTCTCCCCGAGCGCACCGCCACGTGCCAGCGCCGAGACGATTGTCACCCTTCCCCCACCCGAAGTCCCCGAAGCCCAAGCCGCGTCGTCGGCAAAGGTGGGACGGATCGCCGCCGGGCTCTACCTCGCCGCAGCAGTCGCTGCCGCCGCTGCGCTTTTAATCGCGTGGTGGCAGTCCATCCATATGCAGACCTTCATCCAGGCCACAAACCTCATGACGTGGACCCACCCTCGTCCCGGATCCCTAGCATCAGTGCTCCTGGCCACCGCCATGATGTCCATCGCCGCCGCGATGGTGGCCATGCCCGGGATCCTGGCCGTCAATACCTGGCTGGGACGCCGGTGGGTACGTTGGGGTGCCATCGGCGGCGTTGCCGTCGGGTGCGCGGCAGTGACCCTCAACTGGGTGTCATGGATCGGGATGCCGTTCCTCATAGCCGCCGGCGTCATGGTCTGGCTGCCGCCGGTGAGACGCTGGATGGACTCGCTGCGACCAGTCACCCACGAAGCCGAACGTCCGACCTTTCCAATGAGGTACGGCAGGGTTCCCCAACACTACTGAGGTATGCGGGTTCGCACAGCTCTGACGTGGTGCGCTAGGCTATCTCAAGTCTTCAGACATTGCGGGCGTAGCTCAATGGTAGAGCGCCAGCTTCCCAAGCTGGATACGCGGGTTCGATTCCCGTCGCCCGCTCCACAGCCACTCACCGGGGCCGCCCAATCACTGTACGAGGATCAACCAACGCACTGTCGCTGCCGAGCACCTAGACGGACAGCGAGTGGATTTCATCGAAACCGAAGATTCATTCTCGTTCGGTGAGCCGAAGGCACGGCTTATCCCTGATAAGCACGACCATGAACGCGCCAGGATCAAACCTCCATAGCCAACAGCGGAGGCGGGCTCGACGACGCGAAATGGAAGGTCAGAGGGATCGTAGTAGTACCGAGGCGACGTTGCTGGGGCTAACGAGCAGCCCCCAATACTGGCCGAGAAAGTGGCTGAGCCACGATGCCCTCTTCGAGATCGTCCGGGCCATACATCGGCCACAGCACCTCATCGCACCGAACCCCCTCGTAGAAAAGGCGCACCAAGGTTTCAAAGGCGTCCATGCCTCCCACCCCGTCGTAGAAAGTCAGGAGTGCAGCGGGGCCTTCCTACCGTGGTGCGAACCATACGTCACTGGATGGCCGGATCCTACGCATGTGCGACAGCCACATGGTCATGTTGTGGGCACCACAGCGACATCGGGGGCTGCCACAGCCAGACGACGGTCACACGTCAACAGACACGCACCCAACAGACGCGCCAGCACCACGTACAGCGCGTCATAAGCAGACACGTTGTGCCGCATCTCCCACGCATCCACCATCAGTGGTTCCACCGGATACAACTCCACCTTGAATGCTCGGAAGTCCGACAATATCCGCATTGCCTCCGCATCGGTGATGAGATGCCCCAAGGAAAGGTTTCGTACGACATGGGCAATCTCTGCAAGCAGATGTTGGGGAGCAATGAACTCCTCGCCGCCCCATTGCTGCCATGCCGCACGCCCAACCGTGCTACCAACGAGCATTTCGGCGAGCACGGACGCATCGACGACGAGTGTCATCGTCCTTCCCGGCCTTCTTGCAACACCTCGACCATCGGTGGCAAATCCGTCCTAGCAGTCTGCGCCATGATGCGCTGCATCAACTGCTCGCGTGAGGGATTCTTGAGCGTGTTCTGTAGCACTTCCAGGGTGTATTCACTCAACGACTTGCCTTGCAAAGCCGCTCGCGCCTTGAGTTCCCTGCTGGTCTCCTCCGGGACGTTGCGAATCTGAATGGTCGCCATGCACTAAGCATAGCTGCCATGCACAGCGCATGCATATGGTTCTGTCGGCCTCGGCTACGACTGGCTCGGGTGTCCAGGACACCGGCATCAAGTTCAGACGATTCAACCCCAGCACTGAGATGCTTCAGTCACATAAGCTTGGACAGGAACTAGTTATTCAGTATCAGCTTTTGATGACGATCCTGGGATTCTGAGACGGATCAAGCCACCACAACGTGGCCTCCCACTCCGAATGAGAATTCACCCGCACACATCCGCCCGCGTGACTCCCAGCCGCACGAGGTTGAACAGCATGAGCTTGGTTGGCATGAGACCGAACTGGATGACCCGGCCGTGGCGCTGCCGCCACCGCGTCAACCGGAACCGCTAATTGCTTCTCGTCCCTGGTACATCCGGTCGCAGCTACGGCTGTCGCTGCCGCAAGAATGCAGGCAACTCCACGTCTCAGCCCAACCCCGTCCGCAACGTTGTCAAAAGATGCTCAATGAACCCCTCAGCATCAACTTCGCACAACAGGTCGACGTTGGGCTCTTTGCCCCAGCGCCCCAACTCGTCACCGACGGTCTGGCCACGGGTGAGCGTCCCGGTCAGCTCGACGTCGACGGCCAGTGGCCGCGTCGTCGCAAATCTCCCGGTCACCGCGTTGGCGACGACGAGCGGGTCGTGCAAGTACGCACACCATCCCAACCCGTCAGCCTCGTGGAACTCGAAGTAGAACCTCAGCGCGTCGGCCAAGACTTTCACAACCGGATGTTCCCCTAGCTCCTTCACAGCCCGACGATCCCTCTCGTCCAGCCTGATGACCTCAGTGGCCTGCAACGCCCCAAGCACGACCCGTTTGGACGCCTTCCCCCATGCCTCGAACACCTCATGGCCGGCCTCCGGGTCCACCGCGATGTTCCACTCGCTCGTCGGGCCGGTGTTGCCACGGTGGTTGATCGCTCCACCCATGACGTGCAGCCCCCGCAACAACTGCGGCAAGTCCGGTTCTTCCCGCAGCGCCAGCGCGAGGTTCGTCAGCGGCCCGGTGACGATGCCGACCAGCTCGCCGGGGTATTTCCGGGCAAGATCCACCCACAGTTGCGCACCGCTGCGCCCATCGGGGTGACGTCCGCAGTCCCCCAGCTGGGCATGCCCCAAACCGTGGGGTCCATGGGTCTCCTCGGCGGTCATCACCGGCTCGACGAGGGGCGCGTCCGCCCCACGCGCCACCGGGGCATCCATCCCGAGCAGCTCGGTCAGCCCCAGGGCATTGCGCAGCACGTCGTCCTGACCGACATTGCCAGCTGTCGTCACCACCCCGACGGTCTCGACATCGTCGCGGCTCGCCAGGTAGGCCAGCGCGAACGCGTCGTCAATCCCAGGGTCGCAATCGAGCAGAACCGGCAAGAAACGTGTGGGCATGGCGTCAGAATAGAGGCCCTCCACCGCACCACTGATCGTTGAGTCGTCCCACCTCACCTTCTGCTGAGGCTGTTCGGGCTGGTCAGAGCGCCTTTGCTCCAGGACTCGCACATCCGCGTGTCCTGCCCCCTCATTGTCCAACGGGTATGTGCCACACATTTCACTGTCCCCTGGTGCCGCCCTGCCCGAATCTTGGAAGGAATCATGCTCGACTGGGTGGACCTCATCATTCGTATCGGAGTCGGCGTCGGCCCCGGAACCCTCATCGAGATAGGAGCCGACGGATTCGGTGCAGCTGATCCCCATACCCTCCATACGGACACGTCTCGTAGCATCCCCAGTCCGGCCTGGAGCCCCTCGGTTTGGTCGTGAGCCTTCCTGGAGGACACTTGGCCTTGTCAGAGCAGGTCGTCAGCCACGTGCGTGACGACGCTGGCGAGCGAGTGTGAGGAAGTCATGACCATCGAGGAGAAGGAACCGTCCCGCGCTGAGAGGATCCTTGCGGGCACCGTCGCGTTTACGATCTGCATGGCCGTGGTGTTCGCGATCGTGGCGATCTTCATCGGTTGGCGCTGGTCGCTGAGGATGTTCGTCGGAGTCCTGCTCATCGGAATCCCCGGCGAGATCCTGCTGGAACTGGTTGGCGAGAACCGAATGTTCCCCCGCGGCGGAGGCAAACCGGGCCAGACACGAGCTGCACGTTTGCTCATCCTGACGCTCATCCTCGCCGCGTGGGCTCTCATCGTCCTCGCCCTCACCGCCCTCATCCAACCGTGGTACGGCGCCGTCGGGGAAATAGCGTGGGTCATGGTGATCGGGATCCTCGCGATCCTCATCCGGGGGATCCGGGACACCCGGAAGAAGAAGTCCTAGCCCCTCGCCATGATCACAGCGCCGAGACTCCTCCCTGGCGGCCTTTTGTACCTCTCACGCCAGGTGCTCAGGACGTCGGAGACCGTCGGCTGCTTGTCCGCGGGAACGCCGGACTGGAACTCGTCGTCGTGGATCTCCATGTCGAAGTGAGCCGACACAGCACGTACTCTCCTCTAGAGAGGCCTAGACCCCTTGGAATTGTCGAACATGTCGTCAAGGTGGGTGGGCAGGATAGTCTGGCCACACTGGCTGGATCCATCGAGATTGTGGGGCAATGGCTGCCTTGCAGATACCAATCCGATCGGCGCGACCGGTCACTGGCCCACACCCGCAGCACGAATCTCACCAGGAAAGGAAGCGTTGACCATGAAGATCAACGACAACGGCCCCAAACCGAACGCCTTCGACATCGAGACCGCAACGAAGGAGAACACGAACTACCGCACCACCGCCTGGACCGGTAAGTACCTGCAGGTGACGCTCATGTCCATCCCGGTGGGAGAGTCCATCGGCCTGGAGGCCCACCCCGACACCGATCAGTTCCTGCGCCTGGACTCCGGCAAGGGGCGCTGCGTCATGGGACCGGCTGAGGATCAGCTCGACTTCCAGCAGGACGTCAGCGACGGCTGGTCCGTCCAGGTCCCGGCCGGCACCTGGCACGACGTCATCAACACCGGTGACGAGCCGATGCAGGTCTACGCCATCTACGCCCCGGTCCACCACACCCCGGGCATCGTCCAGGAGACCGCTGCCAAGGCTGAGGAGGACGAAAAGTCCGGAGCCGACGTCCCACCGGAGTGGAGCGTCCAACCCGACAAGACCGCTGACGATCTGCACGCCTGAGGAATACCATCCGTCAGAGACCAGGCCGTCGCCAACGAGGGCGACGGCCTGGTCTCTGACGGAACGGCGTCATCACCGGTGTCACCGCCCCGACACATGGATCTCCCTCATCGACCGCGCGATCCTCGGATTCGCCGGGGCCTGCCTGGCCATGGCGTCGATCGGTGCCGTCACTGTCGTACTGACCGGCCGAGACCGTCAGCTCACCCTGGCCTTCAACTCCGCAAGCTGGGCCGTCGTCGCCCTCGACTTGTGGAGGCGGGATCGCGGGATGGGGATGCTGCAGGAGGATTCGCGGTCTGGGAATGCGATCACTTCTGTGCGACCGAGCCGGGAAACAGCCCGAGCTCCATGCCGGCGATGATGAACTCAACCTTGAGATCGAGGTTGCCGCGCTCACCCATCGACTGCACCCCGAACACATCCGGATGCCCTGCCGTCATCTCCCCGATCCTCTCAACGCCGGTCCGTCCTCCTTCATCAGCGGTCAGATAAGGCTGGATCGACACAAAGGTCTCCAAGGTGGTGTCCCCGACAAAGTCGAAGGCGAAAGCAGCCCCCTCGACCCCTCCGGGGACACCAAGCTCTGCCAGTCTCTGCACGATCGCCGCGATACGAGGCATCGCTGCCCCGAAGGCCTCTGGCTGAGCCATGAGCACCAGCGGAGCCTCTGGATACCGCTCGCACAACGCCCACTGGCGGTCGACAACCTGGCGCAGGGCGTCCTGCCAATTGGAGACGTCGGGATCCGGCTCGATGTCCACCGCGATCTCCGCAATTGCGGCCAACTGCAATTCCTGACGAGAACTGAACTCCCGGTACAGGGCGGTGGCCTTCACCCCGAGACGATCAGCAACAGCCCTCAGGGTGAAAGTCTCGATGCCCTCGGCCAGGGCCGCGTCAATCGCCTGACGTCGCGTGAACGCAGGCTTGCGCCCTGGCCGTTTGCTGATCATTCGCGGCCCACGAGCGACCACCCCTCGGCCCGCTCCCGGGCATGCCACAGATCGGCGTAGACACCGCCGCTGGCAATGAGGTCGTCATGGGTTCCCACCTGGCAAACCCTACCGTTGCGGTCGATGACGACGATGCGATCCGCCGAACGGATGGTGTCGAGCTTGTGGGCGATGACGAGGATTGTCGAGGACTCGCGCAGCTGGGCCAGGGCGGCCTCGACGTGGGCCTCGTCCTCGGGATCGAGTGCGGAGGTGGCCTCGTCGAACAGCAGGATCGGGGCGCGTTTCAGCAAGGCGCGAGCCACCGGAACCCGTTGCCGTTCACCGCCAGACAGACGACGACCACCCTCACCGACGCTGGCATCCCATCCACCGGGCAGGCGAGCTGCGATCTCGTCGACCCCGGCCAGGGATCCTGCCTTCCATACCTGCTCGTCAGTGGCATCCGGGGCACCGATGCGAATGTTCTCCGCCAGGGTGGAGTCGTAGAGGTAGACGTCCTGGAAGACCATGGCGAGCTGACTCATGAGCTGCTCGGTCGTCTGGTCGCGCACGTCCAGTCCCCCGACACGCACCGTCCCCAAGTCGACGCCCCAGAACCGCGCCATGAGCCGGAACAGGGTCGTCTTGCCAGCCCCCGAGGGGCCGACAATGGCCGTCAAACCCCCCGCTGGAGCAGTGAACGTGACGTCATGGACGACCGGGTGCTCCTTGTCATAACCGAAGGAGACGTCCTCGAGGGACACCTCACCGGGAGCTGTCATGTCGCTCGGGGCCTCGGGCAGCACCTCCGCCGAGAGGATCTCGTCGACCTCACTGACCGGCTTGCGCGCGGTCTCGACGGACAGAGCAGCCGAGACGACGTCCTCCAACACCTTGGCGTAGCGCAGCGAGACGCCGACGAAAGCGACCGTCGCGACCGGGGCGAGGGTGCCGTTGCTGCCCATGCGCGCGGCCAGCACGATGAGGACGACCGCGACCGCCTGGGCACCCAGACCCGAGAGGAAGTTCGCCGTCACGCCCAGCCCCAGACACTTACGAGCGGCGCGTTCATTGGCCCGGCGTGCATTCCGAAGCGGCTCGTAGCCCTCGGCTCGTCCGGCGGCCCTCAGCACTGGTTGGGTCTCACAGAACTCGACGATGCGGGCAGCCAGTTCCTGCTCGGTCGGCTGGACCACCGACTCACCGCGAAGCCACAAGGCCCGCGAGGCGATCATAATCAGACACATCGCAGGCATCGAGATGAGCAGGGACAACCCCAACTGCCACGACCAGAACCACGAGAGCACCATCATGACGACGGTGGTCGCGGCACCGCGCACGAGTGGGGCGGTGAAATGTGCCAACCCCTCGCCCAGGTGCATGAGTCCCTGAATGAGAAGGCGGGACAGGCGGCCGAGGAAACTCGAGCGGAACCATCCCAGTGGCAGGCTCGCCACCTGGTCGCCGATGCGCACGCTGAGTTTTCCCATGACATCCATCGCGGCGAGATAGCCGATCGTCGACTGGAAGTACGTCACGACGGCCCCGGCAACGGCCAAGGCGGCGAGCACCCACACCCAGCCCTGCCAGGTCAGTCCCATCGAGGATCCACCCTCGACGAATGCCGTGATCGTCGGGATGACGGCAAACAGGCCAACCCCCTCGAGGGTTCCCTGAAGACCTGCCAGCCACAGGGAGCGACGGAACTTGGCAGCCCCTTCCTCGGTGAGAAGGGGCCTGAAGGTGTTCAGGAGCAGGATGTCGCCCGCCCAGGAAAGGCGGGAGTTCATGGTCGTGGTCATCGGGTGGCTCCTTCCATCGCTCGCCCTGCCGACAGACGCGCCCAATAGGGCTGATCGGCCAATTCCTCGGACGAACCGCAAGCTGCGATGCCACCGTTCTCCATGACGCAGATGACGTCGGCTCCGGCCACCGACTCGGCGTGGTGACCGATGGCGAGCACGGTTCGGCCTCGGGCCAGTGCGGCCAGGGCCTGCTGGATCTCCGCCTCGCAGTCCGGATCGGTGGCGGCCGTCGCCTCGTCGAGCACGAGGATCGGGGCGTCGGCGAGCACGGCGCGAGCAATGGACAACCGCTGTTTCTGACCACCCGAGAAATCAGTGTCATCCCCCAAGACGGTGTCGAAACCCTTCGGCAGGGCGTCGATGTCGTCAAGGATGTGGGCGGCACGAGCAGCCTCGCGCACCTGATCGTCGGTGGCGTCGGGACGAGCCAAGGTGATGACGTCACGAATGGACCGACGCTGCATGTACGGATCCTGGAGGACGAAGGACACCAACCGGTAGAGGTCATTCTGGGCAACGTCCTTGAGGTCGACCCCACCGATGCGCACCACCCCGGAATCCGGGTCGCGAAAGCGAGCGAGCATCGTCGCCAAGGTCGACTTGCCCGACCCCGACGGCCCGACCAGAGCCGTGACAGTTCCTGGACGCAGTGTCAGGTTGACATGACTCAGCGCCGGAATGACGCCGTCAGGGGTGAGGTAGGAGGAGCTGACGTCGTCGAAGGTGACCGTCATGTCGTCAGGAATCCGCACGCTGACCTGTGGATGGCTGATCTGCTCGATGGACAGCACGTCCTGCAGACGCAGAGCCGCGTTGCCGGCCTGTTGGTAACCCCATGCCATGTTGCCCAGTACCTCGATGGTGCGCGGCAGGACCAGGGCGATGAGTGAACAGGTGGGGACGTCGGTGACGCCCACCCAGCCGGCCTTGGCCATGAGTAGACCGAATCTTAGATTGATCGCCATGAGAGCTGCCACCGAGATCACCGACAGAGACAGGGCCGACGCCTTGATGAGCGGGCCACACCAGTCCCAGTAGAACCGGGCGAACTCCTCGCACGCACGGGTGAAGCGACGATGGGCCTTGCCGGTCTGTCCGACGTTCTTGACGACGTGGATCCCCTCCGTCAGCTCGATCGACGAGGACGAGATGTCGGCGAGCTTGTCGTCCATCTCGGCGGTCTTGGTGGCCATGTCTCGCATCGTCACCCACTGCAGCAGGGCGTAGATTGGGAAGGTGGCGATGGAGAGAAATCCCAGCCGCCAGTCCACCACGAAGGCATAGACGAGCAGTACGAGCGGAACTCCCACGGCTGCGGTTTGCTCAACGGGCGCATGGGCGACGAGCATGTGGATCTGGACGGTGTCGTCCTGGATGGCCTTGCGCACCCGACCGGTTGACGACGAGCTGAACCAGGCCAGTGGGGCCTTCGAGATGCGGTCGATGATGCGGTCCTGGAGTATGTTGCGCAGCTTGATGTCGGCGATGTGAGTGATGACGAGGGCCAACACGTAGAGCAGGGCCTGGAGGCAGAAGGCCATCCACAGCACATTGGCGGTGCGGGTGAGCGCCTCGTGGTCGACGTGGTCACCTAGCAGGATCGCGCCGAGTCTCGTCAGGGCGACGTACGGGGCAAGGGCGACGATGCAGGACGCAATGACGAGGATCCGCGCGATCAGGACGTACTCGCGGATAGGTTTCATGATCGACGACAGGGCCTTGCCACCGGCACGGTGCTTGGTCTGGTAGTCGCGAATATCTTCCGGTGCGGCAGCGCCGGGGCACACCTGCGGGGACGTGGAGGTCTTGCTCACTTCGTCAGTCCTGCCCGCTGGAAGTGCTTGCGACCCACCTTGATGCCCAACCAGCCACCGGCCAGCCCCAGCAGGAAGACGATGACATAGAGGAACAGGGTGCGTGGGTCCACAGCGCCGTGGAACCCCCGAGTGCGGGGCCGATGGGTGGCGGTCAGCGCGCTTCCAGCCATGGCGCGGGCCATCGGGAGCGGGTGGATGTCACCTTGTCGGGCCACGGTCACCTCGTCACAATTCGTAAGGCAACCCTAACTCATTAGTTATCCTCGTTAATAAATAGGAGTCATTCACGTCCTGGCAAGGAGATACACTCACAGGCCAGACAGGCGGTCCTACTGGTGACGCCGGAGGGCACACCACGTTCGGAGGAATCGCGGCCTCGTGCAGGCGCGATCACCACGGGCATTGCCCGTCACCACCTCAACGCGAACACCACAGGACTCGCCCTGCCCCCACGGCTACCCTTGAAGTGAGTTGATCGAGAGGAGACCCTCGTGGGAATCGGAAGCAACATCGGCAAGGCCCTGCTGGCTCAGGCACCCGACATGGCACCCGGCGCGGCCGTCTCGATGCTGCGCAGCATCCTGGGATTCGCCATCGACGGTGCCTCGTCGCTGCCAGGAGCGCGTCAGGCCGCTGGCAAGACCCTCACCAAGCACGACGGTGACGTCGAACAGGCCATCAGCTCCCTCGTCAACCAGCACATCGCCATGGCCGGTGCACAGGGATTCGTCTCCAACCTCGGTGGCGTCGTCACCTTGGCCGTGACCATCCCCGCCAATATCTCGGGCGTCGCGATCGTCCAGGCCCGCATGGTGGCTGCCATCGCCCACCTGCGCGGCTACGACCTTGACGACCAGCGCGTCCGGACCGCCATCCTCGCCACCCTCATGGGTCAGCGTGAGGTCGACAGCCTCATTCACGAGGAGAAGCTTCCGACGACCCCGATGGGCATCGCCACCGCCCCGGTGGGGGACGCCGATCTGGAGAAGGTTGTCGCCCGTAACCTCGTCAACGTCCTCATGGGCCAGGTTGCGGGCAAGAAACTGCCGGTCTTCGTCTCCAAGCGCGTGCCCGTGTTAGGTGGTGGAGTCGGAGCCACCACCGACGGGTTCACCACCTGGAGCGTCGCTCGTTACGCCCGCAAGCAGTTCCCGACCCGCCGCCCGCGCGGCTGAGGCCAGGATCTGTGTTCGGCCCGGGAGGCGTCAGAAGGTTTGCCGACGGCGTGCCCCGGGCCGACGTGTGCGGCTGCGACGAAGCAGTCCGACAGCCCGCGCAGCCGTCGTGCCGATGAGCAGACCCAGCGCGATCGAGCCAATGATTCCCGTGGACTCCAACGCCGTCGCGCCAGCCACGGGGGTGCCCGCGCCCAGTTGGGTCAGGGACACCAGGCCCAGGGATCCCGGGACCAACAACCAGAAGCTCGGCAGGAAGAGCACCAGACGCGGTAGTCGCGGGCGATGCATCTCGATCACCGATGATCCGAAACTCGCCACGGTCGCTCCCAGCAGGCCGCCGCCCCAGGTGGCCCCGGCAACCGTCTGGCCGATGATCTGGAAGGTCAGGGTGGTGGCCAACATGAGGGCCACCCACGGGACGAGGTATCTGGGTATCGACTCCATGAGACTCATCCCGGCGGTCAGGAGCAGGACGCCGAGGAATGGCACCCACAACCCTCGCCAGGGAATGATCTGGTTGTTGAGCTGGTCGACGGGGACCTTTGTCAGCCACGCCGCACCGAGAACACCCGCTGTGAACATGGCCAACTGGGCGGTCCCGAACCCCAGACGCGACGCGCCCGCCATCATCGCCCCTGCCGCCAGTTCAGCCACCCCGGTAACGATGAGGGCACCGGGAAGCAGCACCGCGATGGGCGGCAGCAGGCTTCGCAGCGGCCCCTCGATGAGTCCGAGTCGCGCGACCCAGAAGGCACACAGTGCGACGACAAACGCGGCCAGGAACGGGGTGAGGACGGCCAGGGCCTTCCTCTTGCCGGACAACCATATGAATCCGGCGGTGACCTGACCGGCCAGCACGGAGAACAGCACGCTGGGCCACAACGGCTGCAGTACCAGGGCGATGCCCGAGGCGACGCACACCATGCCACCATGCAGACCCAGGCGCGGGTAACGTGGCGGGATGGAACGCAAGTCCCGCAGTTGCTCGAGGGCCTCGACCGGGCCGATGGTGCCGTCGAGGAGCTGCTGACGGATACGAGCTGTGGTGGCGCTCTGGTCCAGACGGATGGTTCCTTCCACCGATTCGAAGGTTGCGGGGGTGCCACCTCCCAGGCTCACCACGACCCCGGTGGGCCAACCCTGTACCTGGACGTCGGGGCATCCCAGGTACCGACCGACGCTGCGGGTGTCGGCCTCCACCTCGTGCACCGGCTGACCACCGGCGATACCGGCTGCGGCAACGTAAGCCAGCAGTCGGCGGACGCCATTTTCGTCGAGCTCGTCCACTCCAGGTCCCATCGTCGATACCGTCGCCAGGATCAATCGTCGCGCACCTTGGGCCCTTCGGCACGCCAGTGGCCGAAATCAATATACGGGTCAGGGACGTAGGGATTTCACTCCGCCCAGCCCTCGTGCATACCCGACAACCCCGAGGAGGGCACAGACGGCAGCACACACCACAGCCACAACAGACACCCCCCGCACACTTCCCTCGACGGCAGCTGTTTGTCCTAGATAGCCGCCGGGGAGAAATCGCAGGAAGGTGTTTGACTGCGCGACGACCATGATCAGGTAGGCAAGGGGGCCGCACAATGGCCCACTTTTGCGCGACAGCACCCCCGTGGCAAACAATGCGACACCGGTGCACAGCAGACAGGTGACCGAGAACCCGATGAATGGAGACCACGGCAGCTGAAACCGCGCGGGCATTTCCGGTACTAACACGGAATCACCATCGGGTATTAATTCGACGGGAAGCGACCGCAGTATCCACCCCGTGAGCAGTGGAAGGGCAGCGGCGCACAGGCATATCCACAGCCCCATTGACCCATACCCAATTTCCAGGGAGCGAATCGAAGCTCTCTCGACCCACCCCATGCCCGACGAGACGCACCACATGATGGTGGCGCAACCGACCAGACTGGTCAGCTCGAGACCTGTCACAGGGCGATCCCACACGTCCCCCGATGCCACCGACAGACGCGTCTTCCACAGGAAAAAGGCCACGACAACGGCCGCAACCGGCACGGCAACAAGGGCTACGGCATGGCGCCCTTTCAAGAAAGTCACGATGCTCATCATCGGTGCAGATCGCTGGAGGTCAACGAGCACCCCTCGATCGCCTGACGATGGTGCGTGTACCACTGGCGAAATGCGGTGACATCCATGCCGTCAAGGTCATTTCGTTCCGAACTTGGCGCATCATCATACTGGAATCCAGCCAGCCGAAGAATGGTGCGTTCCACGGAATTAACGCCGTCGAAGGCCTCGATCTGCTGGGGTGTCATCTCTGTAGAGAAAGTACATGCGTCTTGACCGGAAAAAGACTGAGCCAGACCCTGAGCCGTCATATCCGATAATTGTTGCGCAGAATCATATACGGTCGCATGTCCGAGATCCATGACGAACTGCTTGCTGCGTGCGTGGTATCCAGGCTCAGCAAGTAGGACGTCGTGAGGTACCGCCGTAGGCGGCATGACGGACACGACGCGCTGAGCGGGTTGCGCGTAGGACAAGGCGAGACTGCGATGTGCCGGCATGACGCACACCCGTACGTCTTCGTGTGACGAACACCCGAAGGCCAGTGGCGCATCGCGGAACAACGGCACTGGCATGACGACCCCCAGGGCAGCGATGATGAGCGGTGGGGCGACCAGGGCCACACATGGCACCACCCGACGCCACGTAAAACCGCCGGAGCGAACCGTGGACCAACGGCTGGCAGCCAGGATGCACGAGACGGAGACGATGCAAAAGAAGATGGTGCGCATGGTCACGGCCGAGGCCGTGGCGGTGTGGTTGCCACTCGGCTCTGCCATGTCCATGGACCACGCGAAGGCCACCGAGCCATACCCGGTGTTGGCAAAGAGATTCTCGTTGACAAGGACCGGTATTCCGACCACAGCGATGCACACAACCGGCGCCACCACCCACACGATGGGGTGGGACACCATCGCGGCTACCAGGTGAGCAACGGCCACCAGAGCCGGGAAGGACAGCAGAACGACGATAAGGTCTGCGACCTCGGGGGCAGTCGGGGATGCGTTGATCCAGGCCTTGACGACCAGGGGCGCCGCAACGACAACGGTCCCGATGAGCAGGGCCGCCGCCTGACGCCAGAACCAGTGCCAGTGGATGCTGAGAATGGACCTTGCCGGAGCAACCCCGACAATCATGTCCGACGGTGCCATGCGGGCCGCCGATCCTGCCCCGATGAGGCCGGCCACGATGGCCCACAACATACTGGACTCCCGGATGGTGACGGTGACGTCCTGCACCTGCCACACTCCCCAGGACCATGATCCTCGCAGCGCAATGAGACTGCAGACGGCACCGCTGGCCGTTACGAGAATCGCATACCATGATGGGAAGGGGAATGCCACGCGGTGGAGACCACGCAACGGGCCTATATCCCGGGGCGACACGGACATCAGGCTGCCTCCCCGAGGAGGGTGAGGTACCCAGCCTCAGCATCGTTGGCGTTACGGACTGGATGCTTTTGACCAACAGATTCCAGGTCAGAGTACGAGCCCTCGAAGATCAACTCTCCCTCGGAAAGGACGGCAAGCTGCGACACGAATTCCTGGAGGTCCTCAAGCAGGTGCGTCGAAACGATGACCGTCCGATCCTCGGCAAGTTCACCGAGGAGGGATCGCACCCCGATCCTGGATGCCGGGTCGAGGCCGACTGTCGGCTCATCGAGCAGCAGCACAGCCGGATCTCCGACAATTGCACACGCGATTCCAAGCCGCTGGCGCATTCCACCCGAAAGAGACTGGACGCGATCATCGGCGCGGTCGACAAGCCCCACACGATCAAGGGCCGCACCTGCCCGTACACAGCACTCCCTCGGTTCAACTCCTCGCGCCCATGCCGCATATTCCACGGCCCTCCGGATGCGAAAATGCAACGGGAGGGAAAACCGCTGGGGCAAGAATCCGACCATACTACGAATGGTATTGACGTCATCGCTGACATCGACACCATTCACCCGAAAATGACCGGACTCCGGTTCCCGTAGTGTTGCGAGAATACTGAGAAGTGTCGACTTTCCAGCCCCATTCGGGCCGAGCAACCCCCACAACCCAGAGTCAAACTCACAGGAAATATCGACGAGGCTACGCCGACGACGATACCGGTGCGATATGTGCTCGAGTTCGATCATTCATCCGACCCGAGTGTAACCCGATTTCGTCTGGGCTCCAGTCGAGCTATCAACCCTGGTATAGACATCCCAGCCGTGCTTACCATGACCAGTAACGGTCAGGGATGCATTCTTTACATTAGTCCTGCGTGCGGATGCCATACGACTATCCGGCCAATGCGAGATCTGGTGATACTCAGCGACTGCCACGGATCCTACGGTGTCGGCGCAGCTCTGACGCCCACCAGTCCCGGACATCGTCGTGCCATGCTGGACAGGCTTATTTGCAAACAAAGAACAATGGCTTGCGTTAGCCTGCCCGGCGATCATCGTCATCCCAGCGCTCACCGTCATAACACCTAATACGATAGTAGAAACCAGCTCCTTGCGAGATCTCATCTCCATCACCATTTTCTCAACTAAAGATGCCACGCGGCTACATAGCCATAATCCATACCTTCAAGGCAGCGGTCATATTATCACGTATCCACCCCTGTGGCCAGTTAACCCGCTGCGACCTGTCGTACCAGTGAAGACACGAGGGCACAGCAGTAGCGCCATGGCGCGTGACGATCACACGCTAAAACAACCTCGTCCGCGGTGAAAACACCGCACTGACATCCTCGACCAGCGGCCAAGGTCGATCAGTACAGCATTGCCGAGGCCGGGTCCGAGAGAATCTCCGCAACGTCATGGAGGAAGGTCGAGCCCTCCTCGCCGTCAATGAGGCGATGGTCGAAGCCGAGGCTCATCGTCGTCACCCACCTGGGCACGACCTCCTCATCGTCACCGGTCCCGACGACCCACGGACGTCGAGCGATCGTCCCGAGAACGAGGATCGCCGATTCGGTGCGGTTGACGACCGGAGTCCCTGCGTCAAGGCCAAACACCCCAACATTGGTGATCGAGAAGGTGCCGTCGGTGTAGTCGGTGGGCTGGAGCTTTCCCTCCTTGGCGATGGCGACGATGCGGGTGATCTCCTCGGCCAGCTCGAGCATCGTCATGTCCTGGGCGTTGCGCACCACGGGCACCATGAGGCCGCGCGGGGTGGCCGCGGCGATGCCGAGGTTGATCTGGTCGCGGAAGACGATCTGGTCGGCGGCGTCGTCCCAGCGGGCGTTGACGACCGGGGTGCGTCCCATCGCCAGGCACACCGCCTTGCACCAGATGGTCAGCGGGGAGACGCGCAGTCCCTTGAACCTGCGGTCGGCACGCAGCCGGGCGACGAGGTCCATCGTCGGGGTGACGTCGCAGGTGAGGAAGGCCGTCACGAGGGCCTTGGTGTCCAGGGAATCCTTCATCGCCTTGGCAGTCACTTTGCGGACGCCGCGCACCGGGACCCTGCGAGTGTGGCCGTCAGGCTCGGTCGGGGCACCGCCAAGGAGACGACGAGACATCACCGACAGGGTCGCGAACTCAGCGTCGCCAGCAGAGGCACCGACGACAGGTGGTTCAGGCGCGGCTTGACGACCGGCCTCCGCTGCCGCCTTGACGTCGCTCCTCGTCACCGCCCCCTGCGGGCCGGTGCCCGTCACCGTCGAGAGGTCGATGCCGAGGTCGGCAGCCAGACGTCGGGCCGGGGGCTTGGCGAGGACATGCCCGGCGCGGTCCATGCGCGGCGGATCCTGGCGCCTGGGCTGTGTCGGCTGCACAGGTTCGGGAACGGGCTCGACATCAGTCTCTGGACCGGTCTTGAGGGTCGGCGTCTGGGGGGCCTTCTCGGGTGCCCTTTCAGCCGACACCGCAGCTCCCCTGCGACGACGGCGTCGACGTCCGGACTCCGCGGTCAGGTGACCGACGAGGAACTCCGGCTCCTCCTCGGGTTGGTCGTCGGAACCGTCGTCAATGGTCACCAGTGGCTCTCCCACAGCCACCGTCTCGCCGGGCTCGGCACACAGCTTCGCCACGGTCCCGGCGAAAGGGCTGGGGAGTTCGACGATCGACTTGGCCGTCTCGACCTCGCACAGCACGTCGTTGATCTTGACGGTGTCACCGGGAGACACCCGCCAGGAGACGACCTCTCCCTCGGTGAGCCCTTCGCCCGGGTCGGGCATGCAGTAGTTCTTCACGTGAATGCCTCTCAGAATCAGAAGGCCAGGGAGCGGTCTACGGCGTCGAGAATGCGGTCGACGTCCGGGATGTGTTCCCCCTCGGCCTTGGCCGGCGGGTAGGGGGTCGACCAGCCGGTGACTCGCAGTACCGGGGCCTCCATAACGTAATAAAGCTCCTCACCCAGCCGAGCCGCGATCTCCGCGCCGACACCCTGGGTGCGTGGCGCCTCCTGGACGACGATGGCCCTTGTCGTACGGCGCACCGATTCGTAGACAGTCGCCATGTCGAGCGGGGAGAGGCTACGCAAGTCAATAACCTCGAGTTTTCGCCCCTCCTGGGACGCCTCCTTCGCCGCCTCCACGCAGGTATCGACCATCGGACCGTAGCAGATCAGGGTGGCCTCCTCGCCGGAGCGCGCGATTCGGGCCTGGTGCAACCCCAGCGTCGGTGTCTGCGCAACGTGGCCACGGGTGTAGTACCGACGTTTCGGCTCAAAGAAGATCACCGGGTCGGGGCTGTCAATGGACTGACGCAGCATCCAGTAGGCGTCGTCAGGGTTGGAGCAGGTAACCACCTTGAGACCAGGCGTATTCGCATAGAAGCCTTCCGGCGACTCGGAGTGGTGTTCTGGCGAGCCGACACCACCCCCGAAGGGGATACGGATCGTCACCGACAAGGACCACCGGCCACCGACGCGAGCCCGGTATCGGGCCAGCTGGGAAACGATCTGGTCAAAGGCTGGGGCACTGAAACCGTCAAACTGGATTTCCACACACGGGCGGTACCCGCGCATGGCCATACCAATCGCTGTTCCGACGATGCCTGACTCTGCCAACGGCGTATCGATGACTCGACGGCCACCAAACTGGGCTTTGAGGCCGTCCGTGATGCGGAAGACACCACCGAGGGTCCCGACGTCCTCCCCCATGAGGACAACACGATCGTCGGCTGCCAGAGCATCAGATAAGCCAGCGTTAAGGGCCTTGGCAAGGGTGGTCTCCCCCTGCGGACGCGCACTGTGCAATACTTCCCCGCTCATCACTTATCCTCCTCCCACGACGCGATTTCCTCGGCGTCAGCCAGGACGTCGGGGGTCGGCTCGGCGTACACGTCCGCCATAAGGTCAGCCATCACAGGCGTGGCATTCTCGTGAACAGCAGCGCGAACCTCAGCACCGAAGGCGTCCTCACGCTCAGCGAGGCCGTCAAGCCACACCTGGTTGATAATCCCGCGGTTCTGCAAATACGTGCGCAGCCGGACGATGGGGTCGGTCTTACCCCACGTCGACTCCTCTTCTGCGGTGCGGTAGCGGGTGGGGTCGTCGGTGGTGGTGTGAGCACCCATCCGGTAGGTCCACGCCTCGACGAACACCGGCCCCTTTCCGCTACGGGCATATTCGAGGGCCGATCGCAGCACGGCCATCATGGCGATGACGTCGTTGCCGTCGACTTGCACGGCAGGGATGCCGAACCCGGTAGCGCGGCGGAAAAGAGACGTGGGCGACTGCACCGTGGTCGGCTCTGAAATCGCCCACTGGTTATTGACGCATACGAATACCACGGGGGCGTTCATCGAAGCCGCAAAAACATAAGCCTCGTTCGTGTCCCCCTCGCTCATCGCGCCGTCACCGTGGAAATCCAGCACGGCAGCCGGATCACCTCCAGCCTCGACGTCACGCTGGACACCCATGGCATAGCCGACGGCATGCAGGGTTCCCGACCCGATCATCACTGGATATGCGCTGAAGTGGGTCGCGACGGTATCCCAGCCGCAGTGAGAGGTCCCGTCCCAAGCTCCAAGGATGTCAGCCAGACTGACGCCCATGGCGTGGGCCAGGCCCTGCTCGCGGTAGGTGGGAAACACCTGGTCTCCCTCTCTCAGTGCCAACCAAGCGCCAGCCTGGGTGGCCTCCTGTCCCAATAGCGGCGGCCACAAACCCAATTCGCCGTGGCGCTGCAGGGCGGTAGCCTCGACGTCGAAGCGTCGCGTCATGACCATCATCTCGAGAGCCTTGACGAGGTCGTCGTCGACCAGGCCAACAGGAAAGTCGGGGTGTGTGGTGAGGCGTCCCTGCTCGTCGAGGATCCGCACCATTGCAGGATCAGGACGATTAACGGGGTGTTGCCGCGCCGGAAGGACGAACGGATCCGTGCCGCCTTCGTCGGCACAAATGGTCTCGGTCACATCTTCCTCCTGGTTAAGTGTTCCGTAACTCAATTCTGAACGCCAACAAGTCCCGTTTCCAAGCGAAACCTACCGTTCCGTAAAGAGACACCAAAGATGAGGTTACCGTTGCGTAGGTTGTTCCTGGTTCCTACCCCGGACTTCGATTGGTGCCAGAACGTGCGTACCCTCAAACGGTGAGCAAAACAGTGGCAGTCATCGGTGCCGGAATGACGGGCCTGGCAGCCGCACACCACCTACACAGCCACGGCTGTCGTCCCGTCGTCCTCGAAGCGGGGCAGGGCGTTGGCGGCCAGGTCAGGTCCCGTCGTCTTGGTTCTGATGTGGTCGACATGGGACCTGAAGCCGTGCCTCTTCGCGCCCCGGGCGTCGCCGCACTCGTTGCGGAGCTGGGACTAACGGACTCCATGCGTCATCCCGTTCCTGGGCGCGTCTTATTGTCGAGCCGGCGTGGAGTCGTCGAGATGCCGTCCGGCGTAACACCAGTAGGGCCCACGAAGTTCCTCCCCACTATTGCCTCGCGCATCCTCTCCCCTGCCGGACTGTTACGGGCCGGGCTCGAACCTTTCAACGCTCGCCCGCACCTTGACGACGTCAGCGTCGGCCAATTCATCGCCGAAAGATTTGGTGACGAGGTGAGCCGCGCCGTCGTCGACCCGCTACTGGGGGGTATTCACGCCGCCGACCTCAACACGTTCTCGCTAGCAGTTGCCGCCCCCGCTTTGGAGCAGACGGTCAGGAACGGCGACTCCATCGTCGCCGGAACTCTCAAACGCAATGCTGCCGGACGGTGGTCGCAGCTCCGCCATCATTCACAGCGATCCGGTCCGCGCACCCCCGCCACCGCCACCTGGAAACACGGCCTGATGATGTTGCCGGAAGCATTGGCTAGGGAGCTCACCATTCATACGAATACCCGTGCCAGGGGAATCCGTCAGGTCGGCCACGAATGGGTAGTCGATGTCACTGGTCCGCATGGCGTTGGATCGGTTGCTGTTGATGACGTCATCATTGCCACCCCCGCCAGGGTTGCGGGTGCCCTGCTTGCTACCGCATGCCCGCGAGCTTCCGAGCTGCTGTCGCAGTGTGAAAGCACTACCGTTGCCACGCTGGTTATGCAGGCTGACCTTACTGACCACCCGATCGCTACGGCCCAAACGTGGTTCATTGGTTCGGCATGGTCTGCCCTGGTGCGTCAGGTGACCAATCTCTCGACGACGTGGCACCTCGCCAAACCCACCTTTCGGATCGCCATGGGTCGGCAGCGTGGAACCCCCATCGACGATCTATCTGACGACGACCTCGTCGCCATGAGCGTGGCAGAGTTGAGACGTCTCGGACTGGCTCTTGACCCCCACGACTACGTCATTGAGCGACACCGCGGCGCCATGCCGCAACCAGCTCCTGGCCACCGGGAGCGCATGGCCCAGCTCGCCGCGACCCTCAACGGCACCGGTCTCCATGTGGGAGGGGCCGGTATCGACGGTGCCGGAGTTGGCACCGCAATTGCTACTGGACGCCGTCTCGCACGCCACATCACCTCGAAGGAGGAGAATTAGTGACCATCACTGAGCACCCTGACCACCTGACCCGGCCCGGCAGTGCGCCCACAGGACACCCCGGTGGCCATCCGGGAGGTCATCCAGGCCACAGCCCGCTCGTCCGCGAGATCAAGCACGACCTCAACAACAAGCCTTTCATCGTCATCTGGGAGGTTACCCGCGCCTGCGCCCTGGTCTGCCAGCATTGCCGCGCCGAGGCCCAGCACCATGCCGCCCCTGGCCAGCTCACCAACGCCCAAGGCCACGAACTCATCGATCAGCTGACCAGCTACGAGCGTCCCTACCCGATGCTCATCCTCACCGGCGGTGACTGTTTCGAGCGCCCTGACCTCGTCGACCTCATCGAGTACGCCGTCAGCAAGGGCCTGCACGTGTCGATCTCGCCATCAGTGACCCCGCTATTTACCCGCGACAGGGTCAGGGCGGTGCAGGAAGCTGGGGTGTCGATGATGTCGATGTCCTTGGATGGCGGCTCAGCCACGACCCACGACGCCTTCCGGGGTTTCCCTGGCACTTTCGACCACACCGTCGAGGCCTGCCACATGCTTCGCGAGCTAGGGATGAAGTTCCAGCTCAATACGGTGTTCACGGCTAAGAACATCCACGAGGCGCCACAGATGCTTAAGAACGCCATCGACCTCGGGGCGATAATGTTCTACACATTCATGCTGGTGCCGACCGGGCGTGGCGCCCAGCTCGACATGCTCTCACCCCTGGAGCGCGAGGACGTCCTGTACTGGCTGCACGACAACTCCACCCGCATTGCCATCAAGACGACCGAAGCCCCCCAGTATCGACGCATCGCTTTCCAGCGCAACGCCGTCCGCCAAGGCAAGGAGCGGCCGGTTCGCCACGGCGAACTCTACGAGTGGCTGACCCACGAAACCAACGAGCTGTTGGGTGAAACCATTGCAGAACCGCGCCCGCCACGCACCCCCCTGGCGATCAACTCTGGGTCTGGGTTCGCGTTCATCGACCACACCGGTGATGTCTACCCGTCAGGATTCCTACCGATCCACTGTGGGTCGATCAAGGAAAAGCTCTTCCCCGAGATCTACCGCGGATCGCCGGTTTTCCAGGGGTTGCGCAATCCGAATGGGTTCTCCGGCAAGTGCGGGGCATGCAATTTCAACCACTTCTGCGGTGGGTCTCGTTCGACCGCCTACGCCTTGACCGGGGATTATCTCGCCTCTGATCCTTCCTGCGCCTATGTGCCGCCGGGATATGACGGTGAACTACCCGAGGGGGTTCACGCCGAGGGTATTCCGCATATCTGAAACCTGGACGCCGTGACGGATTCGTCACGGCGTCTGCCGTATTCCGGGCATGGTCGACCTGTGCACATTGATCGGGGACAGCGTCGGTGGTGGCTCAACGCAAGCAGATTTGCCTCATCTTTCTTTGGCCGCTTTTAGGTCAAGGTGCCAACACAGCGAATTCCTGGCGATGAAATTCGCCAGACCCATTGCCAGGACGGCCAAAAATAAGCGAAGCTAGCCTTGTACGCCTTCAGGCACACAGCATCATTCGGACGAATCCAGGGGGAACCCATGAATCACCGACGCAGGGCTCGCATTATCGGCCTATCGGTACTGTGCATGGCCGCGAGCAGCTTCGTTGCCAAGCCAGCTTTCGCAGCACCGAGCACGAGTGGCACCTCGTCCGCGCCGGTCGCGTCGTGCAATGGCGACAAGAACGTCGACATTTTCAACTTCAACGACTTTCACGGCCGTATCGCTACCGGAGCCAACCTCTTCACCCCTGTCGTCGAGGCCCGCAACGCCAACGGAGCCGACAAGGTCCTGCTGCTCGACGCTGGCGACAACGTTGGTGGATCGACCTTCGAGTCTGGCTCCCTCAACGACGAGCCCACCATCGACGTGCTCAACGCCGCTGGTGTCGACGCCAATGCCGTCGGCAACCACGAGTTCGACAAGGGCTGGAAGGACCTAGCCGAGCGCATCGTGCCTCACCTCAACAGCCCCTACCTCGGCGCCAACGTCTACGAAAAGGGCACCACGAAAGTGGCGGCTCCCCTCAAAGCATCGACGATCATCGTCAAGGATGGGGTGCGCATCGGTGTCGTCGGCGCTGTCACCCACGACCTGCCCTCCTTGGTCTCCCCCGCCGGCATTTCCAACCTCACCATTGGTGATCCGGTTAAGGCTGTGAATGCCGAGGCCAAGCGTCTCAAGAGCGAGGGCCTGGCCGACGTCGTCGTTGCCGAATACCACGAAGGCGCTGCCGACGGTTCCGGGGATGCCGCCAGCCAGGGCGGCAACTTCGCACCGGTCTACGCTGACACGTCCACCGATGTTGACGTCGTCTTCAACGGCCACACTCACCAGGTGTACTCGTGGAAGGACAAGGCCGGCGCCCCGCTCCTGCAGGCCGGCTCCTACGGCCAGCACCTGGCCAAGGTGAACGTGGCGTGGAATTCACAGCAGAAGAAACTGTGCTCTACCGGCGCCTCATTCATTGCCCCGGCCACAACCCCGGCTGACGACCCAACGATCGCCAAGATTTCTTCGATCTACGACGACGCCAAGGCCAAGTCGGACAAGGCTGGCACTACCGTCATTGGGCATGAAACCGCACCGATCACCACGCCGTCGAACACATCCGATCAGTAGTTCGGCGCCGAGGTCCGCGACCGTGAATCGACGATGACCAATATGGTCGCCGACATGTTCAAGGACACCTTGGGCAAAGACGACCCGAACTTCATCGGCCTACAAAACCCCGGTGGAACCCGCGCCTCTCTGCTCGACAAGGACATCACCTACAAGCAGGCAGCCCAGGTACTCCCCTTCGCTAACACGTTGACGACCACCAGAATCACCGGCGCCCAGTTCAAGAAGGTGCTTGAGCAGCAGTGGCAACGCGCCGGGACGGCGAGGTTCCGTCACGTCCATACCTGCAGCTCGGCGTGTCCTCGAACGTCACCTACACCTACGATGAGTCCCGCAAGGAGGGCGAACGCATCACCTCCGTGTGGGTGAACGGCAAGCCGATCGACCCCAAAGGCACTTACTCCGTGGGTTCCGGTTCCTTCCTAATCGCCGGTAGAGACAATTTCACGGAGCTAGCCAAGGGTTCTAAACCCGTCGATAGCGGCAGGATTAGCCTATCCGCTTGGGTGGATTGGATCAAGGCCCACAAGACCCTTAAGCCAGACTTCGCCAAACGCGCTGTCTCCCTGACAACCTCGCTCCACGAGGGCACGTCCAGGGACACCACCTTCACCCTCGGTAAACCTGCCGATAAGGCTGTTGCCCCCGACACCGTGGATTTCACCTCCAAGGATGCTGTAGTCAACACGATCATGAAGGCCCAGATCGTCCAGGACGACAAGACCGTCGACGTCGCCACCACTCCGGTTAAGGACGGCTGGTCCTCCGTGTCCGTCAAAGTACCGACCGCCAAGGGGCTGGTCAGCGGTGAGGCCACCACCGTTTTCACCTTCCCGGATTCCGGCACCACGGTGCGCTTCGCCGCCAAGCTGTCAGTACCGTCCGGCGATCATCCTGGTGGCGCTGTGATCCCGGCCCCGAAAACCGGGCCAGTCTGGCACCCCGGGCCACGACGTCAATCTAGGAACCCCCGGATCTGACAAAGGCTCCAGCAACGGCAAACCCGGCCTGCCGAAAACTGGTGTCTGATCCGAGGATCGACACAACCTCATACTGAAAAACTCTGGCCTGAGGGGGTCCCGGGCCAGGGTTCTTGTGTGTCTGAGTTGGGGCAGCAAAGAGATGAAGTCTGCCGACGTGGTGGAAATGCCGGTCATGACCGTGAGTGCTGCCACTTGTCGCAGCAACAACCACCATTAGAATCGCGATTACCGCACCACGTGATGGTGGCGAGGACGGTATTCAATCCCGCCTCCGGGATTCAGGGTGTGCCTCGGGTACGTCGCCGTCAGGCAGGTGACTCCTACCAGGCTTGTGAAGCCCGACATAGCGTCCTCCCTGGGCCTCCAGCTCGGCCGGGGATCCGTTCTCCAGGATCTGGCTGTGTTCCAGCACGAGCACCCAATCGGCAATCTCCACCGTCGACAGACGATGGGTAATGATGACGGCGGTCCGGTCGGCAGGGATCGTCCCCAAAGCCCGCTGCACCAAACGCTCCGAGGGAGCGTACAGGGACGAGGATGCCGACTGGAAGGTGTGTAGCTCGAAGAACTGACGAGGGTACAGCAGGAAGGTCGTCAGGACACCGACCGTCGTTCATCTGCGCAAGGCGAAGTAGCCGCCGGTGAGCAGCATGAGGCCGACGGTGATGTTGCCGATCAAGGTGATGCCCGGCATGAAGATCACGAAGAGCCGCATCGCCCGGACACTGATGCCGCGACACCGGTCAGCCAGCTAGGTGAAGATCTCCTGATTACGCGGCTCGCGATAGTAGGCCTGGACCGCCTCGATGCCGGTCATCGTCTCGGAGAGCTGGATGATGACCTGGGCCGAGGCGTTGCGGACCTTGCGGAATGTGCGGCTCGACTCCGCCGAAAACCACTTCACCAGCGGTGAGACGAAGAACAGCGACGCCAGCAGATGAGGCCCAGTCGCCAGTCCATGACAAGCAGCAGCATGGCACCGGTGGCGATGGGGTGAGGACGGCGGACATGCGGCCGTCGGACCCATGCCCCATAAGCTCGGCGATGCGCTGGTCCTCTGCTGCGCGCTTCTCCTCGGCGGTGGACATCTCGAAAGTGCTGTCGCGTTCAGCCTTCCCGTCGGTCGCGATCAACCTCCTCTCCCGGATTCTCCACGGACTCGCCGGACATCCCCCCTGCTCAGCGTCGTAGGCGCTCAGCAGCTCTCGGTACTCCGGGACTGTCGCCAAGAGCTCCGAGTGCGTGCCGACGCGGATGATCGTCCCTTCCTGCGGCAAGGCGACCAACGAGGCGCCTGAGATGTACTAACCGGAGACGTTAGTTGAGCTGTTTGTCGAGTGAGCTCGCATGATCTGGGCGGCGAGGTCGTGGAACTGTTCGACCGCTTCAGCTGGGTTCAGAATGCGGATGTGGTCGCCGAGATAGAGGAGCTGTCGCACCGATTCGACATCGGGGTAGCGGACAGTGATCAGAGTCCACGCATCCTCGGTATAGGTGACGTTGGCCATGCGGGTTCCGAGAATTCGTTGGGCCAGGTCCAGGCGGGTTGAGCGCAGCAGCGCATGCACCTCGACGCCGGGGGTCGGCTCGAAGCTGGTCACCAGGTCGTGCCATACCGACCGCAGGTCTTAGTCTGGTCGGAGCACCGCGACATCCGTGAGGGGATCGCGCTCTTCGATACGGCTGGTGTTGAACATGCGGGGGGTGCCCATCGACGTCGGCCACGAGATACCAGGAGCCAGCCTTGTTCACGAGCCCGTACGGGTCCGCGGTGAGCCATTGCCCGCTGGTTTCTCCGCTCCGTCGGTAGCACAGGCGGATGCGACGTCGCTCTCTCGCTGCGGTCAGCAGGCCGAGTTCCTTTCCGGTCGTGAACCACCCTGATGGGTCGATGAGGAGTACCTCGGACAGGGGCGGGGTACCAAGCACCTGTCCTCGCGTGGCGACGGCCGTCATTTTCTCCTGGGCGCTGGCGTGGACTGCCTGCAGCCCGACCTGCTCAAGAAGGTCGGCGTCCAGCCCCGCGACAGTGAGCAGCTGAAGCTCTCCCGGATCGAGACGAGCGACGTCCAGCCGAGCCCGGCCGTCCAGCACGATCGCGCCACCGTGTGAATCGGAACGCCCGCAACTGGCAATGCTTCGACGTCACGCAGGATCGTGCGCGGTGAAATCTCGAATCGTCGGGTCAATTCTTGGCTCGTCATCCGCTCATGGGTCTGTAGGAGCAGCAGGATCGACAACAGCCTCGAGGACTTCATGGCCCCGATCCTCGCAGAAAACATGACATGAGTTGTCCTGTTTTGGTGATCGGCTAGTGCCAAATGATCCACTGACCCGAGAGACACCCATGTCGGCACCCAACCTGTTCCTGACCTACGTCAGCGACGCCAAACGGTCCACCGCCTTCTACAGCGACTTGTTCGACATCGAGCCCAACTTCACCAGCCCGCGCTACGTCGCCTTCGAGGTGACACCCGGGGTGCTGTTCGCCATCTGGACCGGGCAAAGGGGACACCACCCGCGACACGCCCCGCACGAGCGAGATCGGACTCATGGTCCCCCGGTCGTCCGCGGCGGTCGATGACGCCTACCGAGAGGGGGTCGCGAAGGGCGTACACGTCACCGAGGAACCGCACGACGACGTGTTCGGCCGCACCTTCGTGATCGCCAACCCCGACGGCAACCTCATCCGGGTCAGCCCCGTCGACTGACCCGACAACCGATCCCCACGTGGCGGCGAGCACCAGCGCGGCGTCACCGTGGAGCGGGTCCTGTCCGACAACGGCGGCGTCTACCGCTCACACCTGTGGCGCAACACCTGCAACGAGCTCGGCATCAAGCACAAGCGCACCCGCCCGTACCGGCCGCAGACCAACAGCAAGATCGAACGGTTCCACCGCACCCTGGCCGACGGCTGGGCCTACGCCCGCTGCTACATCTCCGAGGCGGAGCGCCGTGGCAAGCTCGGCGACTGGCTGCAATACTACAACCACCACCGGCCCCACCCGGCCTGCGGGAACCAGCCGCCCTTCTCACGATTGACCAACATCCCCGGTCAGTTCACTTAGAGGTGAACGTACAGGTAGTCACCCACGCAGACGACGCGCCCACCACGACCTAACCCTGATGGACGACATGGCAGCGCCGCCCGGCACAAGGCAGGGACCGAGCTACTGTTCGTTGTCACCACAGTCGTGGTTGGTGGCCACGCCGCACGGCGCTGGAGAACCCTGACCTGCCACAGTTCATGCAGCATCCGTGGTGGATACGGGCAGAACCCGGGGCCGCCACGTGCAGGAGATCTCTCGTGGGTGGTTCGGATCGAGGGCGTTGAGCACCATCTGGTAGGCGACGGGATCATAGGGTAGGCGGCCGTGGCCATAGGTATCCAGAGGGCAGGCGTCCTGCACGGTCATGTTCTTGGCGCCCTTGAGAAAGGCTTGCGTGTAGGGCGTGACCGTCGTGTCGAGCCGGGTGGAGATGACGGTGTAGGCGATACCCGGGACGGTGTCGCCGTCACGGTAAACCTGTTGCATCAACGCTGATCCCTTGAGCTGCTGGCCGTAGGCCTCCATGTTGTGGTCGTAGCTCCACGTGCTAAGGAAATCCTTCACAGCCTCGGGCAGGCCGTCGACAAGCTTGTCGAGACCGACGGCGGTGGTGCCGTGGTTGGCGGCCACCAGTCCGATCAGCTTGTCGACCTTGGACGCTCCGCCATACATCTTGATGTAGGCGTTCGGCAGGATGCCGCCACCCTGCGAATGTCCGACGAAGTCGACCTTCTCAGAGCCCGTCGCTTTCCGGACCCGATCCACAAAGGCACCCAGCGCCTGCGCGGAGGCGCGCACGTCACCGGTGAAGCCCCAGCCCTCGTCGAGGATCCCCACGGGGACATTGGTGGTGAAGGTGTAGACACAGTACCCCTCATGGGCCAGATGGGGTCCGTAGAAGGACCATGTGGCGAACGCATTGCCGCCAGTACCGGGAATCAGGATGACCGGTCGGTCGCCGGGCTTGACCTTGCAGGAGAAGTCGTTCACACCCCGCGGCGCCACACCCAGGTGCTTCTCGCTGTAGGAACGCGCCATCGACGACGTATGGAATTCCGGCCCGACGCCGTTACCGGGAATACCGTCGGGGCTGTGGGCTGCCTGGACCAAGGGATGGATATCCCCCGGCGAAGTAACAGCCTGCGCAATCGGCGCGGCAGCCATCAGGACGGCCACACTCGCGGCCATGACGGCGAATCGTGCGTTGATCTTCATCAGTGACTCCTCAGCGGAACACGGGGCGAATTTCGTGAATCATATTGATTCAATTCGAAAAGGGTAGCCTACAAAAATTTCATCTCAAGGGGTAGCCTAAACGATACATCACATTGAGAATTCTCCTAACTCGGTCAGTGAGGTCAACGCCCCTAAGGTAACCCCCGAGAGATTCCATACGACTTGGCGGTGGGGATCAGCGGGGGCGCAACTCCCCGTAGGGTGTCCTGCTGCTTGCCCTCGGCGTTCCACGATATGACCTGCGGCAAGCCCCTTGGCCTTCTAGCCAGACAGGCGCCATACTAAGGCCAACTGAAGCTATCCACACAATCCAATCCCCAGCTTAAGGCTCCATGCAGGAAATAATAACCGCACAACTGTGAACGAAAGTTATCTGATATGATTGAACGCTATACTTTCGTGAGCCCGCCGGTCATGCTAATTTCGCGGCTACTTGGCGCGCTATAGCTCCGTGTATCACGCTCGTCACCCCACCGAAGAGCCCTCTTCATATATGCTGGTACCTCGCCAGTCATCTCCAGCCCGATTCATCCTGGCGGCTGTTGGTAGTTGACATTAGAAGAAGGAATTGCCATGCGTCGAAAGTCTGCCCTCGGATTTGTAGCTTTGTCCCTGTTCGCCACAGGGATGAGCGTTGCCACAGCAGTGCCGGCAACTGCCTCGCCGGAGGATACGGCAGCGCCAGTTCGCGTCGACGCTTCACGGTGGACCACCCAGGGGCGTTGGGTGACCGACGCCCAGCACCGCGTGGTCATCACGCAGGGGATCAACGAGGTCGCCAAGAGCGCCCCCTACGCCCCCGATGCCGTCGGTTTCGGTGAAGACGACGCAGCCTTCCTCGAGGCGCAGGGGTTCACCAGCGTCCGGCTGGGGGTGCTGTGGGCCGGCGTCGAGCCTCGGCCGGGCGTCTACGACGACGCTTACCTGGCCCGGGTCGAACGCACCGTGCGGATCCTCAACGCCCACGGCATCGCCAGTGTCCTCGACTTCCATCAGGACATGGTCAACGAGAAGTATCAGGGGGAGGGGTGGCCTGCCTGGGCCGCGCTCGACCACGGCATGCCCAACATCGTCAAGACGGGCTTCCCCGGCAACTATTTCCTCAACGAGGCCGTCAAATACTCCTTCGACTCCTTCTACGACAACGCCAAGGCCTCCGACGGCATCGGTGTTGCCGACCACTACGCCAGCGCCTGGCGACATGTGGCCGAGCATTTCCGAAACGTGCCCGGCGTGCAGGGCTACGACCTGTTCAACGAGCCGTTCCCGGGCCACCGCTACACGCGGTGCCTCACGCAGCTCGGTTGCCGCGCTGCTGACGCGCGACTGTCGGCCGTCCAGCAGAAGACTGTCGACGCGATCCGCTCGGTCGACAAGGCCACCACTGTCTGGTACGAGCCGATGCAGTTCTTCAACATAGGTGTCGGGACCAACGTCCGGCTCACGGGATCCAACCTGGGATTGAGCTTCCACGACTACTGCACCAGCCAGGCCACCCTCCACTCCTATGTCGGATGCACTGCGCCCGACAACCGGGTCTTCACTAACGCAGAGAAGCATTCACGTCAGACCGGGTCGGGGCTGATGCTCACCGAGTTCGGCGCCATCACGACCCCCGCGGTGATCACGTCCCAGATGGACCTGGCAGCTCGCAACCGGGTCGGCGTCCAGTGGTGGGCCTACACTGCCGGTGATCCCACCACAGCCGGCCCGGGCACCGAGCAAGCCCTCGTCGACGACCCAGCTCGGCCACCCCAGGGGACCAACGTCGAAAGCGCCAAGCTGGCGCTGATCGCCGTTCCCCACCCGGACCGTGTCGCGGGCACCCCATCCGCGTACCACCACGACCGGTCCCGACGCGTGTTCACCATGACCTGGACCGCCCAGCGGCCCGACGGGTCGAGCGCGGAGGAGTCGGACGAGACGACTGTGGTGGTCCCTGCCATCTCAGCGCCCCACGGGTACGACGTGCAAGCGTCCGGCGCCCACGTCACCTCCCACCCAGGCGACCGGGTGGCGCGGTTGCACCTCAACCAAGGCAGTGCCACGGCGAAGGTCACGATCACCCTGCGCTAACCCTTCAAGCGTCTTCAGCACCGACCTATAAGTCTCCCAGACACTTTTACGACCGGCCCTCCCCCTTGGGGTGGGCCGGTCCTTTTCGTGTCGTGGGATGCACCTGGCAGCACCACCTCCGGCCCCCATGGAGAACAGTAGGTATCCTCGCAGGGTACTACGGCCAAGGCATATTTGACGTTCCACGCTTGCCACTGCCGTCTTAGGGCCATACTGCCGCCACGCAGCTGAGACGGTGACCAATCGGGTAAGGTGACTGGTTGCCGTAGCCCATGTGAGGCCGGTGATAGTTGTAGTGGCGTGCTCAGCCCCCTGAACTCACCCCGCCGTTCAGCCTCAGAGGTGTAGCAAGCGGACGTAAGCTCAGCTAATCGGTCAAGGCGTGGTGGAATCTCTCGGTCTTCCCATTGACATATACGCGATATATCCGAGTCCACTGGCGTGTGATACCCAGTATCAGCGCCACGAGGACGGTCAGCCACTCCAACGTCACCTGCAGCGCGTGGGCATGGGGAGTGAGCAGGGCGTTGAAACGCACGACCACCACAGCGAGGGAAACTGCCAGAATGAGGAATAGGCACGACGCCGCTACCCCGCCGACGAGAGTCAGCACGTTTGAGGCAGTGAGCAGGTATAACCCCATGGCAGATACAACTCCCGCAGTCGGCAGGTTCGTGACCGTGGGAGGTTTCGCGGACGGGGTGCCCGCGACACGGTCCGGGCGGGGAACGGCGATCAGCGCCAGCTTGACGCCTTCGACGTTAATCCCCTCTGTGATGACCACGCGGCGCTGTACGTCGGTCACCCAGCGTCACTGAGTGGTCCACCGTGAAGCGACAACGCAAACCGGCGCTGCCGTATCCGCCGGCGAGGCAGTTGCCGGTGTTGCTGCGGCAATGCCCATACCTGTGGCGAACAACAAATCCGAGGAATGAGTAGAGCTTCCGGTCAGATTGAATAACTTTCGTTCACAATCGTGGCGGGGAGGTTAGTAAGGGGTTCTGACGAGAGAAGGACTTTGATAGTCACTGATCGGCCCCAATGGCTGTTCCACATCCCTCGAGGAGGATTCCCATGAAGCGTTCGGCTCTTATCATCCCGATTTTGACCGGGGCAGTGCTTGCACCGGTGGCGCCCGCGGTCGCCGTGGCGGCGCCAGCTCCGGTGAGCCAGTCTGCTGCGCGCCAGCATGCCCAGGTCGACGCCGAGCAGGCGCTCGCGCAGGTCAATGCCCGCATCGCCGAGCTGCATAAGATGCCCCAGGCGCAGGTTCCCGCAAGCGAGGCTCCGAAGGTCAACTACGGCGAGGAGATCCGCAAGCTCCTCGACACGGCCTTCGAACTGCGCACCGCGATCGAGTCGATCATTGCCGGCAAGGTGCCGCCGGTGGATCTGTCCACCATCCCGGCTCGTGTCGACCTGCTGACCACCAGCGTGAAGACCATCCAGCAGGCCAACCATAACCTGGTCAACAAGGTGGAGGCTGCTCACGTCGAGCTGGGCTTCTCAATCACACGCGCCCTGATCCGCACGATCAACCCAACCAGCACCGCAGCGCAGTTGGCCGAGAGCAAGGCCGACGTGCTGTCCACGTACGCGAAGGTCGCGGCCTACCGCGACCTCAAGCCCACCGACGCGGCGACCGTGTACGTCAAGAACCGCCTCAACACGAAGATCTGGCAGACACGGATCAACCGTGACAAGTACCTCCTCGGCAAGAACGCAGAGGGGTACAAAGCGATCAACAAGGCACTCACCCACGCAACCGGTGTGTGGTTCAATCCCGCCACCACCGTCAAGCAGGTCGACGACGAGGTGAAGGCTCTGGACCTCGCTTTCCAGGCCACTCTGGACCGGGGGCCGGCTGATGGGAAGCTGCGTACCAACTGACCCACCCTCCCGGGACTTCCGTAGAAGGAGACTGGCTCGCCTTGCCCGTGAGCCCGGTCTTCTTCTCCCCCTATTGACGTGTCGTCCAGGGCTTGGTCCGCGACGGATTCGCCCCACGGGTCGTCCACTTGGTGGATCATTTGTGGCACACGAGAGTTCACAGCCGTGACCGTTCAGGAACGGTCACGGCTGTGAACGCGTCCAATCGGTGCAGCGTCGAGAGGCGTTCGGCGTCGTTGCCCAGAAGGGTTCGGGCGGTATTGGTTGTCGTGGTGGAGCCAGAGTCCAGCACGCTGCGTCGTTCGGTTTCCGAGGTGTAGCAGCGGGCGTTGACGAAGTGGCCACTGGCAGTGGCTTGGCGGGTGACGTCGAGTGCTCCGGTGCGCCAGGGTGCCGCGGTGTCTAAGCCAAGTTGCGTGGCCCAGTCCTGGGAGGTGACCCCAACGGGCATGGCCAGCTGAACCCCTCGTTCGCGGTCGGTCGTGACTCAGGATCTCGTGGTTTGAGGATATTGCAGGTGGGAGTATATCGGTCTGGGATTCAAGTCTCCGTCATCCAAAGCTGCCCAAAAATCTCGCTGTTGACGTTCGCATCGCCGAATCGGGGCATCTCCTGGCAGCTCCGTGTAGTTCGCCGCGAGTATGAACCCCGGCAAGAGCCTCCCCACACCAGGCAGACTGGACCCACCGACCATGGAAGGAACCCCTGTGAGCAACCAGAACACATCCTCCGTCATCTTCGTGTGCTGGGGAAACATCTGTCGTTCCCCGATGGCTGAATTCGTCGCCAGGAAGGTCTTCGCCAACGAAGGCCTGGACGCTCGCATCACCAGCGCCGGTGTCAGCGATGAGGAACACGGCGGCCCGATGGATTCGCGAGCCAGGTCCGTCCTGAAGTCCCACGGATACCCCTGCTCGGGCCACAATGCTCACCAGATCGACGGGTCCGAGATCATGTCCGCCGACCTCGTCATAGCCGCCGAGCCACGCCACATCCAGATGATGAAGCGAATGGCCCCCGACGCCGACAACCTCCGTCTCATCCGCGACTACGACCCCAACTGCACCCCTGGCACCTCCCTGCCGGACCCCTGGTATGGCTCGGCCGACGGGTTCGAGGACACCCTCGACGCCATCGAGGCCGCAATGCCCGGAATCGTTGACGAGGTCCGCTCACTGGCCTGACCAGTTCCCCGCCATGGCGCTGGTCCCCCGAGACCAATCGTTGCGGCACTATAGGCTGTTCCCATGAGCTTGTTCTTGGTCGGCGGAGGATACGACGACTCACTGGTGGAGGTCTATGACGAGTTCGTCTCCCAGGCCCGCCATCACAATGCTGATGCTCCGATTGCGGTGGTCGTGGCCGGTCCGCCCTCCGAGTCCGCCGACCACGCCGCCGAACTGACGCGGATCGTCACCTCCCGGTGGGTTGACGCGAACATCCTCACCATCCACCTCGACGGCCCGGGTACCGCCCCGACGGTGGGCGACCCGGCCACCCCGCTGTGGGCCGAGGACGAGTCCTTCCAGCTCCCCGACAATCTCGACGCCCTTGCCGGCATCATCGTCGACGGCGGTGCCGTCCCCAGTTACATCAACGGTCTTGCACCGGCCGCCGAGCAGCTCTCGATGCTGGTGCGCGGCGGTGCTCCCTGGCTCGGCTTCTC
>ENA-OOJM01000066-OOJM01000066.1-human-skin-metagenome-genome-assembly--contig:-NODE-66-length-39727-cov-7.439781_pt1 | contig 39727 bp, 22 predicted proteins | sample MGYA00248875_ERZ500988 | MGnify/ENA primary metagenome ERZ500988 (study PRJEB25958, sample SAMN03398507) | human skin metagenome | study: EMG produced TPA metagenomics assembly of the Human Skin... | reverse complement strand
GCACAGTGACATAGATAAACTCCCGCTTATCGCCCTGGTCGAGTCGCAGTTCTGGCGCAGGATCAGGGATAAGTGGCACGAGCGTGTCTGGCTCAAGATCGTGACAAGGCTCCGTGGGGATCGCTGCATCCGTAACATTCGGGCTCCACGCCTTCGTATCTGGCAGCTTAAGTGCCGCACCACCGCTGTATACATATTCAGATACTTTGGCGCGGTTGCTGCGCAGACGCAAGGGGAAAAGTTGATGCGTTTCGTCGTCCTCCCAAGCCGGTGGGCGCCCATCGTATGCTACAATAGCCTTGCTCTCGAGCTCCATCACCGGATTCGTATACTGGAAGCATTCATGTGACATTTCTGCACGCATCCACATTCGGTCCGCCTTGGTGGTCGGTTCTTTGTGCAGAATCACTGAGTACCGCTGACCAGGTGCGATCGGAATGCGGTGGACCCGCAATGGCTCCACAAGCGTGCCGTCCGCCTCGATGACGGTCATTGTATGTCCGTCAACACTGAAAGTGATGTCTGCTAATGATCCCACATTGACCAATCGAAGACGGTAAGCGCGGTCTGGACGGAAATGGAACGAGCTGTACTCGCCCACTTCGTCAGCATCTCCAGCTGGACAGGGCACACCAGACAAGCGGCTGTGCTCACAGCTAAAAACGTGTTTTCCGTTAATCAGAGCATTCTCCGGCACGGGCTCGGCCTTTTGGAGCCAACGTGAGACGTAGCGTGCTAAAGACTCTGGGCCCATGTCATGGAAGTGATCGCCGAGAGAAATCGCTACTTCTTCATCCCAATGTGTATCAAACGTCGGCGCGCGCTCTTTCAGCACTTTGCGCTCATCTTCACGAGCGTGCACAATCAGCATGCCCCAAAGTCCATCAGCACGCGATGTACCGACATGAGAGTGGTACCAGTGTGTGCCCACGTCCTCTGGCTGCACGACAAAGCGGTATGTGTACTCGTCGCCTGGCGTGAGTGCGCAGGACGTAAATGCAGAGGCGCCATCCATGACTTGCATGCCTCGCATCGACAAGCCGTGCCAGTGAATAGTAAATTTGCGGTCCGTATCCTTAGCGTGCACGTCATACAGTTTCGACGACATGGGTGCAGGGGGAACGGTGTAGTTGTCAAATATATGGTTTCGAACTTTGACCACGACCGTATCGCCCTCAGTAACTTGCATAATCGGGCCTGGGAACTGGCCGTTTATAGTGTACATCAAACGCGTCACGCCGTCAGGCGCAAGGTCAGCACGTTCGACCGTCCAATCAAAAAAGCGCTCACGAGGAGGCTCAGTCGGATCATAGCGCGGATTCATAGTGTTGGGGCCTGTCGTCACAGCTCCCGCTGGCACAAGATGCGTATTACGGCCCAAGCGAAAGGCACTGGCACTAGCGTCCCATGCCGTATGCATGACGCCGTGAATGTCTACCTTCGCGTACAGGATCCAGAGATATGCACTAATTAAAGCAGAGCTCAGGAAAAACACCAGAGCGTACCCAGCCGTCCTCATCCTGCCTTTCGAGGCCATGGTGCTGTGGCGAAGTATCGCATCTCTTGCCTTGGCCCCTAAGATATAACTTTTTGCACACGTGCGAGACCTGCATCTGTGGAGGTTTCGAATCAATTCATATCAAACGTTGCTGCATTACAAAGAGTTTATTGACAAGTGCTTGGCACAGATGGGTTGGCTTGCAGTAAGGCAGGTTGCTCCACAATAGCCATGGCCATACCACTGGCCAGATGCACGAGCATATGACAGTGGAAAGCCCACACGCCCGGATTATCAGCGACCCAGCGAATGATGGCATGACCCATCATCGGCACCACGACCGTATCGCGTTTCATGGCACGCTTGAGGTCAAACTCCTTCTCAACCTCGGGCTTATAGCGATAGCTTGGCACTTCCATCTCTCCGGTGTGAAGCACCCAAAACTTGTGGCCATGCAAGTGGAAAGGATGCGGCCCATCGTCCAAGTTTACAATTACAAGATCATAGACGATAGGTTTGCTAGGGTGGGTGCTCACCACTAGCTCATGCTCACGATTTACAAGACCATGCGCTTCCCACTCTTCTGCTGTCGTCAAGTTGGAGTAGGAAATACGATGGAGAAGTGGCTGCATGGCAGGTCCACGCGCACCATAGGGACGCCACGAGCTGAGGTTCATATATGACATGGGTGCCCGGAATTTTTGGCGAATGAGTACTTCAATGTTGATGATCTCGCGGCGGTCGCCACGCTCAGGGTGGAACTCGGGCGCCGGATCAGGGATTAGCGGGACCAATGTTCCGGGTTCCAAGTCATGGCAAGGCTCGGTGGGAATACCTTGATCCTGAATATCAGGACTCCATGGATGCGTCGTCGGACGCTCTGATTTCGAAAAGGCACGGAACGGCCCAAAGCGCTTGGCGTGATGCTGACGCACACGAAGTGGCGCCAGCCAGTCATCTTTTGGTGAGGAATTATCGTACACAACGATCGCCTTGATAAAAGGATCCAGGACAGGATTCATGTACTTGAAGCATTCGCCTTGCAGCTCGGCACGCATCCAGACACGACTGTCCTTCATGGACGGTTCACGATGCAGAATGACCGAATACCGCTGGCCAGGAGAAATAGGTATCCGATGTACATGCATGGGCTCCACGAGCGTACCATCAGCCTCGATGACGGTCATCGTGTGTCCATCTACACTAAAAGTAATATCGGCAATTGAGCCCACATTGACAAGACGCAGGCGATACTGCTTGTCATGACGCAGATGAAATTCGGTGTACTCGCCGACTTCATCCTTGTCGCCTACTGGGCATGGAACCCCAGTGTACCGTGCCATGTCACACGAAAAAATGTGACGGCCGTTGATGAGACCACTTTCTGGCACTGGCTCTGCTTGACCCAACACGATAGATACATACTTTGCCAGGTTTTCAGGACCCATTTTGTGAAAGTGGTCACCCAGCGCGATAGGAATCTCTTCGTCCCAATGTGTATCAAACGTCGGCGCGCGCTCTTTCAGCACTTTGCGCTCATCTTCACGAGCGTGCACAATCAGCATGCCCCAAAGTCCATCAGCACGCGATGTACCGACATGAGAGTGGTACCAGTGTGTGCCCACGTCCTCTGGCTGCACGACAAAGCGGTAAGTAGTTTCATTACCCGGCTGAAGAGGACATGACGTAAAAGCAGCTGCACCGTCCATCTCGTCTGATCCACGCATGGACAGACCATGCCAGTGCAAGCTAAATTTACGGTCTGTCCCCTTCGGGTGCACACTTTCTAGCTTAGACGTCGTAGGCGGTTCAGGCACAACATAATCGTCATTGATGCGATTGCGTACATGGACTACAACCGTGTCACCCACAGTTGCCTGGATTGTCGGGCCTGGAAATTGGCCATTGATGGTATACATGAGGCGTGACACGCCGTCTGGAGCTTGGATGCGGCGGTCTACCGTCCAATCGAACACACGTTCGCGTGGTGGCTCACTTGTGTTGAATTTTGTATTCATGCTTACGGGGCTCTGTTGAAAATACGCCATGCTTTGTTTGCGCACCACCTGCCAGCCTTGATCCCACGTATGTAAGAGGCTCTGCTGCAACGCCACATCTGTCCATATTAAGCACGAAAAAAGACCAAGCAGTCCTGCTCCTATGATAAGCAGCATCCACTGCCTTAGGCCCCATGGCTGCTTAGAAGCTACCATCGTAGTTGGGCTGAAAGGTCCAAGCGCATCCTCATAAGGTTTTCGCACGAGAATGGTTTTCCCTGCGCTGTACGTTGGACGCATCTCTCCCACGTGCTTAACTTGTGCATGCTCCACTTTTTGAGCCAGGCGTTAAATTGGGTGCGTCTTCACAAGTCGTCCGGCCTAGGCACGTGGCAGGCGATGCTTGTGGCGCAGCATTGGGTATGGTTACTTACGATTGCTATAAAACTTGAGGCAACCTTCCAGCCGCTGGATGGGCAAATCGAGTCGCTCAGCCCCTGGATCGTCCCATAGTTTGTTAGCTTCGAAGGCAGTCGCCGATAGTTCAGCAGTGCCAACAGTAATGTGGTGCCGCTCGCGCGGGCTGAACTTGGTATCCTTCCAATCCGGACAGTGTGGTGGCAATACCTCTAATGCCATTACTCGGTGGTTCCAAAGCAAAGCCGTAATTTCCAGGAATACACGTGGATTAACGGCTGGGTCTGAGGTAGCAAATGTATAGAGCTTGTCCCATGCAGCTTGGTCCACAATGCCCCTCTTTACGTCCTGTTGGTGAATGATGGTGATGTGAGGGCGTTGAATCATACGGTTTTCGTTTATGATGACACTTAGGATACGGTGCGCCGATAGCACTGTCTCTGACACCGGCTGCTGATCCAGTAGTTGTCGCACAAACTCGCTAGGTGTTATGAACACCGAGACGCCCAAATAGGATGAAGGCAGCACGGCCAGGTTCTTTTGCTTCTCTTGGTCTGATTCGAGCTTAGGCAATGGTTTGCGAACTGATGGCCTGTAATGCATCGCAACGTCGATGGCTTCAGATATACGCTCGTCTGTGGGCATGGATAAACCCAAGACAGGGCACAAATGTTTCAGCACACGCTTGAGCGACACCTTCATGGGGTCGTGGATATCCAGTCTGACAACCTCGTCGAATTGATCGTCCGAAACGCCTAGGGATCCTTCTCCTGATTGTGCACCACGGAAAGGCTGAGTTTCCTTAATGAAACGGGTCAAGATAACGTCATATTCAAACTTGCCAGGCGTCTCGATTCGGAGGCATTGATGCCGATCACCTCGATCGATCATGCGCTTTGAGCACAATGCCTGGATCTCTGAGTGCGACAAGCCAGCGATGTCCCACACAATCGCACACAATCGCACGCGACCCACAGAACCGCGCTGCGGGTTGCTGATGCGCCGCACAACATCCACGAGCTCGTCACGGTGTTTGATCAAATGATTATTCCGATCTGCGAGTACGACGTCGTGAGCCAGCAACTCTTTCTCGACATTTTTCAAGAATCCAGGACCTGTGCGCTTGGTCTGGACATCGTCGCTCTGAGTATGTGCCCAGCCAAACAAGTAACTTAGTGCCACGAAGAGAGCCGTCTTGCCCGAGCCAGGTACAGCGATCGGAACGACGAGCGTTTTATCATACGGACGATCGTCTGAGCGAAGGTCACGAGTTTCTGGAGCCTTGCTCTGTGTTTTGTCGCTCAGAGCCTTTTGTCCCTCTTCAGAAGCTAGGTATGCCAAGAACGCCTCTCGAAGAGATATGATACCTCGTCCCTCGCTGAACTCTGCGAAAAGTTCAGGCTGAGGCGCGATGTTCTGCTGAGGATTACCGTAAATGCGGTCATAACACCACTGGACATAAAGCATGGTTTCAGGTCGTCGCGACTTGGGTGTAGGGGCCCAAGGCTTGGCCACACCAGTCTTGCGGTCCAGTTCATCCTTCTTGCGTCTAAGTGCGCGCTGAGCGCGCTTCATTGCATTCTTACTGGGTGCGGCTAGATCATGTTCTTGGAGCTCCTGCTTTTCTCCCGGTTCCTGGTCTTCTATCTCCAGATGCTTCGTTTGGGAGTCGAGGAGGACAAGTTGTAAAGCATCCCAGTTAGTTTTTTCTCGAAGCATGGTCCGTGTCAACTCCCGCCAGTCACGATACATAAGGTATGGCTCATCGAATTTGATCTTGTAAAACCATGTCTGGCCAGGCCTGTAGGGCGGCGGAATGACGCCGGAAGGCGGATTCGAGATGTCCTCGGGAATCGTCGTACGCACAACAAATCCTTCAATAGCCTCACCATTTAACGACCCCGTTAACGCGACCCTTTTCGTAAATGCATCAACTTCCTCATGCGTTTGAAACGTCAAGTAGCGGACAGGAAAAAAGCCCCAGGCTTCAGCAAAAGCTTTGACCTCCACCATGGGTCGTGTCTCAAAGTCCACGGCGTTCTTGTTGAGACCGTGTAGGTGCAGACCAGTACGCTCCGGTGAATATGGAAGAACATGCTCTTCAAAAGAATCATCACATAGCTCGAAAACAGCTGTCTCATTTCGGTTCCAAAGCTCGTTTGCTAACGCCTCCTCTGTACGACCAGCCTGAGCCAAGTGGTGCCGCACCCAGTGCCATCCCATTTCAGCATGTGTGGGTTTGTCTCCCTCAGTTCGAAAACCAAGCGAGTGCTTCGATGTCACAATGAGGCGTTTGGGTGTGATGGCTGATATAAAAATGATACATCCGTTCTCTTTGAAAGACAAAATGAAGGGGCCGGTAGAATATGTAGCAATGGCGTTGGGAAGTGTCCAAGCAAGTTCGTCTTGGTTGAAAAACTTGTCATATCCGCGAATGACAATGCGTTCATACTGGCCATGTACTTTCTCGGTGAAGAGACCCCGCGCGAGTGTCGGTAATGCTTCACGATCTTGGCTAAATTGGCGGTAGGCAAATTCCTGTGCCTTCCACGACAGGATATTGTGCTCTATCGGGTCATTGTCTCCCGGCGGCAGCAAAAAATGCGTTGATCGCACTAGGGGCTTCTTTTCCCTCTGCGATGCCGTGTGTAGAGCTTGTACGAAGGCTTCTACTTGTTCGTTTCGGTGGTCCATGTACGGTGGCAGAATGTGGACAGTGTCACATTTATATGCAGGAAAAAATTCTAACGCTGAGTCATCCGCTCTCTGACTGCCTCACAGGTGGTGACATGTCGCAACATGAGTTGGCGCGACGCGAAGCATCTCCATCGAGAAGGGACAGAGATCTCATGAAACGCGAGCGCTCTCACTCACCACATGGAGAAGATGTTCCTCCAGTCGCTCCGCCGAATTTTGAGCGATCGGGTTTGTTGGCCAAAGAAAGTAATAATGTTTACGGTGTGGCACTCAAATACCATGAGCCGCCAGAGGCAAAAAAGCCTCGTCACACTTGGCGTCTCTATGTATTCAAAGATGGCCATGAAAAAGGTATGTGGTCTTCTTCAGCTGATAACGTCTAGATATGTTTTTGCTTGGGCGCCAATCATGCTACCTATTTGGCCGTGATCGTGCCATTGTCGATATACCAACAGAGCATCCTTCGTGCTCAAAACAACATGCTGTGATCCAATTTCGACAAATTACGAAGCGCAACGAATTTGGCGATGTGCGCCGTCATGTCCAGTACGTATCTTGTGCTCTAACTTCAAAAGACCATTTCTGATTGACTTGGAATCATCCAATGGGTGTACTGTAAATGGAAAGGAGATTCCCACGTCTAGATACTATGAACTACGCTCGGGAGATACGTGCCAATTTGGCACCAGCAAGCGAGAGTACGTCTTGTTGGACGAGTCTCAAGCGCCGTAGATTTAGTCATCAGAGGTACGAGGAACACGTCCGCGAGTTGGAACGCGCCCACCGGAGCCATGCCGTATCGGATTGAGTACGCGTCAACATCTCGAGCGACATGCAAGGGTCCACAGCCATGTGCGGGAACAAAGATCGAAAAAGGCGAGTTGCGTCTTGGTACATTGACGGAAATTCAAGGGCATCATGTGCGTGTCAGAACACACTAACAGCGCAGGGCATGGCATGGCGCCATTGGGGATGGTGCGTTCCTCGTTGCAACTTACATGTACAGCGTTACATCTCGTGTACTGACCAATATGCGAAAAGAAATTGAGGATGTGGCGAATGAATTAGACGGATTCGAAGATTTAGAGCCTACCGACCAAGAGAAGATTATGGCAGCCTTTGCATTAGGGCATGTCCGTGAGCAGGATACGACACCAGTTCTCCTTGACGAGAAGTCCTCAGATGCGCCTGCACATAAGGGAACAAAGCGTCGTCGGACAGGAAGGGAGAATGTCGATGAAGACGTGGCATATGAGAGTGACGACAACGATGACGCAAAAGCACTCGAGATGATCGAGAATCTACCCTCCAAACGGGCTCGCAAGCCGACACAGCGGTACGGAGCATCGTCCGGGAGACCCAAGGAGGAAGATGTTGCCAGCGAAGAAGGCGAGGAAGATGAGGAGGAGGAGGCAGAAGACTCAGACGATGGTGACTTGTTTGAACAAGAAGAAGAAGAAGAAGACGATGAAGACGATGAGGAAGAATACGAGGAAGAGGACTAACTACTGTAGAGCATGATAGTCATGGGTGCCGTGTGACCACATGGCTGGCGGAGGAGCGTAACTACTGGGCGAAATTAGAACGCACGGTCCTAATCACGTGTAGCGTTTTCACTACCACCATCATTATGGGCGTGCTTGGATTAACGCGATGGACGAATGATGTTGAACGGATCATTTCAAGCGAGTTTACGATCCCAGTCCCCAAGGGTTCAGGGAGTGTGCTGGAGAATTCAGAGCCGATCGAGCTGAATCCCGATGGCGATTGGCTTGTGATTGATGCTTGGGCTTGGATTCACTACGTATGGCACTCCATGAACACGAATGTGTACCAGGGCGGCTCGTTCTTGCAATTCCGTGTTGTTCTCAAGGCTTGGATCGATACACTGCGCGAAGCTGGATTCAAGATTCTTGTGGTATTTGACGGACCGCGTCTGCATCAAAAGATCGGCGCGCTGCTAACACGCACAGAGAACTATGTGCGGCTCAACGCCAAGCTCATGCGCGCTGGTCGCAACCTCCGAGGTGACCACGAGTTCATGCATGCGCGCATGCTTCCGCGTGGTCTGACTGAATTTGTTTGCAGTCTGCTGCGCTCGTACGATGTTGAGGTCATTATGGGTGCTGAAGAAGTGGATGGTGTAGTGGCACAGTTGGCCGATGAGCGCGCCGGATACGTTTTGAGCCGTGACTCGGACTTTTTGATTTTGTGCTCGAACGCTCCTAAATGTAAGGGCTACATTCCTTTGAACACGTTTGAGTTTGTGGCCATGGAGACGGCCGCGCCCCAGCCGGAGGCGCCTCCCGCTGATGATGATGGCTTCACGGCGGTGAGCACTGTCAAGCGGAACAAGAAGGCTGCCCAGCAGGCGAGGAACGCACACCTGCCCCATACGAAGAACACGCCCGTGCTACCGTCAGACTCAGAGACGTTGCGCCAGACGGCTTTCAAGTTCCGCTGCTTTTCGTCGTACAAGTGCGCCGAGCAGCTCAAGCTGCCCATGTCACTGCTGCCTGTGTTTGCTGCCTTGGTCGGCACGGAGAATCGCGTGCAGGTTCATGCCGAGCTCTTTGGTGGCTTGCTGCACGGCGTGTCGAATCGCATGAATGTCATTGCTACGCACCTAACTGAGCAGTATGCGGCCGTCAAGGAGGGTAATGCCCCACCGTTGGCCGTCGACGACGATTCAGAGCATGAAGAGCGTCTAGATCTCTCGGATCCTGTGACGCGCCTCTTGGCACAGACGTTTGACAGTCTTGTCCAGTACGGCCGCCAGCGCCGTGGTGCGCCTCTGCCTGTCTCGTGGGACATGCGCACGGAGATTGTCCAGTCGATGCACGCGACGGCACTGTCGTACATGCCTGACCGGGGATGCGAGGCCATGGACCGTTTCATGGCTCCAACCGACAACGAGTCGCTGAAAAAGTACCAGGCAGCGTACTGGGATGGCCACTTTGACCAGGCTATGATTTCCACGATGCTCGAGCGCATTTACATTGCGCGCGTGTACCTCGAAGAGCCGGATGAGCCTGCGTCGCAGCGAGTCGTGGTTCGTCAGATGCGCCAGTTTGTGTGGTCCATCCTGTTCACGGCCTGGTTCGCTGCGCACCCTGAAGAAAAGGCTCGCATTGAAGAGGCGCTGGAAAAGCTGCGCGTCGAGGAAGAGGCAGCGCAGCATGAGGAGATGCCGGATGATGAAGAGAACGTCCAGGCTGACCATGAGGAAGAGCAGGACGATGAGGACGAACCAGAGGAGGAGCCCGAGCCCGAGCCGGAGCCAGAAGAGACCGGTCCCGAGCCTCTCACGACCGTCACAGAGTACACGCGCACCGAGTATGCTCTGCGCAAGGACGAGGTGCCCGTGCACCCTCTGGCCGTGCACCTGAAGAGCATGGAGCGTATTATGCCGATCCCTGAGTCGATTGCTCCGATCGTGCAAAAGTATGGCGAGGCCATGGAGGCGCATGCCGCAGACGAGTCCAAGCCAGTGCCGACGCCTGTGTTTGCTGCCGAGCTGCCAGAGGCTGAGCGACTCGACCTGTGGCGCTACATTCACTGCTCATGCATACCAGAGCTCGAGCAGCTGCCAGTCGATGTTCGCTCCTTTGCCGCCGGTCTGCGGTACACCATCGTGATGAACCATGAGCGTTTGGGCTCGATGCGCACGCGTCACAACTGGTCGCAGTCGGAAATTGAGGCTGCCGTGCACTCCGCATGCATTTCGCGCCGTGTTAGTAAGGAGGCATCCGAGACGGAGATGCAGGCGATTGTGAATGCATACCCGAAGGGCTCGCCCTCGAACCGTGCTATTACGCTGAGCACGACACTCGGCTTTGTGCTGCAGATGAGCGCATTGCTGACGCAGTCGCTGGCCTTATCGGAGCAGATTCCCAACGCACGTCCGCTGTGGGAGCCGCCTCTGTTCCATGTGTGCCTCGGCTCGTCGATGGACGCGAACGCTCCGAAGCCGCAGCCGAACGAGGCGTGGACGCGCTTCGACGACCCAGAGCTGTACGACACGCTCTTGGCTGTGGTGACGCACGGCCTCGAAAAGCGCATCGGCCGTACCCGCACGGCTCCGGTGCAGCAGCCTGCGAAAAAATCAGGCGGCCAGCGCCAGCGCCGCCACCTCGCCCTGCTGGAGGAAACGATGCTGTAATGCGTAGGTAGAGCCTAGCTTTTTTGGAGGGCCCGATGCATGCCCGATCGGTGGAAGCGAATGCCGCTCGTCTGTGCCAACGCCTTATCATTTGTCGCGCACGACTCGGTATGTCGCGGTGGTACCGGCCGCCGACGCCGACACTCTACGAAAGCATTGATGAAGAACTAGATGCACTAGAGATTGAGGGTGTGCCTGGTCCGGCGCTGAAGCATGCTGCGCCGCAGGCATGGTCCCCTGCGGTGTTTGAGCCGCAAGATGAATCTGATGACGACCTAGCTGAGCAGTTTGATGAAAACGAGGACGATATGCATGCCTCTGGCATACCTGCCGCACGCGGATGGCGTCTGGATCCACGACACGCTGACTCATTCGCATTCAAAGACCGCGTCCTGCGCATGTTTTCAGAGCAGCTCGGTATTCAGGGCTGGGCTCCAGAGCATGTAGCACCGGACGCTTTACCGCTGGTGCCTGAGCGCGTCACTGTCAAGCGCATCACAAACGCACTTACGAACGCCGTCTTCTTTGTGGGATATGATGCTCCGTCGCTGCCGGCGCCTCCCACCGTCCTACTGCGTGTGTATGGCGCAGGGAGTGAGGCGCTTCTGTCTCGCCGCGCCGAGTTGCTGATTCTGCATACACTTTCGAGCTTGTACGAAATCGGACCGCATATCCTAGGTACCTTTGCGAACGGACGTGTCGAGGAATTTTATGAATGCTACTCGATCGGCCAGGAAGGCATGCGCGATCTAGGCACGCCGAGAGCTGAAGGCGCCGCTCACTGGGTGGCACGCCGCATGCGCGAGATGCATGAAGTCCCCCTCGATGTCATGCGGACGATCCTTGAACAGGGCGACTTGAAATCGACGTCGGCGGGGTTTGGCCGAGGTATCGAGAACCATATCATGGCCTCGAGCCACCGCCCACGTCGGCAGCGCAGGCAGCCGCCCGGTGCCACGTCGCCGGCATGGCAGAGCTACAGCTACTTTGCACATCCGTCGCCTGGCCTGTTCTCGCGTCGCGCCAATGCGTCTACCATGTCGTTTGACTCGCTCGCCACCAGCTACGACTCGGCGGCGAGTCCGCGAAGCGCCTTGTTTACGCCAATGGACGCGCCGCAGGCCGACGCCAGTGCCATGAGCCCCCTTTCGCTAGGTCCATCTGATGCTCCGCTCCAGCCCATGTCACACGGGCCGTACCCCGGTGTGTGGCGCCGTCTCAAGCGATGGACGCGCGAAGCAAGCAAGGTGATCGAGCTTGTGAACGCTTTTGCCCTGTCGCCCGAGGGCCGCGTCGTGTGTGACGCCCACGGCGTGAGCTCTTTGCCCGTGTCGGTGGATGCACCACGCACAACGCGCCCACCTCCAGCGGCATCGCTGCGTGCGACGCGGGTGTATTTCCGGGATATGATGCTGAGTCTGTTGGCGTGTGATCTATCGATGCTTTGCCTTGAGATTGCCGAATACAAGCAGTTTGTGCGCAAATGGGAACGGGCCGAAGGCAAGAGCCGCCGTGTGTTTTGCCACAATGACTCTCAGTGCGGAAATTTGCTGTTGCTACGCGTCGACCAGCACGGCGAGTTGCCTGCCATGGCATCAGGCATGCCGCGCGACCATCAGTCCATCGTGTCTACATCCCCGCAGTCGCCTGTACTCGAAGCGACTCGCTCTCGCCGACGCTCGCGCTCACGCTCGCGTGCGTGTGAACCGCATCAGCGCCTGGTCGTGATTGACTTTGAATATGCCACCCCGAATCCACGGGCCTTTGACATCGCGAATCACTTCCACGAATGGCGCGCCAATTACCTGCATCCAACGTACTCATGGAGCCTGCGGCACCATGGGGCGTATCCCACCAAGGAGCAGCGGCAGCAATGGCTGCATGCGTACGTCGATCAGGGCCAGCGCATGCGGCGTCGAAGCACGAGCGCATCCAAACTGTGCCTGAACGAAAGTATACCGCCCATCAGTGATATATCCTTGCCACCTGCTGTGCTCTCACGCACGCCGAGTACACCCAGCTTCTCGCCACTGACACCCCTCACGCCTCATGGCGCGCAGGCCCAAGTGGACCGCCTAGAACAGGAAGTGCATGTGTGGTCGCCGGCCACCCACGCTGTGTGGGGCTTGTGGGGCATCGTCATCGCGCGTAACGACATCGAGACTCTATTGGCGCATGTCAAGTCTCATGTGCGCCGAACGCCTGAGGGCCTCGTGTACGAGGATCCAGGCGAGCCCGCTCCGCCGTGTGACGAAACAGGCGCCGAAGACTTTGATAATTTGCGCTTTGCGCTCGGTCGCATCGAGCTCTTCCGCGAAGAGCTCGGCGAGCGCGGCATCGGTAGACGCCTGTAGCGACGAAAAAAAATATCGGCATTCTACGTGCTACATGCGGCGCACCCCCCTTAGGCGGTCTCAGCACCTGCCTGTGGCGTCTTCTCGTCCTTCTCTACCTTGGTCTCTTCCTTCTTACTAGCATCGTTCGGCAGCTCGGTGGCTTTTGAGCTCGTCGTTTCTGACTTGGCGTCCGACGAATCCTTCGGCTCAGACGACTCCTTCGCACCCACGGCATCGTCCACCTGATCGAGGTCAGCCGACTTGGCAGAGGCACCTCCCGCACCATTCACAGCGGCATCCCGCGTAACGAGCTTCATAATAAGATCAAACACCTCCTTGGGCACAGCCTTTTGGTAAATCATCACCAGCTCCACCGGTGCAGGGTACACCTTGAGGGCCTTGAAGAAGGCAATGGCGGCAGGCACATGGTACGCAGCACCCTGAGCGAAGAGCGCCTCTCCGGTGGCAACCTGCTCCATGAAGAAAGCCTCCTTCTCCTGTACACCTGCCGGCAATACGCCAGGTTCCGCAGCATCACGCACGGCCTTCTCAATCATCATCGATTCCTGCTGCGCCGCGGCTTTGAGTTCCTTCTTGGCCACTTTTACGGACTGTTTGGATTGCTTGCGCAGCTTCTTGCGGAAATCAGGATCATTCCTGCGTTTATAGTCAAAGTATACAGCATAGCCGATCGTGGCAACGGCCAGGGTAGATGCCGCAGCGGTGAGCACCGACGACAGCTTCATCCTCAGTGTGGGACGGACAGATCATGCTGCGCCCTGCATGCCCCTCACCTCCCGGGATCACGTGATCCCGAGGGCCTGGCCGAGGCGCACGCCAAGGTACATGGGAGCTGAGGCGTCGGCGCTTGGACCCCTCGCATAGTTGGCCGGCCACGACATGGGTTCTGAGACGAATCCATTTCGTCGTGCTAGCGCTCACAGCGCGAACAAGGCCAAGCACACTTCTGACAACGCAGCACATGCATTGACGCCGCAGCGTGCGCATTATCTGAAAAAGACGCTCGTGCGTCTCCAGCTAGAAAAGGAACTGGGAGACATGCAGCAGCGAGACGCACTAGAGCAAGTAGGACCGCCCTTTCGCACAACGAATCCTGTGCAACGTGACAAGCTGCCACTGATCCGACACTTGCTCCATCAATTTGTGCTCACTTTTCCCTTCTTCGAAAGCGCACCACCCGATTTTTTCCCTAACAAGGTACAGGCCTTTGTCGAGCGCATGCTGGAACGTAACCTCATTATGATCGATCCTGTGAATGGACCCAAATCTGCGTCCATGGTCGATAAAACGACGGCGTACCTGACCATGCTCGTCAGCGGAGGTCTGCGTGTCAAGGGCGTTGAGGAGGAGATTGTGCGGGTCAGCGGCGTTGATCGCGAACGTCTCTTCACTATGGATGCGCATCGAACGGCCACTAAAAAATCGTCGAGTGACAAAGGCACAAAAATCGACATTGTCTCTGTGCGCCGGACCATCAGACGCGGCCACATTCGGAACAAGACCTTGGATGAGTTTATCGTCGGCACACGGACCCACCAAGAAGAAATCCATGTCGCCCGACGGTACAGCGACTTTTACCGCCTCTACAAAGTATTGCGCGCGCAGTTTCCGACGCAGGACGTCCCGGAACTACCACCCAAAGACATGACCGCCGTCGAAGTCAATGGTGCGCTGCAACAGGAAGATAGGGACGGCGAATGGGTCGACATGACGGCCGTCACACCCAACGCACTACTTCGTGAACGCAATCGCTTGACGCTCCGAGCATTTTTGCGCAATATTCTCGGTATTCCTATGCTGGCAGATAGTGAAGCGTTCCAGGACTTCCTCGTCCATGACCCCACGATTCTCACAAGTGAAGACAAGGCTGATGCTCATGCACGACGTCAAGCAGACGCCGTCCGCGAAACGGAACTCAAAGAATTTGCGGATCAGATGGCAGAGCGAGCTCGTATTCTCCAATCACACCTTGATACGTTCAAGTCCATGCTGCTGAAACCCGATGGTCTGAGTCAGGTATTTGCTACGATTCGCTCCTGCCCCCATGTCCAAGATCTCCCACCCGAGTACAAGGTGATTGTCGACTGGGCGACGGTTTCGATGGCGTCAGGTCTTTTCACTATGTTTGTCGCCCGCGATTCGTCATCGCGAGCTTTCGCACATCTCAAGTACATGCACTCCATGATGCCGTACTTCGTCGTGCGGGGCATTCTGCGTATATCCAACCCTGTGGCCATGATGCGATCTTTCCTTGATTTGTTTCTTGCGCAACCCTTTGGCCAAAAGAGTTTGTTGCAGCGCATGTACACAGGAAAACTACATGAGGAACTTAATGAAATCAAAGAGCTCACACTCAACGTGCGTGCAAAGATACCCGATGCTGTGTATGCCGACAAGGTACATGCTTTTATTGCATTGTCTCACGATATGCAATGCCTGTTCTATGAACAAGCTGAAGCTGAGGGCGTAGACGTTCTAGTGGTTATTCTGCGCTCCCCCCTAGCCGCTGAACTCCAGCCACGGCAATTATCCCGAGTGAATCGGGCGTGCATTGCGTACCAGAAATTTCAGAAACAGAGGGCACATGCCAGATCCCTCGGACTCCCCGACACCGAGCCAGAGTCGGACGATGCCTGGCTGCTCGAGGATTTGCGTGTCTACTTGAGCTTGTGCTCGGCCATTCATACCAAAGAACAGATCATCAGTTTGATCTACGACAATGCTACAACGGAGTTGTTGAAAGATATGGTGACGATTTTTTACGCCCCCCTGGCTCAGGTGTATCGCGTGGCGAATGTGAGTGACACATTAGGTGATGTGCAAGTGTTTGTCAACGACCTGATCAAAACGGTTGAAGAGAATGCATCGCTTCATGCTTCCAATCCAGACGCAGTGGTGTCGGCCTTTGTCAATTTGGTGCAGCGTCATCAACAGAAATTTTATCACTTTGTACATCAGGTTCATACCAAAGGCTCAGGTTTGTTCCAGCGCCTCATCCTTTGGATTGAGCTCTTTGTCAACTATGTCCGCGATCCTCGCGAAGCGAAAGCTTGCGGCCTCGGATGGATCGATCTGGAGCAGTGCCTAGCTTTTAGCCATGCGGATCGAGCTTGTGTCATGAAAGAAGTCGACGCGATTATCCAGCATGTGTATAAATTAAAGCTGCAACGCGAACTGAAACGGCGGCGCAAGTTGGTGAATAAGGCAGTCGCTCATGCTGCAGATGTGCCACAGGAGGAAGAAGCTTTCATCAATACCATGTCGGAGCAGTTCGGCTTTGGTTCCGGTTTGCAAGACGAAATTGAAGAGCTTGACGGATCCGATGACGAGACATCCGATTCGGAATCCCTATCCTCATCCGACGACGATTCAGGACCGGAAGAGGCTGATGCTACTGCGTTGCGTCGAGCTCGCATGATGCAAGCTGAGGAACCGGCTGGTTCAACACTAGTGGCACCATCCACCCATGCTATCAAGACCATGCTCCCCACCTTCGTTCAGCTAATTTTGTCTCCATCCAAGTAGAGGCAATCATTATTGCATTCTTTTGCTATTCACGGTAGATTTATAGGCGAATGAGCATCAGCGACATACGGGACCACGTGTCGATAACTTATTCCTTCTTCTCGCCCTCGCCCTGGTTGTCCGACTGAGCGCGGCTTTCGTACACCTTCTTGAAGAGACCAAGCGATGCCTGCTGCGTCTCGTCGATCTTGGCCTTGATCTCATCGGCAGTGAGGTCACCGTCACCCGAAACACCGCGGCTGGCCAGACCCTCGAGCTCCTCCACCAGCTTCTGAACCTTCTCGGCCTCCTCCTTGTCTAGCTGGTCCTTGAACTCGGCCATAGCCTTGCTCGTCTCTCCAGCCACACTCTGGGCGCGGTTGGCCTCCTCAATAACCACACGGCGAGCCTTGTCAGCCTCAGCGTGCTGCTCAGCGTCGTTCACCATGCGCTCAATCTCCTGTTCAGAGAGACCAGAGCCAGCAGCGATCGTCATGCTCTGGTCCTTGTTTGTAGCCTTGTCTTTAGCACCAACGTTCACGATACCGTCAGCGTCAATGTCAAAGGTCACCTCGATCTGAGGCACACCCTTAGGGGCGGGGGGAATACCAGTGAGCTGGAAGTTGCCAAGAAGCTTGTTGTCCTTCACGAGCTCACGCTCACCCTGGTAGACCTGAATGTCCACGGCAGTCTGGCCATCAGCGGCGGTCGAGAACACCTGGCTCTTCTTAGTGGGGATCGTAGTGTTACGGTTGATCAGGCGGGTAAATACACCACCCAGCGTCTGGATACCAAGCGACAGTGGCGTCACATCGAGCAGAAGAATGTCGGTCACATGGCCCGACAGCACACCACCCTGGATCGAGGCACCAATAGCCACAGCCTCGTCAGGGTTCACACCCTTCGAGGGCTCACGCTTGAAGATGCTCTTCACAGTGTCGAGCACCTTCGGCATACGGCTCATACCACCGACCATGATCACATCGTTCACGTCGCTGGGCTTGACACCGGCATCCGCCATTGCCTTGTTGCATGGATCGACCGTGCGCTGGATCAGCTTGCTGATCATGCCCTCGAGCTGGGCACGCGTCATCTTCGAGTTAATGTGCTTAGGACCTGAAGCGTCAGCCGTAATGTAGGGGAGGCTGATGTCCGTCGACGAGGTGCTCGAAAGCTCAATCTTGGCTTTCTCAGCAGCCTCGCGAATACGCTGAATAGCCATACGGTCCTTGCTCAGGTCAATGCCGTTCTCCTTCTGGAATTCCTTGACAAGGTGCTCAACGATGACAATGTCAAAGTCCTCACCACCAAGGTGCGTGTCACCGTTCGTCGACTTGACCTCGAAAACGCCCTTCGACATCTCAAGGATAGACACATCGAAGGTACCACCACCCAGATCGAAGACGGCAATGGTGGCATTTTCTTGGCGGTCAAGACCGTAAGCCAGAGCAGCGGCAGTGGGCTCGTTGATAACACGCAGCACTTCAAGGCCAGCAATGGTGCCTGCGTCCTTAGTAGCCTGACGCTGCGAGTCATTGAAGTAAGCAGGCACCGTGATCACGGCGTGCTTGACGGGCTTGCCCAGGTAGCCTGACGCGGTGTCCTTGAGCTTGCCGACCACAAAGGCACCAATCTGCGATGGCGAGTAGCGCTGTCCGCGCGCCTCAAGCCAAGCATCACCGTTCGAGTGAGCAACAATCTTGAATGGCACATTGTCAATGTCCTTCTGAACCTCACGGTCGGTGAACTTGCGACCGATAAGACGCTTGGTGGCGAAGAGGGTGGCCTCAGGGTTCACGACAGCCTGACGCTTGGCGGGCACACCCACCAGACGTTCGCCGTCCTTCGTGAAAGCAACGACCGAGGGAGTAGTACGGCCACCTTCCGAGTTCTCGATGACGCGGGCCTGCTGGCCCTCCATGATCGAGACACAGGAGTTGGTCGTACCAAGATCAATACCGATCACAGGTCCAGAGACCTTGCCGGAGTTGAAGCGCACACCGCCCAGAGGAGCAGCACGAAGCGGCTGAGAAAGCAGGCGACCCGTAGAGGGCGCCATGCGAAGTCCACGAGTAAGAGCGCCAATCATGCTGTATGTAGCGATCCTTACAAGGTAACGCGGTGGCAAAAGAAGATTGACTTGCTTTTTCACTTGTACCTACCAGGGCGCACGCCCCCTTCCGAGCACTCGGCCTTCTTTCGTCTTCGGCGGCCTTCTGACTCCACGTGGATGACACGTGGCGAAAGTCATACTTTCTCCGATGCTTGCGCGCGGCACGCCGCTCAGGCGGTTGAGGGAGAGCTCCCCGCAGTGGTGCTGCATGAGGAGAGGGAATGCGTTTAGCATCGAAGTGGTCACCAGCCCCGATTCCTTAAGGGCATTTCTATAGATATGATGCGAGCGGCACGCTTAGCAACGGCCAGGGATGCAACGCATACGCATGTGGTCTCTACGGAAGTTCGTGCTCAAGAAGCATGTATCTTTGTATGAGAGCCGAAGGAACAGATACTTCTGAGGCCAGCATCATAGAGCAGAGCGTGCCGGCATAATGTGAGGTCAAGAAACGCGTCCGTGGCGTGTATACAAACAGAGAGGAAAAAAGAGGTCCACGCGGGGCTCGAACCCGCAACCCTCAGCTCGCCTCCGCAGGGTAGAAGGCTGATACGCTACCATTGCGCCAGTAGACCTTCAAATCATCCCGGCGAGCAAAAGATGTTCGTAGATAACTTGAGAGAGCTGACGAACTCCACTAGCGAGCGAGGCGCCTTGGGACCTGTTGTCTTCCGCTATTGATCTGTCTGTCGAGATGGTGTCAGCGGAGGAGCATGAGCAGGTGCTATCGGAGGAGTTGGAGGTGCTCGAAAGCATCTATATTGAGGAGCTGCAGAGTACGTCGAGGTATGCTTACGAGTCAGAACTTTCACCGACGCATCTTCAGATCCGCGTTGTCCCAGAGGATTATGACGAGGCCAAGCAGGGTAGGTTTGTGTGATCTGACTGGATAGACCCCGTTCTGCTCTTAGATGTGCAGTATACGCAGGAGTACCCCGATGAGGTGCCAGAGCTACGCATACATGTCCTGGAGGATGGCAGGCAGGTGTTGGGCATGCCGCCGCCAGAGGACGAGGAGCCGCCGCACGTTGACCCGCGCGAAGGTGTACAGCTTTTAACGAAGGAGCTTGAGCAAGTGGCGAAGGAATCGCTCGGCATGCCGATGGTGTTTGCGTTGGCATCGCACTTGCGGGAGTCACTTACCGACTATATGACGCGGCAGGCCCAGGAGGCTGAGAAGGCGGCGAGCGAACAGCGCGAGGCGGAGCTTCGAGCGGAGGAAGAAAAGTTCCGCGGCACGGCCGTGACGGTGGAGCGATTCAATGCCTGGCGCATTGAGTTTATGCAAAAGCAGGAGATGCTTCGAGCCCAAAAGGAAGAGGCCTATGTGGCATCGCTGACGCCCAAGGAGCGTGAGGAGTATCGCCGCATGAAAGCCAAGCCGACAGGTCGGGAGATCTTTGCCAAGCCAGACGCGCGTGTCGAGGAAGAGAAGACGGACGAGTCTGTCAAGGAGGTCGACTTCAGCCTGTACTCGCGCGAGGATCGGGAGAGGCAGGCGCGCGAAGAGCATGAGGACGATGCGGCGCATGATGGGTATGTAGACGATATGGACGAATGAAGGCGGCTAGGCGGATAGACGAGCGTGCGCCGCATCGAGGGCCTGCAGGGAGGCCGATATGCGCGCTTCTCGGTCGGTCTCGGCATCGGGAGTGCCGATGTGCACGGCCTGTGTGACTTGATCGATCCAGCATGTGTCGGTGGGCAGGACGCCTTGGGAGAGCAAGCGTGCGACGGCCGCCTCGCATGCCTGTACGCCGTGTTCATGCGCGTCGAGGCCGACGAGGCGTGTTAGTTGAGGAAGAGGTACACTGGAGAAGAACGAGAGTGCGACGCATATATTGTGCTCGACAAACACATCGGGCTGTACGGGCACACCGCCGAGGAACGGCGCGAGGGCATCCAAGTCGCCTGGCCGCAAAAACCGCCCCTCTGCGGCATGATGCAGCGTCTGTGCAAACGGCCAGGCCGAGGCTTGCTGGGCGAGACGTGTGAGCATAGAGGTGCGCTGCGCACTGGGCGGCGAGATGATGGCATACACGGCTGCGTCCATGTCGGCGTGAGGCAAGTCCATGTACCGCGCCGCCGCCTCGATGAATCTGTGTTGCATCGCGAGGACGCGGGCCTGATAAGACCATAGCTCGTGCACGAGAGCCTTGTTGTCGCGTTCATCGAGTATGGCGGAGTTGGCGCGCTTGATCGCCTGCTCAGCTTCGGCGACGTGGGATGGCAGGTCATGGAGCCACAGCTCGACGACGCGCACACACAGCTGGGCGAACGACAGCTGGGGTATACGCCGCGCAGCATGAGGCGTGATGGACTGCAGCGCTTGTGCGGCGTCGCGCCATCGCGAGAGCGACGCGTACTGCTCGGCGAGGAGCACGCGCCATGGTCCCAGCTCGTCATCCCCCATGATCGACGACGCTTCGCACGTGGCAAGGGTATCGCTTACGATCGTGCACAGTATGTTGGCGGGTATGTGTGCAGCAGCGAGCTGGGTGGCGAGGTGGGCCAGCATGTGCCGGCCGACGAGCAAGCCTGCGCCGGTCGTATTCACAGGGTCCAGCACGGCGCCATCGACGTACGTGCGGACCAGGGACGGAAGCGACGCACTCGGCGTGTCGTGCAGAGCGTGCTCGAGGAGGCGCGTGTACTGCGCGATGCGCTCCTCGGAGCTAGCGATGCGTGCGACCGCTTCGAGCTGTGGCGCCCACGTCATGACGGCCGCCTAGCGAAGGGCGGCGCAGCTGAGGCGTTGCTCCCCACGCCGTGCGCCTCGGCCGATGGTAAGACCACCGCCACCTACGCCACCATGTCGGGTTGGGAGGCCACGCTGGGTGGGTGGACGCGCGTCCGCTATCTGCTGCATGTGGCAGCGGTGGCGCCGGCGCAGCGTGATGCGGCCCTCGTCGAAGCGGCGGCGTACATGCAGGCGCACCTGTGGGACGGGGACAAGCTGCGCTCGGTCCGATGTGAGGCAGGTATGCCGACCGAGGCGGCATGGGACGCGTGGCTGGCTACGACGGCCGCCCACGTCCGCGAAGAGCAAGAGCGGCTCTTGGCGGAGTTGGCCGCGTCCCAGCATACGCCGGAGCGTGCGCGCCGCATCCACTACCTGCTGGGCGCGCACTTCCGCCGACGCGGCGCGTTTCGTGCGGCGCTCGAGCACTACGAGAGCGCACGCGAGTATGGCATCACCAACGAGCATGCGTTGGCCTCGTACGTCGGCCTACTGCAGACAGCGCACGACATGGGCGACGCTGAGCGGGTCTTGCTGTGCTACGAACAGGCGCACACCATCCTGCGCGCGCTCGAGCGGAGCCGCACGACGGAAGGGTGGCAGCTGGTGCGGGACGTGGCAGGCCTTCCCGACGCATCCTATGAGGACATGGCTGCGCGCCTCGCTGCGTGGCGCCTTGTCGCACAGTGGACGCTGTGCCGCGACGCACTGCCGGAGCCCCTCCTGTCGGTGCACAGCGACGCGTACGCCGACCTCATCGGTCCTGCCCAGGGTGCATGGTACGCCGTGCTATGGGCGCTATGCGTGCATCCGCCAGCCGTGCAGCGCGTGCGCGCCGTACAAGTGCTGCAGGATGCATCGTTTCGGCAGTACACCGACGTGGCTCGCGCGCCTCGCGACGTGCTCAGCACGTACCTCGTGTCCGACTGGCCGTCGTGCATCGCTCTGGTGCGCGACGCACATGCGTCGGTGTGGCGCTGTGATCCAGCCATCGGCGTGCATCGCGCAGATGCGCTGCTGCATACCCTCTTGACGCGCCTCTTGGAGTGCCATGTCCAGGCCTACGCGTGCGTGCCGCTCGCATCGCTGTCGCGCCTTTTTGGCGACTCGGTGCCGCGGATCCTCCTCGACTTGATCCGGAGCGGAGCCGTGCCTGCGCGCATCGACTGGGCACGGCAAGTACTCGAGAAAGAGGACGAGCACGTCGTCGATGTGCGCCCCTCCGATATGAGTGCGCTGCGTGCTCGCTTGACCGTCCTGCAGCGCCTTAGCTTGGCCACGTCGTCCAAATCGAGCTCGATGTCGTCCACGGATCCGTCCACGTAGACGAGGGCCACGCGGGCGCATCCTGCGCCGGCTTGCTCTGCGACCAGGCGTGATCCATGTGCACGTCCATCGCCCGCATCGCGAGCTCAATCGGATCATCCGCCTCGACAGGCGCGGCACGCGACACGAACATCGCCCGTGCCTCGTCGTACACGAGGCCGCACGCTTCCGAGGTGGCCATGCTCTGAATGTCTCGTTCGACGTCCAGAACACGCGCATAGTCGGCGTGCGCACTCGCCAACGGCGCCAAGTCAGGCAGCGCATACGGCGACGCCTCCGTCGGGTGCATGACGCGGCGAATCGGACCGAGAAACTGCAGGTCGACGTCCTCCTCGATAAAGATGGATGCCTCGGGCGCCACAGGAAGCACGCTGGGTGGGTAGGCCGCCTGCAGGAGGTTGCCAAAGTCGATGAGCGCACTCCAAAACGAGGACATGCGCGCTTCTACACTGCGCTGCACACACGCCAGTCGCGCGACGGCATCCGTCGCAAGACTCGAGGGCGTTTTCTGCTGGTCGACGGCCTGCTGCAGCTCCTGGGCCGCCTGCGCTGCCTGCGCTCGGCACGAGGCCATGTAGTCGACATGGCCCCTGACCCACTTGAGGCCGATGCGCACCGACGGCAGCGTGCGGCGCAGGATGCGGCCCATGTCCATGAGCCCCGGCTCGCCATCAGGCCGCTTGTCACGCAGCAGACTCATGAGCTCGTGCCGGATGACGGCCAGGAGCGCTGTCAAAATACCCAGGACGTGGCACACCAGCAGCGTGCCCCACGCCGCGCGCACATGCTCGGCAAGGACGTCCGCATCCATGTGCGCCGAGTAGGGCGCGCCGAGCGAAAAAGGCAGACGTTCGTGCAGCGGCGCCGGGCACAGTCGCGTCGTCCACGAAGCACACAGGCCGGTCACGAGAATGCGCAGATAGTCGACGGCACGCAGCTCATGCATATCGACTGTCATGAGCATGTGACGTAGAATCGCATCATGGAGGACGCAGGCCGTGTCAAAGTCGGCGCGCAGAAAGCACAGACTGTGGAAGGCCACCAAGGAGCCAAAGTAGTCCTGCGCCGAGTCCCACCGAGCGCTGATCGACGGCACGGGCACTCGGCGCGCAGGACAATCTTCCAGAGCAGCCTGACGCCATGCTACGAGCACATCGTCACGCCGCGCACTCGACGACCATGCATGGAGAGCTTTTTCCAGCATGCGCTGCAGGTTATGGCGCGCGTTATCAAAGGGCACACGGACGCACAGCGCCCGGTAGTACTGATACACCGCACCAAACGAGTCGCCCACCGTGGTGGCAACGACCGCTAGCTGATTCGATGGATTGCCATGGTCGGGAAGGAGGACGTGCGCCTGGTGGTAGAAGAGCACGGCGCGTGTAAAGTGGAAGAAGACCCGATGGTGTCGGTCAGGCACCGCCGAGTGCAGTTCACGGTAGCGGTGCAAGTCGCCCATACACGTAAGTAGCCGCTGTAAGATTTCGTACAGCTGGTGCCGATGAGCTGGCACACGTGCCGACTCGGCGAGCGACGCCGCGTGCTGAGGCTGGATCTGGATGGCCAACGCCGAGAGCACGCTGCACGTCTCGTCAAGCGCGTACCGCTGCACGAGACACGCAACGGTCTCTGCATAGTACGCCACTTCCTCGTCGACAAAGCGCAAAAGCTGCTGCTGGAGCCTCTTGTGGTCCGACGCTTTGGCACTCTTGCGCTCGCGTTTGGGCGCGCGGCCCTTGCCACGGGGCGCATTGGTCACCTGCCGCTCAGCGTGGACGAGCCTCGCACGAAAGTACGAAATGACATGGTACGTGGTGTCATGCCAGATCATGGTATCCACGAGCTGGGCTGCACGCGTAAACGTACACGTCATCAACAGGGCCATGTATACCGTACGTAATGCCTGTCGTGCCTGGACTACCGCCGCGTCGCATGGATCATACGTGCCGTCAGGCGTGAGCGCCTTGGCATGCTGAATGGCTTCGTCTTGCGCCTGCTTCCGCGCCCGCGCCTCACGTCGTAGATCCGCTGGATCCACGGTGGACATGACGTCACGTCCAAGACGTCGCTGCCCCACGCATGCCATGACGCACGCCTCCACTCACGTGACACTACCGTCGTTTTTTGACCTGGACCCGCTGCGACGTTTTTTCTCCTGCATGTCGGATCCGTTTTTCCAAAAGAAGCGGAAACGCAGCGGCGAGACTAGCGCCAGGAAGGGGCGCGCGCCGCCGCGTCGTGGTGATGATGCCGACTCGGATGATGCGGGCTTGGAGGCCGTCGAGGATATGGATCTGCGGCACTCGTTCGACGAGGACGAGGCGCAAGAGCGCGAGACGCCCGCCGAGGCCAAGGTTCGGCTGGCCAAGTTGTACCTCGAGGGCCTGCATGAGAAAGAAGAGATCGATGGCATTGACGCTGCTGCCGTCGATCGCGATAATATTGCTGCTCGTTTACGCAAAGACGTCGAAGAGGGCAGTGGACGCATGCATATTGCTGTGGCCTCGCGTCTGTCGAAGCCCGAGGCGAAGGACCTGCTGTGCGTGCGAGGCCACCGCGCATGCATGACATGCGCACGCACGGGCGCGAATGCCGCCCATTTGTTCACCTCCGACAAGGACGGGCGTATTGTGCAGTGGCGTTTGCGCGACGGTCGCCAAGTGAGTGTCATGCCGCGAGGCCGCGAGTATGCTGCGGAGGCACCGACATCCAGCACGAGTGGCGCGGCTCGACGACGTGCGCGGCACCTGGAGCACGTGGCCCTGCAGCCTGGCGAAGGGCACACGAGCAGCGTGCTCTCGTTGGCGGTGAGTGATGATGGCAGTCTGTGTGCCTCGGCCGGCGGTGATAAGCGCATTGGCATCTGGGAGACGACACCGCCGCGGTGGGTCAAGGCGCTGGTGGGGCACAAGGACGCGGTGCGGTCTGTGGCTTTTCGGGGCGGATCGAAGGAGCTGTATAGTGCGTCTTACGACCGCACCGTCAAGCTATTTGATGCCGCGCAGCTGTCGTACATCGAGACGCTCTTCGGTCACCAGGAAGCGATTCAGGATCTATCGTGCCTGCGTGCGGAGCGTGCCGTGACGGCAGGCGGGCGCGAACGGACATGTCGTCTGTGGAAGATCCGCGAAGAGAGTCAGCTCGTGTTTCGTGGCGGCGCACGGAGCAAAGTACATGCGCTGCTCGAGGGCGGTGACCTCGTTGATACCCCTGTGGATAAGAAAACCGAGGTGCATGAAGGCAGTATCGACTGCGTCTCGATGATCGATGACCACCACTTTGTGAGTGGCAGTGACAGCGGCGCCCTGTCGTTGTGGTCCATCGCGAAAAAGAAGCCCCTGTTTGTGGTGCATGCCGCGCATGGGTACGAGGCCCCCGCGGGCGAAACGGGTCGCGCACTGCCGCGCTACATTTCGAGCGTAGCATGCCTGCCGTACGGCGACGTGTTTGCCTCAGGCTCGTGGGACGGCGCGATCCGCCTGTGGGCCCTGGAGCCTGGCCTCCGGTCGTTCCGATTCCTCTTCGACGTGCCTGCGCCCGGCGTCGTGAACAGTCTCCAGCTGCTCACGCCCGCGATCGAGCGAATGGAGCATTATCCTGTCAACCCATCGCAATGGCGCCGTCGTGGCGGTGTGCATGCCCCGCTGCACCAGGCGGAGCAGCAGGACCAGCCGCGCAAGTCAGCCTCGTCCCTGCGAGAGACCGTTCACACGTCAGCCGACGGGCGCGTGCTGGGACACAAGGAAAGCATACCACCGCTGCTGATCGCCGCTGTGGGCCCGGAACCACGCGCAGATCGCTGGATTCATCTCCCTGACGCCGTGTCCGCAGCCCTCGTGGTGCCCCTATGGCTCGAGGGATCGGACACGTGACTTGCGCGTTCATAGGCCCCGGGCGGCGGTCGTAGCTCTCGTCCACGAACGTGCCTTGGACGATGGACTTGGCGGGACCGGCGGCGGGCCGCCGGGAGGGGATTCTCGTAGCCGACTTCAACCAGGACTATAGCTGCATTGCGCTTGGGACGCAGTCGGGCTACTCGATCACGAACTGCGAGCCATTGGGGCAGGTGCACGCCAAAGAGCTGGGTCCGACATGCCTCGTGAGCATGCTCTTCTCGACCAGCCTGGTAGCTGTGGTCGTGCGCTCGCCCGCGGGCAGCGAAAAGAGGCTGCACATTCTCAACACGAAGCGGAACTCGACCATATGTGAGCTGACCTTCCCCACAGATATCCGCGCCGTCCGCATGAACCGCCGCCGACTCGTGGTCGTCCTCGCGACGGCCTTGTATGTCTATGACATCAGCAATATGAAGCTGCTGCATACCATCGAAACGGGCATGAACACGACAGGGCTTTGCGTGCTCGCATCCGCGTCAGACGAATGTTATATGGCCTACGCGGCCCACGAGGCACACGACTCGCATGTCGTCGTGTACAATTTGCACACGCTCGCGATGGTCCATGTGATTCCCGCTCATCGCTCGCGCGTAGCATGCCTCGCTTTCAACGCAGCTGGCACCATTCTCGCGACGGCGAGTGAACGAGGCACCGTCATCCGCCTGTTTTCCGTGCCGAGCGGACGCCTGCTGCATCAGTTCCGCCGAGGCACGTACCCTGCGCGGATCTTTAGCATGTCATTTAACGTCGCAGGGACGATCTTGTGTGTCACCTCAGACTCAGACACCGTTCATCTGTTCCGTGTGCCAACCATGACGGCGCCCTGTGATCCACACCAGGCCCTCGAGCAAAAAAAACGGCGTGCCTGGCGCAGCACATCCATGGCCCAAGCGCTCGGCCCATACTTGCCCTCCTCCGTCACAGAAATGTGGGAGCCGACACGAGACTTTGCGTGGCTCAAGCTGCCCAGGCCGGGCCTGCGCGCCATCGCCGTGGTGTCCAACACGCTGCCGGTGGTCCTGGTGCTCACCTATGAAGGCATCCTCTACACGTATACCCTGGATCTGGAGCTCGGCGGAGAATGCCATCTTGCGCAGCGTATGTACCACTATGACTCACATGCAGAACATGCGTTACTTCCGGCTTCCTCTGCGCCTCTTTAGAGCTTACCCACCAGCTGCTGAAGCTCACCGCTCTGCTGCGCGCGCACAATGTCGTCGCAGCCACCGATGTGCTTGCCAGAGATGAAGATGTTGGGCACAGTGCGCTGACCCGTCTTCTCAGCCAGGTAGTCCTGTACACTAGTTAGCTATGCGCGCCACGTACCTGGATCGCCGGGCCCTCGCTCACCTCGTCGAGCTCCATCGTGCCAATTTTGCTGGGGTCCACGTTCTGACCCGAGATCACCTGCTTCGCACGGACGCAGAATGGGCAGTACGACTTGCTGAAGATCGCAATGGCGTTCTCCGAAATGAGCTTCTCGGCAATCTGCTTGGCTGCCATGGTGGCAAGAGAACGGCCACAATGCCACGCCGGGCCATGACGTCAGAGCCATATGCACACGTGACATCTCCACATAGAGGAATGCACGGCCCATCAAGAGGGGCTTAGCAGCATGCAGAAATTGTTGCGCTCGGCACCGGGCCGAAGCTGGCGCTTGGCCAAGACGGATCCGTCCCAAAACGCGCGGCTTATATCTGTTCGGGGGGAAATGGCCGTACAGGGTTCAGATTCCTGTAGAAGCCAGCGTGTAAGGCGATGACTGTCCTCGTTGCGTACAACGTCGTAGCCTGTAGCACGTACCAGCCTGGCAAAATGCTCGTGCGTCATGTACCGACTATTCGTCAGACATGGTAGAGGTAGCACGACATACACGTATCCACCGCGTCTCAGGTATCTATGCGCGTGCAAAAGCATGTCGCCTCGCTTGGACAAGTCGCCCACGAAATTGATCACGAGGCTCAATCCAACGACATCAAATCGCTCCTCTTCCCTCGCTGGCATGGGAAAATCGAAAAAGTCAGCTTGAATGACATGCGGCGCACGCGGCTGTATGTCGATACTTGTCACGTCAAACTTGTGCTTCCACCTAGCATACGCCGTGCCTGCAATCGCACCGACGTCTAGTAGCTGGATACGGCGGCTGAACGGCCATAGCTCCATCAGGATTTTGGCGCACCACTTGCTAGACTCGCCACCACGTAGCACGGCGCCACCTGTCGTGCTTTGATTCTGATACACCTCCAGCCCACCCAGAGCCTGCTGCTCTGCAAGCAGGGCGTCTTTTTCTGACTTGCTTGCCCGAGCAATTTGCTTTTCCAGCGCATGGTACCGCGAAATGGCTCGCGCATGCTCTGTCGCTGTGGCGGTAGGTGGTCGCCGGCGGTGCTTCACACCTCCTCGCTTTCCGCGGGGTCGTCTTAGGATGGAGCGCGACATGATGGAGGGGAGAGGAAAAATTCGGACCTATTTTACGAAAAGATCGTTCCGCCTACATGATGCGTGTCTTGGAACCATCTGGCCACTGTCTCGTGACTGAGCCGTCTTCATGGCCAAAGAAGGCCGCCTTGCAAACATTCGTAAAGATGCCCACCTCTACCACACCCGTGATCAGCTTGATTTGTTTCAAGAGGTAGTCAGGATTCCGCATGAGGGTCTGAGGAAAGATGGCGTCGATGCACAAGTTGCCGTTATCTGTCACAACGGGGCCGGCCTTGGCTACGGCCATGCGGAGCTTGACATCTGTACTGCCCAAGCGTTCCAGAGCCTTGATGATGCGCTGCGCAGCGAACGGTGCAGCTTCTACCGGCACACCCTTCTTCCAGCTCTCGCCCAGCACGTGCGACATTTTGCGGTAGTCAGCGACTACGACGAATTCCTTGGAAGCCTCAGCGACCACCTTTTCGCGCAAGTGGCACGCACCACCACCCTTGATTAGGTTGAGGCCATCATCGACTTCGTCAGCGCCGTCAATCGTTACGTCCAATTCCTGTACCGTGTCCATGTCTCCTAGGCGCATGTTGCGCTCCAATATCAGGTTCTTTGCCTGAAAACTTGTTGGTATGAATGTACACGACGGGCTCAGCTCATGGCTGCGCTCAAAGATGCGTTCCACGACATACGGAACCGTGGACCCCGATCCAATACCGATGACTTGGTGATGTGGCTTGACGTAGGCGTCAACGGCTGCATAGGCAGCGGCGCGCTTTGCGGCTTCCACGGATGGTAGTGACGAGGAAGAGGCCATTCGTGCCAGGCGAAATGTCCGAAGCAGGGCAGGTACAATGATGTCGAGCCCCGTTGCTGTGGGGATAGAAAAAGAGGTGGAGACCGAGACAGCAGAGATGACTCAGCATCCCAGGGTGGTGGCGTTGGCGAAAGAAGCCTGGCTTTTTTTTGCCTGTCCTCGGAGCGCACGGTCATGTCGGACGAATGGAAGGATGACACGGATGCACAGGGTGACCTGCAACTCACACAGGAGGACGTTGATGTGGATGTCACGGAGGGAGCAGATGAAATGCCGATGGATGAGGTGGATGCCGAGCTCGACAACCAGGACGACGAGACGTTTCAGGACGATTCGATCGCCGCCTTTTACTCGCACCGCAAGTCTGTGTTCTGCGTGCAGCTGCACCCCAAGTTCCCAACGCCGCCTCTAGCTGTGAGCGGTGGTGAGGATGATGCCGCATGGATTTGGAACACGATTGACGGCTCAGAAGTGGCGCATCTCACTGGACATACAGACAGTGTCGTGGCTGTTGCGTTCAGTCATGATGGCGAGTATGTGGCTACGGGTGGCCTAGATGGCCGCGTTCGAGTGTGGCGTCGGCACGGCACAGGCGATGCGTGGCATACGTGGGAGTTTCTGACGAATTTGGAGGGCCCCTCGGAGGTCGTGTGGCTGACGTGGCATCCTAGGGGACCTGTGCTGGTCGCGGGTGCGTCGGACACGACGATTTGGATGTGGAAGCTGCCCTCGGGTGCGGAGATGATGGTATTTAATGGCCACACGGGCTCGGTGACGTGTGGTCGTTTCACGCCGGATGGTCGTCGTCTCGTGACGGGCAGTGACGACGGCTCGCTGATTGTGTGGGATCCCGCGTCGGGTGCGCCCCTAGCCAAACTCAAAGACTCGGACACGCGATTCGCACTCGATGGCGGCATCACGTCTCTGTGTGTGAGTCCAGATAATAAGCTGGTCGTCGTGGGCGGGGCAGCCGGTGGCATTCGCGTCGTGAGCGTCGCTCAGCTCGACAGTGGAGGCGCCGCCCAACTGGTCAATGCGCTCGACGCCCACGACTCGGGTGAGAGTGTCGAGACGATCGAGTTTATTGATTTGGTGCCTTCTTCTGCGCAAGGCGCGTCTGTCGGGCTCACGTCACACACATCCACGCATATCGTGTCGGCAGGCACAGACGGCCGCGTGATTGCGTGGGATCTCAAGGCTGGCAAGGTGCGTGGCGAGGCACGACATGAGGCTGCTGTGACCAAGCTGATCGTTCATCCATTTACGCCACTCTTTACCACGAGCTCCATGGACCACCGCGTGCGCACATGGGACGTGCGCACCATGCAAAACATCGGCACGCAGCATGGATTTACTGACGGTGTGCTGGACTTGGCCGTGGGGGCTGATGACGGCATCACGCAGGGCGCCGAGTCTGGTGGCATCGGCGCCTACGTCGACAAGTCTCAGTTCAAGGGCTACAAGTTTGTGGGCGCCGGCGACGAGGGCGTCGCGCTCGTGTTTCGCTTGCTCTAGCCAGGGCCTCGACCTCTGCGTCACGTGACGAACGCGAGAGCACCGCACAGGCGTGGGTGTAGATGTTGTAATCAACGAGGTAGGTGGCCTCTGACCACAACACGGGTGTCAATTGTCAAAGAGCGTGTGCCATAGCCGCACCATGCATAGGGAGCATGTTGAGCCGGTATCACCGAATCTGGATGCGATGATGAGCGGTCCAGATCCGACGCTGGAAGAAAAGCAGTCGCCACGCCGCTCGTTCCGGGCGCGTGTGTCCGATACCATCCAGCGAGCTCGGGGCCGCTCGTCGAGTCCTGCACCTGCGCATGCACACACCGACCAGCGGCCTGTATCGCCGGCACCGTCGGCATCGAGTCCATCGAAGTTGCGCGGTATGGGCAAGTTCATCCGCAAGTCCTTCGAGATGGGACGCAGCCCATCGCCGTCGCCCTCCCGAAACAGGGACGTGGTGTACAGCTACCATGCGCCCGAATACCAAATGCCCGATCTGCCCGACTGGCAGTTGTACGATGGAACGAGTGTGTCGGTGAACCTTGACCAACTGGCCGAGCGCCAGGAGAGCCTTGTGCCGCCGCCCGCCGCTCCGTCGTCTCTATCCCCGGCTCCTATGGAGCAGCCCATGTCAGGTCCCCCCTTGTTCACGTCCGCACCACCGCCGCCCGCCCCCATGATGCCCCCGCCTCCGATGATGGCGCCGCCCCATGCGTTCCCTGTCATGGCGCCCCGCTCCGACGGTCCTCCCCCTCCCTCCCCTATGGCGCCACCGCCCTCAGGCCCACCGATGCGCATGGATCCATCCGATGCGCCATTGTTTGGGCACACAGGACCACGCTCACGGTCTGCACGTGCGAGTCTTTCTCCCATGGCGCCCGTGCCTGTGGATCCGAGTACGAGCCCTGAGCCGCCCCTGCCCCAGATTCGAGAGCCCGGGGGCGAGGAAGCTGACGGGAGTGACGAGGTCGATGTCGTGAATGCCTATGCGGATGTGTCGGGCGGCAACACGACGGTCGCGCCCGGCGACGATACGGTCATCGAGCACGAGCCGCGTGGCGATCTGCTTTTGCCCACGGCGCCGTCCTGTGCATCGATCAGCCTCGACGGCAGCGAAGGCGATGAGCGAGACGACCAGAGTTGCCGGGGTGGCTCGTCTCGGCCTAGTTCTGACGTGCTGGACGAAGATCAGAAGCAGCAGCGCATCCTGTCTGCCATGGAGCGTGCGCCGCAGGGCGCAGGTTTGACAGACCTCATGAACCGCGTGGTGAATCCGCGGCACCAGAGCTGGCTCCAGGGTCTGTGGTCCCGCCAGTCGTCGGGCGCGTCGGAGGTATCCAAGCCGCCGTCGGAGCGATCTGCGTCTCAGGATCATGGCGACGATGGCGTCATTTTCCGCGGTATGGATGCCAGTCCATCGATTTACAGCACAGAATCTATGGACCATGCTGGTGACATGTCGCCCCGTCCCGAGAGAGCTCCCAGTGTCACGACGCACCGCACTAGATCCTTGCTGTCGCGCAAGAGCACGGCCGCATCCAAACACTCGCATCAGACTTCGTCCACGCAGGCGTCTTCTCGTCCCAGTGACGACGAGCGCGAAGCGTTCGAGCGACGGAGGGCTTCGAACTTGGCTGCACGGGAGATTCTCGAGCGCGAGTCGAAGCAGGGCATGTCGGGGGATTTCCGGACACAGGTCCTTGGATCGCCCAACAAGCCCGCCACGCCCACGATACATACCCCCGCACCTGCCGCCGAGGCACCGGCGAAGGACTGGTCGTCTGAATGGCATGTGCATCCCGAGTCTCGATGCGACTACGACGACGCGGAGGCCCAAGCCCAGGCGGAAGCCCAAGCGCAAGCCTATGCAGAATGGCATGCACAGCAACAGGCTTATGCAGCGTGGTACTCGCAGTGGCAGACAGGCGCTCAGTGGCAGGGAGACGCGCCGTGGCAGACAGAAGCGCCGTGGCAAGGCGATCCAAACGCACCGTGGCCCACGGAAGCACCATGGCCCGAGCCACGCGCATCCGTGCCGCCTGTGCGTCGCAAGGCTGTGCCAGGCACGCCTGCCCCACCTAGGCCCGAGCCCATGCCACAGCCCGCCTCGCCGAGCCAGGCACGCAGCTCAGTGCCGCCCCCTCCTGACTCCAAGGTCCCGACGATTCTCCCCGATGTTGTGGACGACGATGAGTCTGTGATTGACGAGCAGGGCCGGCGACTGAAGCCTGACGGCTTCGGCGGTCTGCAGCCCGTCGAGAGCGACGAGCCAGCGCCACCGACGCCTGCCGCCGGCCCGCCACCGCCCAGCGCAGCGACTCGTGATCCCATGCCTACGCCGCAAGGCACGCCGCGAGCACCCCAAGTCGAGTCGATGCGTGCTGACTTTAGGCCTGAGGACAGCCGCCCACTTTCGTCTCTGTCCGCGCGTGGCCTGTCGCCAGCGCTGTCATCGCACGCATCGGCCCTGCCGCAGCGCTCATCCATGCCACCAGCACCGTCCTCGTCGTCTGATCGCGGTCCCTTCCACGTTGCGCCGGAGCTGTACACGACGCCGCAAAGTCTACAGAGCTCCGTACAGCGCATGACATGGACCCCGGAAATGGCCGAGGCTGCCGCCAAGTACATCCAGACGATGACGTCATCGGCCTCGCGGCTCCAGCTGCACGAGCTCAGTGTCTCACAGTCCGGCGTTTGGCAGCCGCCCGTGCCAGGCGCGCCTGAACCACTGCCGCCGGTGAAGGATACCGAGGAGGCATCGGGCCTGCCGCCGTCCCTGTCGATTGTCGACCAGCTGCACCGCAAGGGCATGGACCTCGACATCGACGCGGGCGTCGGTGCAGGCACGGACGACGACATGCCCCTTCGCGACGCTCTGAAAGAAGCCATGGTGCGCTTCTACTTTTATGAGCGGCACTCGATACCACTTCTGCACGAGCTCGACAAGCGCCTTGTGGCCATGGAGCACTGGTCCATGCTGGATCCCGAGGCGGACGGTGACCACGGCCAGCAGCCGGCATGGAACAAGGATGCCGTGGCGCGTGTATCGAGCGAAATGCGCCGCGAAGTGCGTGTGCTCATGCATGGCGTCAAGATGCTCAACGAGTCGCGCTTGAGCATCCAGGCACTCGCACAGCATGAGTCGACAGACCGCAAACGCAAGCGCCCCGCCACTCCGTCAGAGCCCCACAAGCGCTTGGTATCCACGTCGACCTCGAGTCGCGTGTCTTCTGGCAGCCGAGTATCCTCAGGCGCGACCGTCCACGTCGCCACGCCCCCCGTGCCTCCCGTGCGCCGATCCCTGCCCTCGCCTCCTTCGGCACAGGCAGATGGTGCGGACGAGACCGCGCCCAGTATGTATGGCGACGAGTCGCAGAGCGCTAGCGACGCGATCGCGCACCATCCTCCTCTGCCGTCGCCTCCTGCCGCCCTCCAAGCCGAGGTCACGCCCCAGATGCCGGAGCCTGAAGCCGACGCCCCTCCCAACGCACCCGAGTCAGATGCCCAGACTCTTCGGCCCGACACGCCCCAGCTCTCTGCGCCCACGCCAGATGCCCAGACTCCTCGGCCCGACACGCCCCAGCTCTCTGCACCCACGCCCGCTCTTCACGCCGCCCCTACCGAGGCGCTCGAGCCGGCTCCCCGGGAAGACGAGACGACGCCCCTTGCGCGCGCCAAGAGCCTGCAAGTGCCCAGCGCGCCTCCCGAGGCACGCCCCGTACGTGCACGGAGCCTGCTGCTAGCCTCGCTCCAACGTGCCGACGAGCGATCACGAACGCCACCGCCGGCGCCGGTCGAACGCCCTGCCCCTGAACCCACGCCCCCGCCGGCCGCGCGCCCACCGTTGGCGAACGTCGAGAACCAGGCCCCGGCCTCGGCGATGACACCCACGAGCGGTCTTCGTGCGCGTGCCCAAAAGTACCTGCAAACGGTCGAAAAGACGTCGACGGATTCGCGTGCATCGGGTCCTTCCCCTGCTGCAACCTCTTCGTCCGCTGAGAATCAGCCTCCCAAGCCGATGTACCCGCCATCGGCGCTGAGTGAATCGCTGCGTCGCCGTATGGCCCACTTTGAGTCGGCCAAGTAGCCTATGCGTAGCCATGTACAGAGGGTATCTATGTAATCACACAATCTTCGCGAACCTTGATGCCATACATCTCGGCATCGACTTTGCTCTCGATCGTTTTAAAGTCGCAGCGCGCACGCAGAAACTCGTACATTTCCTCCGGCCGCATAGTGCCGCTGCTGAGAGTCGTGTCCTGAATCAGCTTGGCGAGCTCTTTGGGCTCGTCGACGATAAACAGCGTCGCGACGCGCTTGAGCGCACCGAATAGCGTCGTGAGCGACGGCTGCTTCATCGTCTCGATGAAGTGGTAGTAGTGATTCAGGTCCGAAATCGCCCGCACACCGCCATACGTCGAAATAATCTGCCGCTTGAGATGCTTGCACAAGATGCTGTACAGACGGAACCCAATCTCCTGGTAAAACACATCCAGCAGCGCCTTGTCGGCACAGGCGGCGAGCAAGTCGCAGTATGTCCGCATGGTCGCACAACACTCCATGCACGCCGCCGTGGGCTGCGACACGTCCACCGCTGCCTCCGCCTCCGGGTAAAAGTCGCGCGGGTTCTGATGCACCGTCACAATGTACTCAATCTGCTGTACAAGCAGCTCCACCCCGGCACTGAGACCCACCGCGACGTGGTCATCCAAGTCGCTCTCAAAGCGACGCTTCTCTCGCACAGCCGCATTCGTAAAGTCCGCCTTGCCCAAGACGCCCGGGTCCAGACGCTCAAAAAACACTTGCATCATGAGCTGGATCGTATCGCCAATGTGCACCAGCTCAAAGAACACAAGCAGCGGTCCCACATGATCCGCCGCCTCTCCGCGGCCGCCAGCACGGTCGTGCTTCGCTGGATCATAAGCGCGGATCTGCTCTTGCGCCGTGAGGAAGCCGGGCGCCATGTGCTCGTCATTCAGCGAGGCATACAGCTGCACCACAGCCTGAATGCACGCTGCTTGGGCTCGACTGCCCAGCTCCGTGCACGTCTGGCGCAGCGCGTCGAGTCGCTGCAGCGATACGCGCGTCATATTGACCATGTCGACCGCTGTTTCCACATTCAAAAGGGAGGCCATGTTCGAAGGCGGGCGCCGTGGTGCATCTGCCTGAGCATAGGAAAGGACGGCGTCGTCTTCCTCTTCGTCCTTCTCGTCCATACCCCCTGGCGCATGCTGCAAGCCCACGTAGCCCTCCCTTGCTTCATGCTGAGACGACGAACTCAAGTCCCCAGGTAAGGCCGGCTGGACACGGACAGCCGGGCGCAAGAGGGCGTGCTTGAAACTCGCCATGAAAGAGCGCTTCTCAGCCGCAGAATGCGGCGCCAAAGACGATGACTCTGCCTCAGACGAATGGAGCATTCTGTCCAAGTCACGCAGCCATTGGTCACATACGTCCTTGAGATGCCTGTGCTGCCATGCCAGCTCCATCGTAATGTATTCATCCACATGCGTGAGCCACACTGCGTCGACGATAGCCCGGGCTTCCTCTGTAGCCAGCGCAGGCTCTTGGCACAGTCTTTGCATCTCCACGCAAGACTGGACAAAGGCATCCAAGTAGGCCTCTGCTGACGCTTCGCGCGCCTCTTGCAATAGACTCACCACATAGTCCGCGACAATATCATGCACAACGCGCTCGAGCAACGCCATATGGACGGGCTGGGCAGGCGGAAACACGCTTTGGATCAGGGCACACTCGTCTGAAACTGCCCGCTCCAGGTACTGGACAAACGCACGAACGGGGCCGGCGCAAAACGCCAGATTCGCATCTAGAGCGTCGTGTGGGCTGAAGGGAACGCGTGACGTCAGAACAGGCCGCGAGGCAAGAAACGTCTGGGCAATAACGCTTCCTCCGCTATCATAGAGCTGCGCCGACCACACAAGAGACGGCCGCGTCTCCGTCGTCAGAGACCGGTCTATCCCAAGCGCCTCATGTACCTGGCGCAAGCTCCATGCAAGCTCGGCATGCTGCTTCATCGAGGCGAGTGCCGTAGCGCAAGATGAATCACTCTTGTACTGCTCTTCGCTTGCCACAAAAGCGGTCCGCAGTTGCGTGCATAAAGCCATAGTGGCTTGCTGCAACTTGACTTGAATGGCGCTCACATCCTCCAGACCAGGTGCGGGCACACCACAAACACACATAGAGGCGAAACGAGCTAACATGCATACCACTGCGCATTGCTCTCGTACGTCGCTGCTCTTGGTAAAAAGCCAGGACGAGGTAGGAGAGGGCGACTCGACGAGGGACAGGAGGTACGGGCGGAGGACAGCGTACGCGCGTTGCACACGCCGTGCGTACGGCTTTGGTGCACTTGACGAGACGGGAAATGCATCGAAATCGAGTTCGGAAAGCAGATCAACGGTCTTGGACACCGCGCGGGAGGACGCTGAGACGACGGGCGTCGGCTTGGCTCGAGCAGGCATGGGTATCGGCTCAGGCGGCGCATCCAACAACGAATCTGACAACACATTCGTTTTCTGCCATCCAAGACGATCCCAGCGCCACTTCCACAGTCTTTCTTGGCTGACAAGAACCTGGCATTCGCGAGAGGCCATGGCGACACGAGGCAAATCACACAAAGGTACATAGTCCAGAATCTGGAGCACGACCTTTCGTGACAGGCCACGCACACTCGGGATATCTTCATCTGGGTCCTTTTCTGCACCTACGTGGTCAGGCACATGCGCCGCGACGGGCGTGATACGACGAGGCGCCAGAGGAACCCACCGATCCATACGGTCCACGCGCGCCGCAAGAGCCGAATGGCTCGCCGAAGGCACAGCGTGCAGTTCCATTATGTAAGCAAGCGCCCGTGCACGACCCTGGCGGTGAGGCTCCAGCGGCTTCGCCCCTGTTCTGTCTGGCCTTGTGCGGCAGATCCTTGAGGCGTTGTGGCGTCCTTCGTACTACAGGAGGCAGGGCATGATATCTTTTTAGAGAATGGATACATCGAATGCATCCGGGGTGCGGGGTACCACGACCATGGATCGTTGCACGCCCATGCCTTCCACAGCTGCGTTTCGTGACCTGCTTATATTTGAAGAGCGGTTAAAGCAGAATGCAGCGCGCTTGAAAAACCGCAAGCACAAGTATCAAGGTACGCGAAGTATCACTCACGCGAACAGCTTTTCTCGTGTTCTTGGCCACGTTTATTTTGTACATGTTATACACAGTATTGCGTGCTTCATCCGAGGTAGGTGAACCTGCTGAGTCACGCGCGCACTAACCCCCAGCGCAACGTATTGTATTATATACGCGTGGGATTGCTATGGATTGGATGCATGATGCTCTTCCTCTTTTTCGCCAGTGGCTACTATGCTGATGCCATCCGCACCGCCAATGAGTACGTGTATCTTTTCTCATGTGCCAGGTTCGTGCCTCAGGCCAATCGATCTTTACACACATTTAATATGCATTTACATATGCCGCGATCTTCGTGGACGGGTTCATGGCGAATGCCATGGTCTTCTCCGTCTTTTGACGGCAGCGACGCGTCAGGCGAGCCCCGTGCTTGTCATGGGCCTTTCTCCGATGGTCGCCGCCCGCGGTCCATATTTTCACACCATGGGACGCCTAGAACCTCACCGCCCCAAAATGAGCGAGGCGAACTTATATTTTCATCTCGCGTTGATCACGAGTTCCGTGAGGGGTACGAACGCTACCGAAATGCATTTGAACGCAAACGACGCGAGAAGCTCAAAGCACAGCAGCGCCATCAGCCAGCGCTATGGGACTCATGGCCCTTCTTCAAGAAGTAAGTATCATGCCACACTGTGTACTCCTAGTCGGCACATAGATACCCGCACCATCTGCTCGCTCCTCTTGGCCTCTCTTGGTCCCTCCACGTGAAATGTCTGACGTCGCGCGGCACTCCACCTGTGTTTATTCTCCCCTGCATCCCATGCGCAACGGTCGAGGCGGTCGTACGCGAGGCGCCGTTCATCGAGGGCGATGGAAAGATGAGGACCCGATGAATATCATACGGCAGAGTCGTGATGCTGGACGCGAGACACTTGTCAAGGGCGGCATTGCGCGCTTGAGTTTTGGCTCAGAGGGGCCTGGTGATGACGATGACACACTGTGGGTATGGGACGACCCTGACCTGCTTCCTAATGGCTCTGTGATGGTCTCTGCACGAAAGTCTACCTTCGACAGTCGATGGCCATACACGGGTCGTCGAGGATGGCGTCCTACGAGCAACAAGGTCG
>ENA-OOJM01000059-OOJM01000059.1-human-skin-metagenome-genome-assembly--contig:-NODE-59-length-42150-cov-7.415156_pt1 | contig 42150 bp, 30 predicted proteins | sample MGYA00248875_ERZ500988 | MGnify/ENA primary metagenome ERZ500988 (study PRJEB25958, sample SAMN03398507) | human skin metagenome | study: EMG produced TPA metagenomics assembly of the Human Skin... | reverse complement strand
GGCGTCCCATTTTCACACACTTCGTACAGCTCTCGTTCTGGCTCAAATCGGTAGGAACGCAAAAATTGGACGTCGAATGTCATGAGCGCACGATGCAGTGACATCGCCGGATGCTCTGTGGATCCAGAGGGCGGGTCAGGGCGATAAGCAAAGTCAGCCATACGTCGAAATCGTACTGCATGAGAGCATGATCCTACTAACTCGAGCATGTACTGTTTCCGATACACGTCCTGGTCCGAGCGCTTCCACACTTTTCTTCGAATACGCACAACCAGATCCTGACTCGGCACGATATCTCCTAGAATGGGATGGCGGTACAAATCTGTATCGTCAGGCTCTTGTGAAAGGAGATGACATTCCACAATACGCGCTCCGCGATCTAATAGCATGCTCAGGTGCTCCAGTGCTTGTCGTGCACTCGCTGTTCCTGCCAGGGGGCCCATGCGTGGGGACAAGGAGCTCAAGGCACAGTCTAGTGCTTTAGAGGTTGGATGGATGTATCCTGGGTATTCAATTGTGACAAGCTGCGTCGTTGGGATCGTCCATGAAGGGGCCTCGTCATCCTGACCAGCTGGGGCCATGGTCTGTCGGACGATGTGTGTGGAGGTAGTGTGGGCCTTTTGGTGGCCACGCGCCGCGACGCGCGTTCAGCGCCCTTTTCTTAGCATGGCCGATCTTTCCAGTCTGCTGGGCACGCCTGGCTCGCACGTCTCGTCAGCCGCGCCCACAAGTCACGAAGTCGATCCTGGCAATGATACATGGCGGTCTCATCTTCGTATAGGCGAGGTGTACAATCAGCATTTGCCATCAACGTGGGACGCGAGTTATGTGCCACCGACAGCATCTGCCTCTGTGCCGCGTATTTCGTTGGCGGTGAGCACGGATCTCAAGCAATGGAACTATCGATACATGTTTGAAAAAAAAGGCGAGCGTAGTATGGAGCTCGATACACGTCTCTCTGTGATGGGCGATGACATCCGGCATGCCTTTGGCCTTACAGCGGAATGGGACGACCCTAGCATTCCCAACCAAGAGAGTATATACACGGTGGGCCGGATTTGTGCGCGTGTTGATCCCGGCACCCGAAGCGAAGAGCAAAATGAGCATGTCCGACTCACACCGGCCAACCTCATGCTCGAGACGAGCCGTATGGTCGGCAATGGTCAACGGATCTCGCTCGTGATTGACCCCAAATGCACCGTCCGCTATGCGTGGGCATCACAAGCCGAAAGTGTTTCGAGCGTGACGGGTCTGTTTCCAGGAATGATACTCGGTGTCAAGGGCCGCAACGGCTCAGGGCAACGATTCGTGGCTGAGGAGCTTCTAATACCACCTCCCTTGCCACACCCTGCCACATCTCAGTCGGAGTTAATGACCAACCAATACGGTGAGTCACGTTTGGCCGGTACGCCACTCCGTGTGATGATGGCGGGTGGTCCATTCACACCCACCAGCGACTTGGATTACGGCCCTTGGCACGCGTTCATGACGCATGTGGAACTGGCTCGTCCTGATATGCTGGTACTCCTGGGGCCCTTTGTGAGTGCCCAGCATCCTAACGTTGCCACAGGAAATCTCGATACGCTTCCGACCGACTTGTTCAAGCACCATATTTCGCGTCGCATCACGCGGCTCGTCGAGAGATCGCCTTCGACGGTGGTCATTCTCGTGCCGAGTACAGACGACGTGATCCATCCGCATTACGCATACCCACAACCCTTTTTGGACAAGTCGGATCCAACGCTGGGTCTTCCGAAGCGCGTTCGGTGCCTGCCTAACCCGAGTGTGTTTTACGTAAACGAACTCGCGATCGGTGTGAGTACGGCAGACACGCTGGGCGACCTGCGTCGAGAGGAGTTGGTGCAGCGCGTTCAGTCAGGATCCCAAGGCACGCCCCAAAGCAAGGGTGTGAACGACCCGATTGTGCGTCTTGTTCGACATGTCTTGGGCCAGCGCCATTTCTATCCCCTGTTCCCGCCGTCGCCCGTGTCGCGACTGCCACTGGACTTGTCGCATTCTAGGCTCTGTGCTTTTGACACGTCGACACCTGACCTGATCTTACTTCCATCGACCAGCACTAAGCCGTGTATCCGCATCGTGGACTCGTCTGTGGTGGTGAATCCTGGCTCACTGGTCTGCGTGGACGAGTCAGGCACGCACCCTTCCGCCTTTGTCCAAATGCAGGTCAATCCTATGCCGCGCGAAAAGCTGCAGGCAACGACCGACGACGCGGATCCATTACTAACGCACGAGTTGTACCATCGTGCGCGAATTGATCTCGTGTATACATAACATAGTAGATGAGATTACGAATACAACATGGAACTCTATGCACTCGACTTTTTCTTCTTCTTCTTCGAAGAGGCATCGTCGTCCAAATCGGATGCGGACCGCTTGGCCTTTTTCTCCTTCTTGTCTTTCTTTTCCTTCTTTTCCTTCTTCTCTTTTTTCTCCTTCTTCTCCTTCTTCTCTTTCTTTTCTTTCTTGGGCTCCTCCTTCTCTTCTTCTTCTTCTTCTTCTTCTTCTTCTTCGTCGTCGTTGTCGTCTTCGTCAGCGACACCCGTCACGACCGGCGGCGCATCCGCACCGGCATTGTATCCCCGGCCACCAGACTCCATTGCAAAGGCCTTTTGCTTGTAGCCGTCATCAGCGCCCCGATTCGCACGGATGCCGCTGATGGATTGGACATGGTCTAGGCCACGCGCCCGAGCCTCAAGCTTGGCACGCGATTCGGCGCCAATCGTGGGGGCCGACAGGTCTGACTTAGAATCAGCATCCGCCAAGGCATCGAGGCGTGTCGAAAGAGCTGCCTTCGTTGCTACCATACGAGCCATCTTACCCTTCATCTTAGGAGGCGCCATGCCCACAAGACTGGAGTGGTACAGCAAACCGTACTTGGGCGTATCGTGTTTTGTCTTCAGAGCGCGGAAAAGGGCCTTCTCGGCGCCCAGGATTTGGATGGTGCTGGCCGGCTGCTTAGCCAGGTTCATAATCGAGCCGGCATGGGATATCAAGCGAGCGCCGACCAGCTCACCGACCAGCGCCGTCAAGTTGGGCGCAATGGCAGACATGCGGTTGCACAGATACGAGTACAGCTGTGCACGGTATTCGCTTATCGAGACGACTTGATCACATAGGCTCCAAATGTGCTCCATGTCGGAGTCACTCACTTCGGTACCCATGGAGATCTCAGCGGCCGCCTTGAGGGTTTGCTCGACCTCCTCAGGCAAGATGTCAGACAAGTCGCACGACGATGCATTCGTACGGAAACCAACGGCACGAACGACCTTGGCATATGCAATGTTATCCGTAATAATCTTGCCCATTTCGGGGAAATGCCAGCCGTACCATTCTTTGACGCGCATAGCATAGATATTCAGTTCCTTGTCGAGATCATCCAAGAGCGCAATAGCTTGGACCACCATTGTGTCCACTTTATCAGGGCTGAATTTGAGCTTGTAGCGACTTAAGCTGTGAGACAGACCCAAACTCATCGTGTTGAGGTCGCGTGGGTCAAGAGCACCTGCCTCTGGCGAGCTCGCAGACAAGAGCGAGGCGAGATTTTCACGGATACCGCGATACAGATCCATCAAACTCGACTCAGCCGTGACCTGAATACCCAACTTCTTGTTGATCGTGGACGCCAGTTTAGGCTCTGACACAATCAGATTGACGCCCTTGCCACCCTTCTTGCCAGCAGCGCCACCTTTCTCAAGAATCTCGGACGTCAAGAAGTTCTTCAGTCCTTTGCTCAGCTTGCCTTCATTCACCGCTGTCGCACCCTCGACAGCCTCGACGGTGCTCTGAAAGCGGTGAATAGCTGAGAGCTGTAGAAGGCGATTCGCCTCTGTTTCGTTCTCAAAATGCTTGTACAAATCAGGTGAGCTAAGTTTGGCGTCATCAGACATAGAAAATAGGCAAAAGCCCACGGCCGTCTCAAACAAGACCAGCACCATGTCGCCAAGTCGAGCCGCGACAAAAGCCGTGCAAAGCAGAAATCCGACGTCGCAGAACCTTGCCAAAATTTGTCGAAGCCCGCACTTACCTCGGCCGTAATATCACGTGACATAGCTAGGCGCCAGCCCTGTCAGAGGCCAACGCGCAGCGGATGCGCAAGGAATGAGCCCTCCACCGTGATCAGACCGCCTGATGTCATACCTCCCACCATGATGAGCGCATTACGAACCAGCATGCTTTCATCTTTCGTGAGCCGGGCAGCGATTCTTCGTAATCCTTCGTATGTTCGCATGTTTTCGTCCACTCTTAGGATGTGCCGTGATGAAACGTGGCTCAAGCGTGGACCAGTGACGTACCAAGAACTCAAGCCTTACACGGAGGCACCAAGCGGTCACATCACGCTCATTGATGTGCGTGAGCCCAACGAAGTCTCACAAGGTATGATCCCTGCTTCTGTTAATGTCCCGCTGTCTGAATTCAAGGCCGCTTTCAACCCAGAAAACGATGCACCAGCCTCGACGGACTTTGAGCGCAAGTATTCATTCCCACGTCCCAAGTTTAATGACCCTATAATCTTTTACTGCCGAAGTGGACGTCGTAGTCAACAGGCTTTGGAAGAAGCACAGAAGCATGGATGGTGGAACACGCGCAACTATACAGGCTCGTGGATCGACTGGGTCGCTCAGGAACAATCGAACAAAAAAGAATCGGACGAAGATGAATGAGGCATTATCCATATATTATCATGATCCTATCTACACAGTAGTCCACAGTTTAAAACCAGAGTCATCAAGCTCTGCGCGCATATTGCGCAGCTCGCCCAAAGATGGTAATGGAATGACAGCCGATTCGGTGAAGGAGACGCCCTGCTCCGTATCCGAATCCGAGTCAGTATCTTCGGCCAGCAATATCTCATTGCCGTCTTCATCCACATCCCGGACATGGGGGGATCGAGGCGAGCTTGCACGACTTGATGGCGAGGGCGCTGTCTTTCGCCACAAGCCACTGATCTTGATACTGCCACCGTTCAGCGTGTTGGCCTCGACGTGTAGGTTGTCAGATTTGACATGCTTGCGAACGTCACGTCCATAGGCAGTGGCAGCATCAGGGAAGTCGTACGTAAACAAAACGCGGTCTTGAGGCTCAGGCGCAGCAGCTTCAGATACTTGCTTTGTTTCAGGAGCAGCTTCAGATACTTGCTTTGTTTCAGGAGCAGCTTCAGACTCCTGCGCTGGTTCCTCGGCCGTCTCCTTGGCATCTTGCTCGGCCTTTGGCTCAACCACTTCGGTAGGAGACTTGGCTGGTTTGATAGTGGAGGTAGGTACTTTCGCCTCAATGGGTTCCCTGGGAACATCGGAAGTCAGAGACGCGAGATTGTCGCATGTTTCGCCGGAGTCTTCATCAGATGCCTGGGGCATAAGGCGGAAAAATACATCACCAACCTGGAGGTATACGTGTCCATCATTTAGAGCCTTGGCTTTCCTTTCTCGCTCTGCGCGCTTGCGCTCCGATGCGGCTTGGCGCTGGGCGCGCTTGTATTCACGCACGGCATAGTCGCGCATAGCTGACTCAATCGCCATGCGCTGCATCATTGCCTCGACTTGTTGCTGTCGGCGCAGCTCGATTTCGCGTTGCATAGCTACTCGGCGCTGACGCTCGCGCACCGCCTGGGCGTAGAGTGCTTCTTCATACAAGTCCATAGTGCTAGGCAGGAAACTAGGGCCACAGCCAAGGAAAGACTGCGAGACCCAGGGAGAAGAAAGATAAATCGACATAAGGAATTGTGAGGTACGGCTCACAGGCGCCCACACAGCCGTTTTATACTTTGACGGCCGCACAGGCCATGGTCGTAGACGCTTCTCGACGCATCGACCAACGTGTGGCGCCGAAGCCACGCGAATCTTCTACTAGGTCACGTGATTTTGCTCTGGAGGTACGCGGTGAAGGAGGCTGGCGCTCGTGGTGTGGAGGGGCGCCCTATGCCGGCTTCCATTCGATGATGCTGAGATTGCGGCGTGCAGCCTTGGTGCGACATCAAGTGCGAACGTACGTGCGCGATCCACAGCAGGCTGTGGAGGAGGCAAGTACGGTGCGTGGCTACCGCCTCGCTCAGCAACGCCTCGAAAGACAGGCGCCGCCACCGCCTCGCTCTAAATGGGAGCAGGCATGGAGGACATGGCGTGCGACGCCACTCAAGTGGCAGCCCCTCCCCATCATGGTAGGAGCATGTGTATTGGTTGCAGTTCAGGCGCATCGTACATATTCACATTCGCGCCAAGAGATGGTCGTTGACCGAGACCATTCATCTCCGGTTCGAGAGGATGGACCTTGGACCATGTACATTCTGGGCGCCCTACCGCTGAATAGCATCAGCCGCACATGGGGCCGACTCAACAGCATGCCTCTGCCAGTGTGGTTCCGACCTTACGGATTTCGTTTATATGCATGGCTCTTTGGATGCGATCTCGACGAGATTCGTGAAAAAGACCTGACCAAGTACGCCAGTCTAGCAGAATTTTTTGTGCGTGAACTTAGCCCTGGCGCCAGGCCCATCGATCCTCATGCCCTCCTTGTCTCGCCGGCCGATGGCAAGTTGCTGCACATGGGAGTCGTCCAGGGAGACCGCGTTGAGCAAGTCAAAGGGCTGACGTATTCGCTACGCTCGCTGCTGGGATACGATTCAGAAGCACACACGCAGCAAGACCCCGAATTGGGCTCGTCTCGCAATATGAGTGTCGCAGCTGAGCGCCGTTTTGCGAAGCTCAATGGTATTGACTACAGTTTGACGCAACTCCTTGGCAAAGACAGCCATATGCACCGCGCAAGTACCTATGCCATGGGTTGGATCCGCGGTGCTTGGCGCTGGTGCAAGCATTTAGTGATGTGGAAGGCACCAGCCTACAAGACTTTGCCGATTCACCAGGCTTCGGCGGCCGAGGTAGCGGCCGACTCGGCAGAAGAGGCCTTGGAACCCGAAGAAGGCGATGCGGGTATTCCAACATCCGATACGCCGACCAACATCGGGCACTATGCTACTGTGGCGTACCAAATGGGTCCAGAGGCATTGCCTCATTTTCAAAGTGAATGGCATGTTTCGCCAGGCAATCGTTTGTTCTTCTGCGTCATATACCTTGCCCCTGGCGACTACCATCGCTTTCACAGTCCCGTGCCATGGGTTGTGGAGTTACGGCGTCATTTCCGGGGTGAACTGTACTCGGTGTCCCCGTATGTTGCGACGCGCCTGCCCAACCTATTTGTGATGAACGAGCGTGTCGCACTCTTGGGTCGCTGGCGCCATGGTTTGTTTAGCATGACGCCGATCGGTGCCACCAATGTCGGATCAATTCAGATTCATTTTGATCGACAGCTGCGTACGAATTTGTACGGTACGAAGCAGTTCCATGGGACGTATGATGAGGCGACATACAACGCCGCAAGTCGCATCCTGGGCGGCCAGCCGCTCGCAGCAGGCGATGAAATGGGGGCATTCCTGCTTGGCAGTACGGTTGTTCTGGTATTTGAGGCGCCGGAGCACTTCCGCTTTGTTCGTGCCGCCGGTGATAAGATCAAAGTCGGTGAGGCTCTCGGTCATGTTTCTTAGTTCAGCAAGATTATGACATATTGCGCGTATGCCTGAAGTGGGCTCGTACGAGCGATGATTTCGATATCCACGATACTCTAACTGTGACCTTGGCTGGGTGCACCTGTAAGACTTTGCTGTCAGGCGGCCAGACTCGCGTACATCGTCGAGATGGAGCTGCTGTAGTGGCAAACCGGTGGGGTGCTGCGAAGTCATACACGGCAGTAGCCACACAAACAACATAGTAGCGTTCGCAAATCATGCTATCAGCGCAGTGAACACATGCGTTGTGAGCAAAGAAAGTGGGACGAGATTTGCAATGACCACACAAGCTGGGGTGAGTTCAGCGAATGAGAAGGCTATGCCACGCCATACAAGGAGTTGGCTCATGACTAAGAATCCAACATAGCGAGAGATTCTCATTAGCAGACAAGAAGACAGCACTAAAGTTGTATCGTTTATGAGCATGCATAGCATGATCCAGACTCTCTGCCTCTACGAATGTCGAAAAAGTGGCATTCTGCGCCGCAGTATCGGATACATGAGCTACATGCCTGATCTCAGTGTTTTATTCAGTCTATGAAGGCTTATCTCGATATCAAGCATCGTCCACGCACGCCATGCACGTCCGTGAACAAGATGTTCATGCCGCGGATCAAGTCATGCTACGGTGTATGGCATCGTGCACAGACCTCACACAGCGAAGAGGCCTTTCCAGTATCACGTGATCTATTCGACAAGGCGCGAGGCACCACGACTCAACGTGGTTCTTGTACCGGCCTGGATGTGGCAGGAAGCACTATCGACGCATCCGATTGTCACAGAGCGGCGACCGCCAAATGAAAGAGTCGGCGCCGATATTACACGCCGCACGTCGCTGCTAGCGACTCGCGGCACAGATCTGCTGGCTGTAGTGGATAATGAGCTCCGTATGACCAGCGTAGCGCATGCGAAGCGATATGTTGAACAGGGGAAGGGGGTATTCTCGTACAAAGTACTTACAAACGATGCACTCGAATTCCCTATACAGTCGATCCTGGTTAACTCAACGGGGAAACTACTTGCGGTCGTGGGCGTATACGAGGTCGTCATTGTGATATTGCCTCGGCGCGGCTACATGAAGCAGGTCGGTACTGCCCTACCAGTCAAGGCTGTGCGCGTAGGAACGTACTACCATGCACCGCATGGAACATCGCCTATTGCACAATGCAGATGGCATCCATACGGTGCAGGTGGCGTGAGTTTCATTGTGCTTACCGAGGATGCCGTGGTGCGTGAATACGACGTTTCGCACGACGTGGACGAGCCGCAGCAGACATTGGCCGTCCTCGGACAGCCGACGCGCACGTCTACGATGCTCTCTGCTGAGGACGATGATGCAAAAGTGGCTGTGTCTTGTACATTCGGCGAGGAGAGCAGCAGCTGGCTCCTGTTCACCCTATTGGTACTTATGCGCAGTGGCGACGTCTACATATTGTGTCCGTTTATGCCGAAACGTGCAGCACTTCCCCGCTCGCATGTCGAGACCCTAGCGGCATTAGAGGCGCGGAATGCGCAGAAATCGACACTGGCGATGAGGTTCTTGGGCGATTTGGTGCGCCAGATGCAAGAGACGACGGTGTCGTCATTAGACGACACATCGCTGGACCTAGCGGAGCCGTTGATGGAAGGCTTCGTAAACGTTATGCTGCCTGCCTGTGTGCCGCATCGCACTGCAGCCCAAGGACCTTGCCTCATGCGCCCTGCGCCGGTAGAGCTGAACGAGGACGTTGCGTCTATGGCCTGTGACGTGATCATGACGCGCATCGCCGAAGATCAAGCGGCACTGGATGTAGTGCTCATCGCGACACTTGAAGGCAGTATCCAGTGCGGTCTGCTCGCGAAGCCTATTGTGCCGCATTGGATTATGGGGCGCAGTCATGCAGAGCTGCCGATCATGGCCGTGTGCGAATGCATTGACTTGGAACTGCCACGCTTGGAGGCATCTGTACGCACGCTGCAATTCGTAAAAGATGCTCTATACCCCGACATGGTGTGGGTGACTCATATGCATGGTATGCATGCGCTCTCGCTCCAGCCATGGACAGCACCGCTGCTTTCTGCGATGGCGAGTGGAAATACCGACAGTCTAGCCACGGAGCAGCAGCCTCACACGACCGTGGCGCCACTCGTTTGCCTTACAACTAGTGCTGATGCGCCTGCCATCACTGGCGCCTGTATCATTAATGATGTCTATCTATCATATGCCTTTTTCATTCTCACCAGTGATACACAGCTGCTAGCCCGCGAACTGAATTTGCGCTCCGTCACAGAAGCTCATCCACCTCCCACAGGGAGAGTGGCCGAGTATAAGACGCTGCTTGCCGAGCCCTTTGAGATGCCCAAGGCCCTTGAGCCCATGCAGCTTCGGCCACCGAGTGTGCGCGGCGAGATCCGTGCGGACGCACATACGCTCCGGGCCTTTGGCCAGGCAACCGAGACGGTTCGCCAACGTTTGCAGGACGTGGCCAGGGCAGGTCATGCGATTCAGACGCGAAGCGCGCAGCAAATGCGCGAAATGCAGCGGCAAGTGGCCCAACTGGCACAGGCATCGAAGCGCGTTGATGCCGTGCGAGCTGAGGTACTACGTGCGCGCATTGAGCGTATCGATCAAACGCAGCGCTCGACGGTACAGCGCCTCGACACCTTGCTTCAGCTATTGATGGATGAGCATACGCCACAGCTATCCGTGTATGAACGCCGTTGGTTTGATGAGCTTCAGCGCATGTCGCACGAGTTCCTTGGCGACAAAGCCAAAGCGAAGGAGCAGCTGCTGAAGTTGGAGCACCAGTGGTCGCACCTGCAGAATCATCACCATCTACAAAGCGACCATGTGCGTCCCAGGTCCTCCGAACTTGGTTCGCGCCAGCGCGAACGGATCGAGCACACCCTGGCTCAGGAAGCGCAAATGCTCGCACAGGCACGCGCCAAGATCCAATATCTGCGCACGGCTTTGGGTATGCACACGTAGCCTCAGGTGTCCGTGGCGTGCAAGGGGCAAGCATGGCCCTTGGCCATCCACTGGCGAATGCAGTCGACATGGAAGCAGCACATGCAAGTGAGGCGTGCAACACGATCGCGTGCCACAAATTCTTCCATGCAGATAATGCACTCTTTGCCGATCAGGGTCGAGTCTTCTGTCAGACTCGATGCGAGGAAATGCATTCGGTGAGCGCGACTTGGTAAGACACCGTCCTCAAGGCATGTGGCAACGTGCTGTTCGCGTTCTTGCGTTGAAGCGAGCGTATGTAGATGTAAATCACACACAGGACACTCGTTCAACGCATCGGGATCAATGGGTGATGGGGCCTCACCAGACCACGGAGAGGATATGCGCCACAGGAGGTGAGACCATGTAGATGTGTCATCAGTAGCGGTGGTCCTACCACGAGGGGGCACTGGCTCAATATGATACTCGTTCATACACCAGTCACATATGCGTACAGCTGACCTACTTTCAGAATCGAACATCTCAGGTAAAGCTGGGTCGGTGATATGCACATTTTCGGGTATATAGGCACGATGCGACGTGCATGCATCACAAAAAATCCGACCGCAACGGCGGCAATGGTGCTTTCGAAGAAACAAAGTAAACCTGCGCATACACTTCCTGCACGTTTGCACATTCGTGTCCTTCTCCCAGCTACCGGTCTGTGCCGTTGGAAAGCAACCACGACCATGCACGTGTCGAGATCGAGAGGACGCATCGTTGATCGAGTATGACACTGAACGCGTATGGCTCATTGGCGACATATCCCTCTGTGAAATCATCACATCCGTGTCATGTGTACCTCCGACCTGCGTCGACGACATGCCGGACGATGCTGTCAAACATGCAGGTCGAGGACAGGGACCGCACTGGGTGGTTGGCATTGGCGCCACCTTTTTGGGCACCTCCACATGACGAGCCTCCCGCCACAAACGGACGCCGCACCTGCGCTGCAAGAGGCCCATAGGCGGCGCTCCAGACACGCAGCCAATCTAGCACCACTATGTAGGCTTGCATTCAATGTGGTAAAGCGAGCGAGCTGTATCGCCGAATATTTTGATTCACGCAGAATACAGCCTTGCGCAGGCGTGGCCGCAAGACATGCTCTACGCTTGTATACACACACTACCGCATACACGACACTTAGGCCGATGACTTGGCGGCGGCACGGGCCTCACGAAGAGCCTTCTCCGAACCGTGCTTGGCGTAGCGCTGGTTGCGCAGGAACTTGGGGTCCACCTGTTGGAGTTAGTATGGATATTCAGGGATGAAGCACTCGCTGAGGCGATCGTGACTGGGGTGGAAGAGGCCACATCGCTTCACACAGCCCTCGTCGCGATCTTGGCGAGTGCCCTCGAATGGCAAATACGTACACCACGGAGGTTGGGGTAACGGTTCGTCCTGGGCTTCTTGATACCGTTGCGGTGAGCCTTGCTCGTCTGGTTGTGGTTGGTATGGTTCTTCGACTTCGCCCTGTTACATTAGCGCGCCGACATGCTTGGTACGTACATGGTGAGTCGGTTGGTGAATGGAACAGACGAAGCCTCTCACGGAGGAAAAGCCTGGGAAATTGCCGCAGCAGTACATCACGTGATGTAATGGAGAGGAGTCTGGTCTTGTGACGCACCTCCATACCAACGTGGAGACGCGTGCTGCGTGCAGCGCGTGTCGTGCATCCCAGATGGCCGAGCCTGCGGATCCTGAGCGGCTGGTCCGCATGCGTGCGGCGCTGGAAAAGTTTTTGGGATTAATTGACCACAAGGCCACGTACGTGTTTTGCCACTCACATGCAGTGCCAAAAACTTTTCGCGAGTCCTGCCGCAAGTGGACCCGATTGCCGTAGAAAAGGCGCGTTTGCAGTTCCTCCAGGAACTCAAGACAGATATACGAGTGCGTGTTGATGACTGCTGATGCCAGAATGACCTAGAGGCACTTATATCCAAATACGAGCTATCACAGCGCCTCAAGGAGCTGGAGGAGTTGACAGCCGAGGCAGACAAGCGACAGCACAACGCCCTCGCCGACCTGAAAGATGTGTGGCGACCCGACTTGGATATTCAGACGGCGATCCGTGCACGTGTGAGCGCTGATCAGACACCCCGTATTGAGGCATTACAGGCAGAGCTAGCAGAGCTACAAGAGCAGAACCGTGCATCCGAGGAGCGACTGCACGGCACCGAGGCGCAGATCGAAACAGTGCGTTCTAATGTCACGAGTGCCCTGGAAATGCTTGACAAAGTACGTATGTCAAAGCTGACGCGTCCAGCTGCTGGTCAGTGTGTCCATCAATGCACCCGAAGATGAGCAGGCATTGCGCGCCATGCTAGATGCGCTGCTCACTGAGTTGGGTCCCGTGTAGTTGTAGTAGACCCAGACCCTCCACTTTGCTGGTGGACCATGTCATTCCAGCTGGACTGGCAGGGGCTGGAGCAGTCGTTTGCCGACTCTCTGTGCGAGCGACTCAACGCGTTTCTTTCTGGTGCGACCCTTCCATCCTTCTTGGGTCCGACGCGTGTGCATGCGTTGGAGTTGGGATCGGAGGCACCGGACATACAGGTCATACATGTGGGTGACGTGTGGCGTGAATTTCGAGACGCAGAAGCACAAGCATCGGTTCACGCCCAGGCTCAGGAAAAGTGTACACGGGCGTCCACGCCGCCACCACGCTTGCCGATGCGTCTTCGCACGTTTCGCCATTATGAAAACGACGAGATGCCCTTGTCAGTGCAGGGCAGTGGTGATGGTGATAGTGTGCTGACGGATATCGACGACGCTTCGTCGCACCGATGGAGCGATGTTGACTCAGACGTTGGCACCAGTGATATGTCCTTCGCATGGGAAGAGAGTGCGCGTGAGCAGAGCATACCGTCGATGCAGCTGCACTTCAGTGTCCAGTGGCTCACATCGACCATTCGACTGTCGCTGACGTCGTCACTTCAGATTGCGTACCATGACGATACCGTCATGAGCTTGCCCATCAGCCTCGTTATCACTGGCTTGGAACTCTATGCACAAGCGATCGTTGCGGTGGACGGTGTCCTAAATTGCATTCACGTTAGCCTCACAGAAGACTCCACGGAGCCATGCAGCGCCGATGGTCTACGGCAGGTCTACGATGCCAGGATCCGCGTCCGGCACCAAGGCCAGCGCATCCTCCCTTACCTCGGCGTGGAGAGCAAGATTGGCGAGCCCGTGAAGCACGTGTTGGAAAACGTCGGCAAAGTGGAACGCTTTGTGGGTGACATGTTGCGGCAGTGGCTCGAAGACGAGCTGGTGTATCCGCACTTTTATACATTCTATCTCTAGATACCCCCGCGCGCCTAGCGCGTCCTTGTAGCGCGGGAGAAAATACCGCGGCGCTGTGTCGCGTCATGCCGGGAGGCGTGTTCAGCCATGTAGTCGTTAATCGCTCGGACATCATCGCCTTGGCTCTTGGTGAGATAATGACGAGCCGTGGCATCGTTAATGTCTGGTAGCGCGTCCCGCACGCGTGTAAGAGCTGCTGAAAAGGCTGGATCTGGAGGCGCCTGACTAGCCGAGCGCTGAACTATGCCCAGACCCATAGGCACACTGCCCGACGTGGAGGCAGCACCCAGGGTGCGGGCAGAGAGGGAGCGATGCATGACACTAGAAGCATTTGGCGACGCATGTGATGTAGAAGGTGCGGCCAACGTGGGCGTACGCTGGCGAGGAGGTGTGGGGGACGGTGCCGTATTTGGCGTAAGCAGGTCGCGGCCGCGCTCCAGCTGGTTCATAAGAAAGGCCGTGGACGACTGCATGATCGAGGATGAGGCACCTTTTCGGGGCGAGACACGAGCTAATGAGATGCCGGGATCGGCATGAGCGGCACTCTGTGCCTTGGCTAGAAGTGGATAAGGAATGTTGGACGGCAGAGGGAGCTCATTAGGAGTTTGTTTCGGATCATCGAGACGCGGCGACAAGGTGGCTTCGAGCTCTTCGAGTTGCTGTTGTTGTACTTGGCGCGTAAGCACATCTGCCTGATTAGGGCGTTGGGACTTGATCTGCTGGATCCACACATCGAGATGCGTCGGCCGCGTCATGAGATCAATCATCGCATCGCCAAACAAACGGGCGCGTTGACCTGTTGATACCGAGTCATAGTTGAGATTCGACGTGATGTCGAAGGCATGAGGCCACCATATATTGTAGCCGTACACATCAAGACGATGTTCCGGGACGGGTGGTACGTCTGACTTGGTCGATGGCGTGCGTGTCAAGGGAGTGTTCGGCTCAGTAGGCATGAGCGTGCTGGCTGGCTTGGCAGCAAGCTTAAGCGGATCAGGTGGAAGCATCGACTCGAGCGTCGATGGATGGCTCGGAAGGCCATGAGAGCCGCCCTGATACGGTGCATTGTGGTACGACACGGACACGTCGTCCAGTCCCCTGATGGGTTCTTTCGTGTCCATGCCCAGATCTGTGAGGGCCGATGCAAACGAGTCAAACATGTCTCTCAGCGTATCTTGTAAGAGAGGTGATTTGGGTGTTTGGAGCCAAGGATCTGTGGGCACCGCAGGTGCTGACGAGGGCGAAGTAGCAGGCGCCTCATTCGATGTTGGCACATCAGACTCGGGAAGCTCCGCTTTGCGTGACTCAGCTCCAGCCGGATCGTCCGAATACGCCGAGGCTGTTGAGTTACTGCGTGACATGCCGATATGTTCGTTATGAGCCGAGTCTTGCTGAGCGTCGTCTGGTAGCGACCAAAGCGGACGTTCCGGTGTGGGTGGTGAAGGCGAGTATGACACTAGCGAATGTGCGACTTTGTCATCAGCCACCTGTGCTCTTCGCAACGGCATAGGCGATGAGACGGAGCGTTGTGACGGCGGCATACTCCGACCTTGGTGCGGCGCAGACGATGTGCCCGGTAGACGCGCACGGTGCTCATCGAATTCAGCATGGTCGCCACGATGCAATAGTATAGTGGGTGATTGGCGTGCCTGCGTGCTTCGCAGGGAAGCAGCCCTGGACACCGGCGATCCCTGGTCAGCGTGTTCTAACGATGAGATGAGGGATGGTGTATCACGCGTCATATCGACGGCTTGCTCGCTTGTTGTACTGAAAGCATCATTGTCCGAAGAAGCAGCCACGTTGGATGCGTGCGATGTGCGCAATACATGTCTGGGCGAATCAGATGCAGCTGAAGCAGCACGAGGCCGAGTTATGGCGGCATTACGTTTGAGACGGGCCGCAGATCGTCGCGGTCGGGCTTCAGGCTGGCCAACGTGCAAATTAGAGAAACCTGTGAGAGGGGACGCGAACATCGTCGGTGATCCGAGTGTTGAGGCAGGAGCAGATGCCACCCCGTTCGTCGAGTCCACGCCGGAAAAGGCATGAGCGGTGTGGGGCTCAGCGGCAGATATATCTTGCGTCGCATGGATCTCTTGGACGAACGAGGTATCAAACTGGGTTACTGCGCTCATGTATTCCGAGATGGGTTGATCAGCCGCTTTCTCGGCGTCGCTCATCGCCCCGTATTATCGCCCGGCGCCCGCCGGATTGAGGTGAGATGATACGGTTGGAGGTCGTTGACTAAGCCGCGATCGACGCGCGTCTTGGGTAAAAAGGGTCCCTATTCCATGCTCCCACTCCATGCCACGATCGACATGGCCGGTGCGGCATACCTTTGACCTCGCGCTGATCTTGTTCGTCCTGCAGCCGACGCTTTTGGTGTTCACGTTGGTCGACTTTGCACGCACATCAGAGAGCACCACGTTCCTGGGCCAGAGCTTCGCGTACCTGTCCAGGGTGCTTCGACCCGGCCAACGCGCGTCGAGTGTGGACAAGAGTTCGCTCGTATGGGAAGCTATGCACAGTCTATTTGGTATCACCCTCACGCAAGCGTGGTATTGCGTACGGATGAATGGCTGGCTTAGTATGGCCGAGGGATACGAGCGGAAGGAAGACGCCGCAGCGCTTAAGCGGCGCCGTATACCTATTCGTGCCCAGGTCGAGGCCATTGTGTTTTCTTCGTTCTCACTGCCGCTGCTATGGGCCCTATCAGCTAGCGTCATATTCGCTCTTGGTGCGCCGGCGAATACAGCCCACTTTGGCTCCGCCATTCTTGCGGCGCATGTCACGCTTCTGGGCTTGTGGCCCGTTTCCCACATTCTGGGCCTACCGCCTTCTCCCATGTGGTCGCGCATCCTGGCAGCACCATCTCATGCAACGCCCGGTGAAATACTGGTGCTCGTGCCGAGCGCCTGTGCTTGCCTCGGTGCCGCACTTGGTGCATGGGCACAGGCCCTTGATTGGGGCCGTTTGTGGCAGACGTGGCCGCTGCCCAGCATGTACACTTCGGCTATCGGTCTCGTAGTGGGCCATCTACTTGCTTTTATCATGGCTATGTGGCAAAGGCCTCGGATGGAATCGAGCCGGCCGCCTGCAGCGAGGCAAACACGTTGACTGCACGCGTCATGTCCCAACCATTCTCCCCGAGGCACTGCACGGCATATGGGTACGTCAGCTTGGTCTGCGCCGAAAGCTCCAACGACATGGCATGCTGCTCGGGTGTCAGACCCGGCGCTGCGGAGGGGCCCATCGGCAATGCATTTGGCTGGAACGCTGATTCGCGTGAATAGTGCCGTAGGGTCAGCATATCACTCACAATGACACACGGCCAGCCTAGCTGCTGTGCTGGTGACGTGGGAGGCGCGGGCGCCACTACGAAGACACGGTCAAAGGATCGGATGCCTTGAGAGGGTGCCTCGCAAAACTCGCCATGCACATTGATATAAAGAAGTGCATCAGGTCGCTCTGTTGCACTCGTCTGAGCCTTGACATCGACGTTCGGCAGCAGCCATGCATCCACGACAAACTTGCTCGCATCATGCAGAGGATGCATCGTAATGGGTAATCTCTTGAGGAATGCAACGATGGCTTCACCGCCATAGTGCATACTTCGTAACAATGGCTTGACATTGTGCGTGCGCATCAAATTTCGTGAGCCCAGCTCGATGTACTTGTCAAATGTCAAATCCTTTTGGTGCGGCATGGTATGCATCAGTCGCTCCGCACGCGCTCGAGGTGGTGGACTCGAATTAATGCTGTATGTAAACCGTGCATTGGAGCTGTACACAGGTCCCAGACGCGTGCGATCCTGGTCATAGGCCGAAAAAAACAGGGAGAGAAACTCAGGCACGACCTGCTTGGCATCACCATCCACAAAGCCAGGTCGCGTCTGAACACAAAAGTGCCGGAGCGGTACCTGTGACGCTTCAGGCCCAGCCTTTTTGTTGCCGCGGCCCTGAAACAATTGCGAAAAGCCGCGCTCGACGTCCATGACCGGCTTCATGTCAAGAATACGTAGGTCCGGAAACTTGACCAGCACATCGCGGCGGTATCCCTCTTCATTGCCACCTTCCACAGCATTTTGTTGAAGTGGATTTCCTAATAACACCAGCTCTTGAAGGGCATGCAAACCATGTCGTTTGGTGACGAGCACATCAAGGTCACGCACCCAGCGTAGGTCATTGCGCTCTAGCGATAGGTTTGCGAGTTTCGGGATATATTGTCCAAGCAAAGCGAGGGGCTGTAGGTTTGTCCATGCATTTCCTGCAAGGGACAAAGTCGAGAGGGTGGGGAACATGTCTGCGCTGAGTTTCCACAACGCCGTGCCAAGATCACGATGAGCACCAGGCGCACCAGGCGGCACTATATTTGCTTCAGATAGAATAGCGTCTTGCTGCATGTTTTCGAGGTTCAGCAGGTTCATGGATGCATTCCATCGCGACGTAAGGAAGCGTCGCAGCGTCTCGACCACGTTCGTCTTGGGCGACACGTCCGACGCTTTGGTCAGCGCATGCGAGCCTAGCACTGCCACTTTTCGTGCATTTGCCGGTCGTATCCCGCTGTTCACATTCATAGCGGCCTTGCGATTCGCTGCGCCCCGTCGACCGCCGTGCGCCGGATCTGATCGTGCCATTTTCCGGCGCTGGGCACGCGTCATGCTCTCACCAATCTGACCATCATCGTCGACCGTCATGGAATCATCCTCCATCAGACCCGCCCCACGTAAAGCCCGCGAGACGAGCGGTTTGTGCGTTCGCTTTGGCATGCCTTGGGGGGAGTGCAACGAGTGTCAAGCGGTGGATGCGACTTTTTTCTGAGCTGACTAATCACAAAAGGGAGGACTGACCATGCATGACACGCGTCTTGTTCTGGGCTGCATTGATGGATCAGGAAGAGGAGGCGCAGGTCGTGATCCCCGATCTCGAAGATGAAGATGTGCTAGGAAGCTGTCTCGATGCAACTTTGAACAATGGATTCTACAGTCCGAATGGGCCACCAGCTGATCCGCGTTCTACCGATATCTCGGATGCCCAGCACCTTCCGCCACCGTTCCCCACACCGTCTTCCTCTTCCATACCCATTTCCACAAACAAGCGCACTCCTGGAAAACTGCTTCATTTCCGTACAGGATCTCTCACTACAGATGAATCTGCGTCAATTTCTGCCAAGAGCTCACTGCGCTTTGGCTCTTCGTTCTCCAATGCATTCCAAGGTATAGACTACTTTCAGTCGCCCGGCCGTTCAACGGACGCATTGCACAATTTTTCATTCCCGGTCAAGAAACCTTCATTTGCAAGTTTGCGTGCAGCCATCAAGGGCCAGCCGTCGACGCCCACACACAAAGAGCCGTCCTCGGATGCCGGGCCTTCCCCTTTGAGTCGCTCTGCTGACATATCGGTGGTTTCAACGAGCCTAATGCAATCGACAAGCACGCCTTGGTCAGTCAAGTGGCATAAGAAAGGAACATCACAAGATGGGTCTCTCTCTGGTCCACTGAATTTGAGCCCCACGCGACCGATGCGCCCCCAACACGCTCACAAAGTCTCACAAATGTCGGACATGTTGGCAGATGGAATGCCTGTGTCGCCACTAGGTAATGTGACTTATCCTACATCACAAGATATGCTCTCCTCACCTATGGAAGATGTCGATGCTTTGCACATGCTCTCGACGTTCAGTACTACTCCATCCGCGGAGCCCATGACATATGCCATGCGGCAGATATTCGCCCGTTTCCAAGCGCTAGCTGATGATGCATTGCATGCTGTACTTGTGACGCAGCAGGACTGCGACGTCCTTTCCATCCTGTTTCCAACCCAGGCGCACCGCGCGGGCTGGGACGATGTGCTTTCGACCCTGGCGAGTCTCGCTCGTCATAACAGACCTCTCGTGATCGAGTCGCTGCTTACATGGCGGTCCGATGTACTCGACCATCCGCTCTCTCTTCGTCCCACGCATAGGCGCCCCAGTGATGCGCTCTCCATTTCCAGCATCAACAGCGTCGCTGGCGACGTGCTTCATCGCCGACGGGCCCTGGCTTCGACTTACTTGACCAGCCAAGCACTGCTTGTGACTGTCCCGCCCGGCACAAATGACCGCATGGGTGACGAAGAAGAGGACCCTGCGATGAATGAATTTGTCACGACTGTTTTCCAATTCCTGCACTTGTGTTCGATGGACCGCGAGAGTGAGCGTGGCTCACAGACGCGGTTGCATACTTCGCTGCAGCAGCAATGCTTCGATGTCGTGGCGCGTCTGATAGGCGAATTGTCTCGACAGTGTCTGCCGATGCTAGGCGCCCAATTCGTCTCGATCCTGCAGCAATCAAGTACTGTTGCCGCGTCTCGTGACAATGAGCTACTGACAGAAGCTGCCGTCCTGGGCATGCGATACCTGCGCATTATAACTTATCCGATGGATGTATTCGAAACTGGTGCCGAGTTTTTGCAAGTGCTCGCCCGATTCTTTGCTCACTCGCATGGGTATCGGATAAAACGTGCTTTTGCGCGTGTACTACACACGATTATTGAGCCCGTGGCTCGTACAGCGTCAGCTGAGCTATTTCATCCAACTTGGGTGGATGCGATGGCAACGCTCATGCCAAAGACCCAAGGCATGGCTGTGCGTGCGCGCTACTTCGGTACGGCTTACCCCTTGTGGACTGTCGCACTTTGTGCTTCGCCGCCAGATGTGCTTGTAGATCGCTGGTTTCCCTGTGTCGAGGCTGGCTGGTCGCGTATGCGTGAGCGAAAAGATACAGAAACGCGTGCTATGGTATATGCTTGTGCGGCTCAGTTGTTCTGGGCCTACCTATTTCGATGTCATGAGGGCACCAATCCCACGCAGCGTCGCCTCGATGCATTCTTTGGACTGTGCTTACCTCCTGTACGCTCCGCTGTATCACCTACAGACGTCTGTGTGGATTCGTGTGTCGATATTTTGAGTGCGGCTTTGTACCGACAATTTGAATATACATATCCCTTGATTCTCGACATGCTACGACATACAAGTCTAGACAAGAAGTCGGCACCTGCCGTGTTTCAGCCGGACTTGCTGCAGCCTGTGCGCATGTGCATTGCTATCCGCTCTGTGGCTCGCACACGACATTACTACGTGTGTGGTGAGATGCCGAGCCTGCCCGGAGCTGCTTTACCATCGATGGAAGAGCTGGCGATCGAACCTGAGGGGCCTGTGGCGTTCCCCAATGCACGTGTTGAGCAGGCTCAGATGCAATTGGATGCGCTTGTGACACAAATTGCCTTGCATTGCGACTACCTTCTAAAAGACCTCACGGTTCTCGATGCTCAGGTGCCCTTAGCCTCTGGGACGAATGCGCCTCATGTACCAACGACGCCTGGATCTGAACCTTTTGAAATTCGCACGCACGCTCATGGTGCATTTACTGTGGCTTATGCTGCTGAGCACCAGCCGTACCTCGATCTGCTTCGTACCTGCATTGAAACATGGCCACGCTGCATGTCCCACTCGGTAAGCAAGGCTACATGTCACTCTCTCCTCTTTCGCGGACTATTTTGCGTCGAGCCTCGTGTCCAGCAGGCAAGCGCAGCTGCTCTCTCGCGCATAGCTCGTGGTGGCGAAGGAGCGCATTCGATTCTGCGGGCACTTTTGCAATGGCTTTTTCGCAAGGACGGCGTTGTATGGGAGCTTCAATCCCATGCTGATGTACTTGTCGCACAGTTCGCCCAGGTCGCGGACGTGATGGTTTCCCTACTCGACCTGTGTGGCTCTGAAACGCCACCACCTGACGAGCTCGAGACGGGTGCCTGGTTGCTGCTCTGCATCCCCAGCTCTGTTTTGCGACATCGGACAGCGCGTCTCTTACTGCACCATACATCCTTATCAGAGTTTTATACGGAGTTGTTTATGCGCCCATGTGCTGACTTTATCGACCAAAGGACGTCATCGCAGCTTTCTGCATCGCAACGCGCTCGCGTTGCAAAGTGGCGTGATGCTGGCTCAGCGTACCCCCTTAATCGTCTTGCAAGCTCGAGCGAAAATGGTGCTTTGTGGTCCGCGGCCCTCCCGCGTGTTCTTCAGCACTTGGAGCAAAGGGCGCCGCACTTGACTGAACAGCTTTATGTCTTGCTTCTCGGCGCAGTCCAGCGTCTCGAGCCTAGCATCGCGTCCATTGCGCGCCTGCGCAAAGGCACGGCGCAAGTCCCTCTCACACTCACGTTCTTGCGGCAGATATGGCGCATGTACGTGTTGGCCTTGTGCACTGTCGGTCGAGCTCATACCCAGCACATCGCTCTGCTCATGCCGTACCTCGTGTGTGATGACTATGATCTGCAGTCGACAGCCGCCGAGGCCCTGAGCCATTGCCATGCGCTTGCATATCCTGCTCTTGTCTCCGCACTGTCCCAACTCTTTGACAACATGCACTGGCCTGTCCGTCTGTGTATCGGTCACATACTTGCCCAAACGACAGCTACTCTCATTTCGGCATCTTCCTTGGCACCGCGGCTGCTAACGTGGATCCATCAGACCATCCACATCTTACAACTTGACCTGGCACCTGATGTACAAGTATATCGGCTGCGTCGCTACTTTTGCATGGTGCTGGCTGGCTTTTACTCAAGCCTTGAAGCTGAGCACGCTGCACATGTCTTTCCCGTGGAGCTGCGCATGCGTCTCCTTATTGTGCTGCACGACTGGCGCTCTCTACAAGATGCTTCACGACTCGCTGCCCAGCTCTCCGCCGCATTGGAACGGACGGCGTCGAGGCCGAAAGACAAGATCATTGTGTCGTTACGTCACGAACTGCATTTGCTCGCACTAAGTGCTGAAGATGCGATGGCTGCATTATGTGCTGGCGGCGTCGATACCACGACAATGGATGCCTCATCTGTGCTTACATGGCTTTGCGAGATGCTTGCTGCACCTTCGTCCCATACACGCGATACAGCGCAGGGTGGACTACGTGCTCTGCTGATGCACAATCCCTCAAACGGCGTGATACTGGACACTGTTGTGGCGTATTGCTATCATGATCTGTCTCAACCCCATGCAAGTCGCACGGCATTTGCTGTATTATGTGACACATACCCACATCTTGAGATGCCCGCAGCTCACATTGTATGTCTCTCTATATGTCTTCTTGCCCATCCCGATGTTCATCTGCGCACACGCGCTCTAAACTTGCTTGAATCATTCACTGGCCGCCAGTCTCTGCCAGTATCGCTTATTTCCATGTCCCCATCTGTTCTTTCTTTTCATCCGGCTGTGTATCTCGACGCTCAATCCTCTATCTCACAGCTTCTTTCTCATGCTAGTGCTACAAACGTGCTTGCAGAGTGGACGCGTCGTATCGACGATATTCCCCCATCTTTCCACGAGCGCGTCCTGGCGCTCATACCCCCATGGCTCCAAGCTGGATCTTTGGGGAACGAGAGTGACGCACTGGTACATCTAGTAACTCTGTCTCACCTTTTCGGTCACGCACATCCTCTCGCTGTGCGAAATCTATGGCAAGCAGTGGGATGGTCTACAGCGGATGCTCATGCCCTTCTACATTTTTTGCACACACGTACATTGTACTATCGGAGCATCGAATTTTTGGAGGTGGCTCGTCTGATAATTGCAAATTTGCCTCCTGCTGCTAGGCAAGTCGTCCAACATGCTTTGCTTGAATCCATGGTACCCGAAGCTGCCGTGCCTCATTCCCCCTCTGGCATCTCTACTCTCTCGATTGATGCTTACTTCCCTCCTCCAGGCACTGAGCTCATGCCACTTGCACCCACTCTCATTTCGCTTTTATTCTTTGGCGAGTGCGTAGATGCATCGCTACTGCATCATGAACGCCTCCCGATTGTTTTACATCTGTTATGCATGTATGTGGATGGTACATCATCTGCCCTGCACAGCAGTATCCTTCGTGCGGCCGAGCAGATTCTCAGTGTATTACCCACTCGTATCGAGCTACAGGCGAACCTTTTTTCGACTCTACGCGCAGCCTATTCTCTGAATCGTATCGACATGGTGACATATGGAGCGATGCACGTTCCCCGAAAGCTCGAGGTCCTTGTTGACGTCTTGTGTGATGCAGCAGAGCGGCACAGAACTCCCATCCGTGATGTTTGGTGTGATGTCGCTCAGTTCTGGGCAGTCAATGCGCCAGTACGTCGCATGGCATGCCGTTCGCTTCAAGTGATGCGAGCTTTGCGTCCAACATATGCCGTATCAGCGGTGCCTAGCTTACTTGCGCGCCTTGCAGAGACCTTACCTTCGTCTGAAGCTATGCCGTATACTCTTGAGTTATTAAGCACACTCGAAGCGATCATCCCTACGGCGGTTCCCGAGGTTCTTGCTCCTATTTTTTGGGCCGTCGCAGCATGCGTCCAGACAACGTGGATACCAGTATTTGTGGCGACTGTGTCATTACTACATACGTGGATGGATCATATCGACATGTCGCTATCAACCTGCAATACACTATACACATCGCGTCCCTCATCCTGGGATGTTTCAGCTGCTGGCATCCAGTGCGCTCTCGTACGAGGCTTACGCCTCCCCCGTTGCGATCTCATGGTATTGCATCTACTAGAACGCATGGCACACATTGAGCATCCCGAACTCCTTGAAAGTACAATGCAGGACCGAGTTCTTACTCTTTTTACGGCTGCTTTACCGTGGTTTTTGCAAGTATGCGAAAATGAAAAGTCAGCGCATCATGCTTTGGTACTGCACCTGGGAGATGCACTTACAAACCTGGCCAACAATGCTCAGCGTTCCGATGTGGCACGAATTACAACATCCATTGCCCGTGGGCGTTTCCGACGTGCAGATGATCTAGCTCGACAGGCGGCTTTGTCGATTGCTCTCGGATGTACACAACCTCGTGCAGTGCATCTTGTCACACTCTTGGTCTTGATGCTGTACCACGAATCGGAAGACCTGTGCCGGCTTGTGCTCTTGGCTTTACCGCCATGCCTTCAGGCACTGCAAGCTCAGGATATTTCTTCCCTTGTACCTGATGTGCCGCTAGATCCACTTGTGCGTTTGCTGCATTCACCGCTCGCACCACTCGCACTTGATGTACTGCATTCGTCCATCTTTGTTGACGAGTCTTCCACACCCACACTGCAAGTATGTGGTTGGACAGGTCTATCAGCTGAATCAGACGCACGCATGTCATGTGCCAATATGCAAGCTGTGTCGAAAACATGGGCAGTTCCAGATTCAGAACGTGGCATTCTTGCATTTGTGCCGGACGGAGACGGAGATGCCGACGATGAACGAGACGAACTAGATACGTTGGCGAGTCAACTGGACGACTTGGCGAGCTTTTTCGTACAGGACAGTACGGAACCGCCATCTCCCCAGCCATCACAAGTTGCCAAGATCCTTGCAAGGTCAGCTCGTCATTCCTACATACCTCAGCCTTCTCTCGAGACGACAGCCAACTCTCTGGACGCATCAACCGCATCGTATGATACCACGTCTCTTGCTCCACAACCTCTATCCTTTTCTACATACAGTCCGGACCCATTCTTGAATGAAAACACGAAAATATCAGCACCCATTGACGAAACTTCCATCAAAAATGTAAGCCTACTTTATACGGCCGCCGATCCACGGCCCATGGCTTGACGAGCCACGCCTTCCGGCAATGTCGGCAAAGCTCGGGCCGATTTGGATGCAGGCGGAGGCAGGAAGCCTACAGCCACGAGCCACGACAAGTACAGACCGACAAGTGGCACATCCACTCCGCGCACCACGTCCAGTTCATGTGCCTCTGTTAATAATTTTGTAGTGTTGGCATCATTCAGTTCAGGTGACTTGGTCGAAGTTGGCAAATCGTCCAGCACAAAGTGGAGAAGTGGGAACAGGGCGTTGGAATCGGCATCAAGGCCCGTGTTTCCTGCGGCTGCCGAGGCTAGGACATGGTTCTCGAGCGCAGTACGCCACTCCAAGTATTCGGCAGGCCGCACATTCCAGCCATATTCAATGAGTGCACCAAGGAACTCGTTGTACCGAATTGTCGGGTGCGAAGTGACATGGAACACTGCTGCATGCGTTTGACGGTTTTCGGGCCATTGGGTTGCAGCAAGCCCAGCTAATGACGTCACTCGAGCAACATGGTCAACAGGGACCATGTTGATTGTGTTATTCATGTCTGGAATAAGGCCAAGCTGTGCACTGCCCTTGATCAGACGGAATAAAAAGTCATCGGTGTTGGTGACCGCCGTCTTGCTATCACCCACCACATAACCAGGACGAATAATCGCAGCGGCCAAGCCTCGGGAAGCGGCTGTCATCAACAATCGTTCAGCAACCCACTTGGACTGTCCATAGCCACTCTTGAGATCTGAGGCACTACCATCGAGCGAATCACTTTCCAACACACCTTGCGCTGACGTGTCCGAGAACCGAATGTAGTATTCCGTATCCAGAGCGGATGTTGACGATACAAACGCCACGCTCTTTGGCTGACCCTCGTTGGCCAGTCGCATAACTTCCATGGTCGACAATACGTTTGCCGCACGCAGTTTGCTGTAAGGGTATACCCAGTGTACAAGTGCGCCATTGTGGACAATGACATGAACTTCTTCGACCAGATGCGCCCAGTCTGCGTCGTTGAGGCCCAGGTGCGGCTTAGACAAGTCGCCTACGACGGCCTGGACTCGGCCTTCTTGTTCCCATGCCTCACGCCACAGCCCACGGCCAGCCAACGCATCGCGCAGACGCTGCTGAGCGCTATCAGCATCATTAGCACGCACGTGGACATATACCTTCTCGACATGGTTGCGCCTTTTGCCGAGCAAGTCAGCCAAGATGTAAGCGCCCAAAAAGCCGGTGGCACCTGTAAGCAACACGACACGTGGCTCTTTGGCGGGCACTGCGCGCATAAATGATGCGGGAAGCTCATTTTCCAGTGCTTGAGCATCTTTCGCATAATCCAAGTCGCCCGATGAAACGTTCTCTTTGGCGGCGTCGGGTGCAGCAATGAGAAAGTCAGCTCCGCCACTGCAAATTTGATCCGTAGCTGCCGCAAGCTGAGCAATCGTGGGTGCATCAAACACCAGACCTAACGGCACATGAACACCCAGCTTTTGACGCAGTTGGAAAACAAGACGCGTTGCAAGAATCGAATGGCCGCCCAAGTCGAAGAACGACTCGTCCAGTGGCACGGGATCGGCTAGACCAGGCAGCAGCTGCTTCCATACCTCGGCGATAGCACGCTCAGTCGCTGAAAGTTCACGGGTTTCCGCTTGTGCGTTTGAAACCTGAGCCATCCGCTGAGCTAAAACTGTGTCGGGGAATGGCAAGGCAGGTTTATCAACCTTACCATTCGGGTTCAATGGCATGCGGGCTAGGGGCACAAAGAGCGTCGGCACTGAGTACGACGGCAGCTTGAGCTTCAGGGAGTCACGAATATCCTTGATAAGGCGGTTATATTGTCGGATACGGCGCAGCAAGTCCCCGCTTGGTCCTGCAGGTAAACTTATATCATCTTGCTTTTCTTCGGGTATGCTGTCATCTGTAGGTACGAAGTAGGACACCAATACTTTTTCTTCATCCTTGTCACGGCGCACAAGAGTGACATTTTCACGTACGCTTGGATGGCGTGACAGATGTGTATCAATTTCACCAAGCTCGATGCGGAAGCCTCGAATCTTGATTTGATCGTCTGCACGTCCTGTGCATTCAACCGTGCCATCTGGCAGGTAGCGTCCCAGATCACCTGTGCGGTACATGCGGTCACGGGGTCCTTTCCAAAACTGTCCTTCAGGCGTGCCTTGCAGCGTGTCAGGTATCTCTAACCCTGTTGCGAGCCAGTTGTTCAAAAACTTTTCAGCCGTAACGTCAGGTAGACCCAAGTAGCCTTCTGATAGCCCACCGGAGCGAACGTAGATCTCCCCAATCTCACCAACAGCACAGGTTTCCTGTCTTGCATTTCGGTTGACGACCAAGAGTTGAACGTCAATCATACCTTGGCCAGCTGGCATAATATCCTTTTGCCGCTGAAGGAACGCCGGCTCCTGGCTCGCAGGTGGGATGGCAAAATATGAGACAGCGCGCTGTGTCTCGGTTGTACCGTACATATTAATGATGCGTACATTTTGAGCGAGAGATTGAAGACGTGTGCAATCGCGCTTGGTGAGAATATCGCCCACAAAGAATGCATTGCGCAACGTATCGATCGGCGTCGTTGCCTGAGCAGACAAGAGCTGACCCATTGCCGGCGTTAAATGTGTCACTGTAGCTTTCGAAGTAGCCATCCATGTTGCCAGACGCCCTGGAGTACCAATGTCCTCGGCTGTAGGAATATGCAATTCGGCACCGAAGAAAATCGGCGTGAAAATATCGCGTTGAATTGGGTCATGCGCGATACCACTTAGCATCGTGAAGCGGTCCTTTTCACTCAAGCCAAAGCGCTCACCCATCCATGGGAAAAAGTGCGTCAGACTGTAGTGACGACCCTGGACACCCTTGGGAATACCTGTCGAGCCCGACGTGAAAGAGAGCGTCGCGATACTATCAGGCCCCAGCACAATGCCCGTTGGCTCAGAAGCCAGTACCTGTGCCTTATCCAGCACATCACCTTGGTCCGTGCTACCACCGAGCAATGTACCATCATTCCGAAGCTCCAGGGCAGGAATCTCCGTTCGCAGCTCTAATTCCTCTTGGATACAGCGACGAACTTGCTCATGAATCGTCCCCGCCTTTCGAAGCACGACCAAAGCCCGAGGACGTGCCACCTGCAGATAAATGTTTTGGCGACTAGGTGGGTATGATGGATCAATGACGCTGAAAGTAGCCCCAGCTTTCAGCACACCTAGCACAGCCACAACAAGATCTACACCGCGGTGAGCGTATACTGTCACGACTTCGCCACGCTGCACGCCCGACTGAAGAAGGTGATGTGCCACCACATTACTCGTGCGGTCTAATTCGCCAAAAGTGACCGTTCGCACTCGAGACGCAGGTGGCAGCATCTCATCCGTAGAAACACTCTCCACGAGACAGCGTCGATCAGGAAATGATTTTGCATGGCGCTCCAGGTAGCTCGTAATGGGGCCACGATAACCGCACCAATCAAGGTCCTTGCGAGGGTCAGGTAAAATAGCAGCTTCAGCTTGTGCGCGGATGCAAATCTGACCTACAGGGGCCATGGGATTCTTGGCAGCCGAATTGATGAGCTGCTCAAATTGATGCAAGATACCCTCGATGCGTTTGCCCGAGAACAATATGGCATTGTACGAAATGTGAACAGCCACCTCAGCATGTGTAGGAGCACGAAACGCTGATTGATGCTGCTTCGGTGCCATGCTCTGTGTTGGACCTGCCTCGGCATTAACACTGGCTTCCGGTCCAGTGACAAACATCGAAAGGTCAGTTGTGGCGTTCGTTTGCTGCATGAAGCGCTCCATTGACGTCGTCTCATCAAAAAACCGAACACGGAAAAGAGACTGGTTTGTTCCTGGGGCAGCGGGGCCTTCCTGAGCAAGCCTGTCAGACTCAAGACGCTTGGCAATTTCGTCGTATGGCACTAGGTGTCGAATCGCCTCGGCCTCCACGGCTTGCACATGCTTCGCAACTTGCCAGAACGCATCTCCTGGCTCTATCTTGATACGCAAAAGCAGAGCTTCACCTGAAGTAGGGTGATTACTCGCTACCACAATGTCAGTATCGCCCGTGTAGCGGTGGATCAGGACGACCAACGCGGCCAGCAGCAGATGACACGCCCGAGGCTGTTCATCCATACCTCTCGGCTCTTCAGACCGCGAAGATACGTCTTCGTCTTCATAAAGCGAGAGACGCGCAAGCGCGCGACACGTAGGTGGCGGCAACACATACGACTTGAGCGCGTGCACCACCCGTGTGGTAGGTGGCCGTGGATAATCTAGCGGTAGAGCAAGTCGCGGAAGATTTCTAAGCTGTTGAGACCAGTATTCAAGATCATCCTGTGACGGGAAGCCATGTTCTGGATGGCTTTTCGGAACACCTGTGTCCGTCGCCATTATGATCGAGATCCAGAATGACTCGCGTCGGAAGAAACCACCGGATAGGAGGTTGAGCACGAATCACGTGTACCTCTACTCCACCTCCATCCAACACCTTTGGTCTCACCAGCATGTGGTGGCAGAGAAGCATCGCAGAATCGCCTGCGTCATCCAAAAATGATTCGGCAGACTCATTGTACGAACCTTCAAAGATACCCAAACAAGGAATTTCTCCGAGTCCTATCATTATGCCATTTAGCACCATACTTGTTGTCTCTGCTTTTGGATTTGGTTTCTTATCTGGTGTCATGAGTGGTGCGCGTCATACAGCTCTTGTGTATCTTGCTGAAAATGCGCACAGACGACCAGAAACAGTACAGGGATGGTACTTTTATAACAAAACAAAGTATTACCGCATGATGATGGGTGGTGTAAAACAGGGATCAAGAACGGGATTAAAGCTTACAGGCTGGGTCGGTGGCTGGTGTTTGCTTGACGTACTCTCAGAGGATGCTCGCAAATATTTAGCTGAAAAACAGGAAGAATCTGATAAGCCTCACGGCACATCTGTGATATCGAAGCTAGGCCATTGGTCTGATGGCGCTTTAGCAGGTGCTGTGACTGGCTTGATCGGATCTATTGCATGTGCGTACCTTTCTTCCATTGCTAACACCAACAGATCGTCTATCGAGACCTACAGTTCCACGCATGCTTCTATTGGGCGCTGCAGCGGGCGGCGCATCCGGTGCTTTACGTGATATCCGACTGTCGCTGATGCATGGACAAGATCCACGTCAGCAACGAAGAGGAACCTTGTAGTATTATCGAGTAGCTGCTCTGGCTTCAGCCTGTGCATAAAACAACTTTTGGCGCTCTTCCAGTACACGGCGCTTGTTAAAGTACTCAATCTTTGGTTAGCCCGCGGATACATACCCAGCTGGGAGCACACTTCTGTTCATATTGGCGGCGCAGCTGCATACATGGATCGGTTTTAAGCTCTTCTTCGCTGCGCCTCAATCGCTCTTCCGGTGAGCCTGGCGGATTAGCGAAAGAACCGGAGCCAAGTGGGCCCTTGATCCCCGTCATGTCCGTGCCAGGAGGCGCTAGTATAGAGTGCTTTGTGAGGCATTCATAATAAAGATCACGCGAGTCCCAGCATTGTTGCCGATTGTTGCGTGTCGGTGCTGGATTTGCCATGATCTTCAGGCGACTTGGTCAATGGCCAAGAAGTGTGGGTGAGTCTATTTCTCCACATTAGTCTCGAGTAAGACGAAATTTTCCAAATCGCAATTTCGTCCCTCAGAGGCCACCACGGTACTCGATTGCATGTGGCGAGTGCGGTCATCATTTTTGCGTCGAGTATCATCCACCATGTCGAACTATAACACAAAGTTACTTCCATTGGAGTGCGGGTTCGATACAAGTAAACCCGGTAATTTCGGCCTTGTATTTTCTAACGCGGAATCCCTTCCACCGTCGTCCTTTCATGATCCTTGTGAAGTACTAAAAGTATCATTTACCTCGGATGTTTCTCAACAGAGCTTGGAGAAGGCCGCTGAGCATATTCGTGCGGGAGAGCTTGTTGCTTTCCCTACTGAAACCGTCTATGGCTTGGGTGCGTGTGCGCTGCGCACGGATGCAGCGGAGCGCATATATCGAGCTAAAAATCGTCCTGCAGACAATCCTCTCATTGTGCACATAAGCGACCTTCGTATGCTCTCTCGACTTGTGCCACAAAATTTTCATATGAACAAAGCATGCGATGCTCTTATTAAAGCCTTTTGGCCGGGACCCCTCACATTATTATTTCCGGTTGGGCGCGACGAGCAAGACGAACCTTACGTCCCAACAACTGTTACTTGCGATCAACCAACAGTCGGTATCCGAATGCCATCTCACCCAGTCGCTCGCGCACTCATTGCCATGGCTGGCGTCCCGATTGCTGCGCCATCTGCAAATGCATCAGGTCGTCCCTCTCCCACGACTGCCGAGCATGTGCTCGACGACTTAGGACAAAGGCAAGTTCTTTCCTACATTCTTGACGGCGGCAAATGTGATATTGGACTCGAAAGTACTGTAGTTGATGCAACAACCGTACCCAACGAGGTCCGCATACTCCGCCCTGGCGGCATATCAGTGGAACAACTAGCACAAGTGCTTGATCGCGCTGGCTTATCTGACGTTGCCGTTCGTGTATATGGAAAACATTTGCAAGGAAGCTCTCATGAAAATTTGAAACCCGCCACGCCCGGAATGAAATATCGGCACTACTCACCTGAGGCGCGCGTCATTCTTGTTCAACTATGCGATAATGATGCATGTGCATCCATGAAGGATGTTTTGCAAGAACTCCTTTCGTCACTCTCCAGAGATCATACGCCCCATGTGGGTCTCATGTGTGCTCTCGACTCACCACTAGTTCAGCTCCTGCAGGTGCCTGAACTTGTGCGATGGACAAAGCAAGCTACCAAAGATGATTATCTTTCACCTGTGTATCGCACGGAACAGTTTCAATTGTGTTTCTATTCATTAGGGTATCAAAATGCACCTGACATTGCAGCAAGGCGCTTGTTTGACGGTCTTCGCACGTTGGATGCATGCGTACCATGGCATGATGAGGCCCGAACATGTGATGTTATCATATCTGAATCACTTTCGGAGCATGGAGTGGGACTGGCGATCATGAACCGATTAAAAAAAGCCGCCAGTCGAACGATATGTGTACGAAAGGATGGGTCAGCATGACATGATATGCCCAAAACAGTACATGTTTCAAGCTTGAATTCGCTCTGAAAAGGCATGAATACCTGCAGGCAATCTCTCATGATTTTTGAATCCAGGTGAGAATTTCCGACGCTTGAGAATCGTGGCATGATCCATAGAGAGGTGGAATTCATCTTTCACACTCTTTTTCGGTTTAAGCCCTGTTTGCTTCACGCGCGCGTCGTGCTTGTCCAAAATAACCTTAGCCGCCGTCGGCCCATAACGTGCTGGTGCTGTAGCGGCGTCGTCGGCTGTAGAATTAAGACCCGCGTAGTTGGGTAAACCAAATTTCGCGCATCGTTTGGTTTGTCGCATTTCCTCCTCAATTCGCTGAATGGCAAAAGCCACATCAAATGCTTCATGGAGATGCTCCTTGCTATAAGGCGTCAATTGAGCTTTCACATCGTAATGGTCATTTCCATGCAGCGACGCAAGCAATGGTGAGTCCACCGAAGCGTCTTTACACAGCTGAGACCACGACTTCATGCGATACTGCGATAGTGGCACAGGAATAGATGAGGGCATGCTCTTCTTCGAATTGACCCAAGGGTGTTCAAAGAATTGTGTGATCGTCAATCGCTTGTTCGCATCCACGCATAAAAGTTTGCTCACGAGATCCTTAGCCTCATCGCTAATGTCGTCCCACCAAGGACTAAGGAAAGCATATTTTCCTTGTGATACTTTTTCAGAGAGAGCTTGAATAGATTCATCGTAGAAAGGTGGAAATCCACACAACAGCGTATACAAAACGCAGCCGAGAGCCCACATATCCACACTGAGAGAATATTGATTGTTGCGGACGATTTCGGGAGCAGCATAACCCACAGTACCACACGGCGTTTTTGTCGCTTGTTGCCAGACAATCTTGCTGAGACCAAAGTCTGCAATCTTTATGCGGCCGATACCGCCGCCACCGACGCCAGGGATGAACTTTCCTTCATCCACCTTACTTTCTTCGTCGTATGGCTTACGATGAGACACATCGGAGGGCACGATATCAATTTGCTCAAACAGGAGATTTTCCGGTTTAATGTCGCGATGCACAATGCCGCATTCCGTATGCATGAATCGAATTCCCTCAGCTACTTGGCAGATGACATGCCGCGACAGCTCTTCGCTCAAGTAAGTGAGCTTGACTATTTGGTCAAATAGCTCGCCGCCATTGACCAGTTCCATAACCAAGAAGCAATATTCGGTCGTCTGGACAAAATCAAGCAGTTGCACAATGTTTTGGTGTCGCAACCGTCGCATGATCTGCACCTCTTGCAAGATGGACGCGAGTTCAGGCGAGCGATTTTGAGCACGAATAGACGGGTTTAGAGAGTCTTGACTTTTGTCTTCAAAATGAATCACTTTGATTGCCACATATGATCCTGTGACGCTATCAAAAGCTTTGTAAACCTCTGAGAATGTTCCGCTGCCCAGGACCTGAATGAGCTGGTATCTCGCTGGCAGCTCGTTATATGTCGGAATTCGACTCTTAGAAGCAGCCAATTGGGCTGCCGCGTCTTCATTTTGAGCACGATATAGTCGATCTGCAGCAGCTGGTGCGATCACTTTCGATTCTGTGTGTGTACTGCTCACGGTATTTTTAATTGTGGTCTGTTGCGGTTGTGGTACCGGTAGGATCGTGGGAGTAGCAGTTGTATGAGCTACCATGGTGGGAATGGCTTGCTTGGAAAGAAAGGAGGTAGCATCAACTGCGCCCCCGCTCATGGTACTGTGAAGGGACATAGCTACTCTGTTCACGCTCGTCACCCAAAATTTTGAACAGCATTTCAAAAATTCCTTCCATTCCGTTCTGGTAGCCTATCGCTTATTGGAGGAACCCGAAGGCCGTCGCTTTGGCTTACCCTGTCCTGTCCAAAAATGACGGCCGAGCATTGGATGGAATTTGGTCATGCAGCACGGTCCGGCACCCGTGGCCCACACGTGGTGGCTTGATCGCTAGTACAGGTCTGGCGCGAGTTGCGTCTGGCGATGCAGCAGTATGCTAACTGTGTTTGAAACGCTGTGGTATGCATGTCTAGCATATACAGGCTTCATATTATATCGAAGATGGGTAGTATACTCGCGGACGCGCCATTTCATATTGGAGCAGCGTCGTAAAGCTGGTATCCCAGATTCGGATCATCGATCCCTCCCTGAAGCAGCTGCTGATGCAGCAGCTCGACGACAAATTGACTATGAAAAGCAACTCCAATCATCAGATGACGTGTTCCGTCCGCATGTGAGCCGCTCAAAGACTCTGCACTCAAGCTTTGCTCCAGAGGCTGTATTTCGGCCTATTCCAGTGCCGGATGTCGAGCAAGAGGCCAAGACTTCAAGGGTCCCACCATTTGAGGACCCAGAAACATTTTACGGACCAACAGTACCACGCCGTCTACATTCTACGCCTATTTTAGCTGCTAAGAAACGTATGGCAGATGAGATCTCCGAGGCTCCTGAGGTGGAACAGCGCCGTTCCACTGTGCCACGCCGCGTACGCCGAAAAGTGTCTGTTGAAGTACCCGATGTTCATGATGCAGAGGAAGCAGAAGCCATGGACGAAGAAGATGAGGAAAACGCATCTGAAGATGAGATCGAATCTTCTATGGATGAGGAGGACGTTTCTTATGATGATGATTCAGAGGATATGGACGAAGAAGAAACTGGGCAGGTTGAGTCACAACCAGCCTCTACCTCGATGAAACGTTCTGCCGACACAAGCGCAGACCATGCTCCTGGTGATGAGTGGACTGATGCGAATGGTCTTCGATGGTGCATTGGTGATGATGGTATACCCCGACGGGCTGTCATGCTTATCGAAATGCGACCCAAGTACTCCATGCCTAGGGACACTGTGCATCCTGATGCTCAGCTCCGTGTCCCTACGTATGTTGAACGATTTTTGTCGCACGATGAGTATGAAGAGGCGAAACGCAAAAAGCAACTGAGCTGGCAGCACGAACTTTCACATGCAAAAGGATCGTCTCCCTCGAGTTTTCAAAGCGATGACGTGGAAGACAGTCTAGCAAGCATGGTTGCCCGCCGCTCTCGTGGACAGGCATCTCGGAAGGGTGCGCACGACTTGCTCTTTAGTGATATGATGCGATCTCGCCGTCCAAATGCGTCCAGTGTCGACGAGTCCCCATCCAACATCTCTATGAGTGATGCCAGTTTTGATGATAGTGCATCGTTCTCTTCCTCTTTTCGCGCGGATCAAGCAGATTTGTCCGGCCGTCTGCGTCTCTCCCGCTCGGCTGCCACACCTATTCGAAGAGACGGATTGCCCTCTAAGTCTCTTCCTCTGCTCCAGCAGCGATACACACGAATGTACGCCCCATCGCCCCTATCGTCACCTGCACGCAGGGCACTGGATCCAGAGGCCAAGCGCAAGCGCGAAGAGCGTCTGATGTCCAGGATACGCGACGAGCGCGAAAAGTCGAGACGATCCAATCAGAATTCGTAGTGAGCTCATGATACCAATACGACGCACTCGTTGCTCTCAGCATTGTAAGAGCCTGTAGGGCCCAGGTGGGTTGAGTTGGTGCCTTGATGCGGCTCCATGTGGAGGAGGAATTGACTCGACCAACTCGACACCCATGAATGCCATGTACGGATCAGCTCGACGCATAGCCACGTCGGCTCGTTCGTATCCATATGGCCAGTCCATCTCTGCACCTTCCACAGCTTCTGCTAGTGATCAAGACGCTGCGGCGCTCGGTCGCTTTTTTTACCGAAACCGCAAGGTCAATGAATGGGCTAATCATCCAGCTCACCGCACAACGTTACGACAACTTATCTTGTTCGGCCGCTCGGCAAGGCGAAACAAGACACTTTTAATGCAGAGTGCCAACTACCTTCGCACTGAACTCACCATTCGTGTTGCGCATCGCCTCCGCGATATGCAGACGATCCCTTTTGTCGCCATGTCTAACGAGCAGCTGGACTCGATTTACCAATTCTACTGGCGCACGTTTGAAACGTTGCGTCGCATGAACAAAATTGAAACCGATGAACAGAACGAGCATCTTATTCACGTTGTGACACAACTCTTGTCTGAACGGAAAAGCAAGCTTGACTTGACGGCAAGTATTTGCCGTGAATGCATACACTATATGGAACCGGAGACGGTAGATTTATTCTTGGCTCGTATGCTTCGATCCCAAATTTCACGAGAAGTTCTGGCTAAGCAGCATATCGCGCTATCACACATGCAAGTGGTACCGGAATCCAGCAAGACACCGCAGGTGGTCGGTATGATTGATACTCAGATTCGTGTTGCCTATTCAGTGGCTCAGAGCTTCAAGTTTGCCAAAGAAAGTCTGGCCCAAACATATGGATGGGACGTCGACGATGAGCGTATGCCTGGTCTTGAAATTTTGGGCGATACGACAATCGCATACTTACCCGCTCATTTGGAATTCATTGTTCAAGAGCTCCTCAAAGTATCTATGCAGGGCACCATGAATTTGCACCAGAAGGCGCGTCAAATACCACCGATCAAGATCCGTATTGTGGATAGTGGCTCAAAAGATGACGTGATTATCCGGATCTCGGATCGTGGCGGTGGCTTGAAATGCGTTCATTCTGGCAATCTATCCGACGTATACAATCAAGGATCCAACGTTATTCGTGCTCGCGGACCATCGCTCCTGCCAGGTGCGAACACGATCAAGCCCTGGAGCGCGAAGGAAGACACGCTGTTATGGTCGTTCCACAATCTTGGTAAGGAGCTCGAACGTATGAATATCCAACTTGATGCGCGGGCCACATTAGATCGCACACATATTTCTGCTGATGGAGCAGAAACACCTGATCCTTCATCCTCGTATCCGGGCGGTGATGGCTTGATGCGCTTGTCAGTATTGAACATGGATTCGAGGTCTGGCCTGCCCATCGTCCGATTGTACTCGGAACTATTTGGTGGCAAGCTAGATTTCCGTACGCTGGACGGGTATGGCACGGATATTTATCTTCGTCTCCCTAAGGATGGCACGAATAAGGAGCTACATGAATAGTTGGTCAGTAGTGCATCTAGTCCAGATCTGCAAATGAGTCACATGCGTACATACAATGCATGAATAGCAGTAGCAGACCACTCGCCACAAAAAACAGTGAAAGGTATCGGTTGGCTTGTCGGTTTCGCTCCTTAGCGCGACGCAGCTGCTGATTACCGCGCGTCACTTGCTCGCCGTGAGTACTTCCTTCGTCCAGCAAAGTGTCGACATGCTCATTTTGCTCCTCCAGATGTTGAACAATCTTCGTTTGAAGCGAAGATATGTCGTGGAGTTGTTGCTCTGCATGCTGAACCGCAAATAAATCTGCTTCTAGCGACTGAACCAAAGACGAAGCTTCTTCTTCGAACACTTGGAGTTGTTCTGAGCTTAGTTCATCCACGACATCAACACCTTTTTCACCCATAGCACCAATACTGCCCTTTAGATCTTCTACTGATAAAACTGCGCCTTCTTGCGACTTCGTAGGTCGATTTGCGCTATCAGCGAGCTTTTCAAAGCGTTGGCGTTGCATGTCAACACGCCGCTGTTGCAAAGTCGCTTGGATCGAAGACGCTTGCGCAAGTTGCTCAGACAAGTATTGTGTTATGGCTTTGTGATGCAAACCAAGCATATTCGACGCGGCTTGACGTTGCAGAAGTACTTTACTTTTGAAGAGACCGAGTCCCGTTAGGCCACCCAGTCCGGCTTTCTCAAATGCACGCGATACAGCCTGCGAACGTACTCATAGTTAGCATGTCGACGTACACGTTTCACCACGTTCTAGCTCTTGTACTCTAGACAAGCACTGCTTGATGACAAGCTTGACTTGAAAGTCCACTTCGTCGCGCTCAGACTCTGTAAGAGACGATGCACCCTGCCAACGTGAGAAAGTATCCGACATGTCAATCTTTTCTTCTTCTAAATCCGTATTACGCCTATTTCTGGACGTAATATCCAAGTATGGACGTCGTATCATGGTCAAGAAAGCGAAAAGCGAGGATATATGTCGTTTCTAGGTGAGCGCAACACAAACGTACGATCACGTAGGCTTCACGTGTCCAGGAAGCAGCAGCTTCAAGTTGTTTGGATATTGCTGGATCGATAGGATTTTTCCTCTCGAGAGCTTGATGTTCTGAATACTCCTTTAAAAGTCCCACAAACGTGCTGGTCTCGTCTATCACAGGCGGCGGTCCATGGTGCCTCATGGTGGGGAGCCAAAATGGAGCGAGACCTCCACATGACCTCCTGGACCAAATGCATGCTACTGGTCTACTTGTGGCGCCGACGTCGGCCTGTATATTTCGAGTCATGCGGCACATCCTGTTGCGAGAGTTAGAGTGCTGTAGACGTACCATCTTTCCACGCGAACGATTGATCTCTTTTTTGCGCTGGATAAATTGCCTGGAGGATTCGATCTTCTTGCTTTTCTTGTGTCGGTCTCTGCGCGTGTCATGGGCTTTGCGTGTTTCATGTAGAACAGTAGAGCCAGCCTCATCAAAGTCAAGTGGCGCTGGAAGCGTTTGTTTGACACCCTGTCCCTCGCCATTTGGACCCACGAGCATTTCACCACCGACCCAGAGAACCAAGTAAATTTTCTTGGCTTTGACCGAGTTGGGGTAATCCACCACTAGACCACCACCAAAACCAGCGCGTGTAGCTTGCGACATGATGAAGGTGACTTGATCGTCGCTCTCAGGGTAAAATTGAAATACACAACGCGCGCCGCGAGTCAATGAAGCATAAAGGGTGGTGAAAAACGAGCTAAGGCGAGCTGCTGGTGAGTTGTAGCTTGTGTCCGCATTACATAGCCATTGAAGCACGGAAATACTAATAGCGCCGTCAAAGCTGCCCGGGCGGAACATGCAACCATGGCCTGCGTCGGCCAAAATCATGTCACCCTCGACATCTCGCTCCAAGCCGACGCTCAGCATACTTGGACTAATATCAAATCCGACCCATTCATGTCCAGATTCGGTTAGAATCTCGCCCGACAGACCAGAGCCACAGCCAATATCCATAATGAGAGCGGGATGCCGATGCTCAGGCAATGCAAGCAGCTCTATCGCCCGCAACGTCATCTCAGCCTGGATCTCTTGGTTGCGAGTATTGGAGGTGTATTTCTGCGCCTCAGTATCATTGTAGTATATTTCAGGGGGTGCCTGATGCTCCGGTCGACTCATGATGAGAAGGCCCAACGGACGCAGGAGAAAACGCGGCTCAATGCACTAGACGTGTGGAGGTACAAGACTATCAAAGGGAAGGGAACGTCAGAAGCGAACAGCGTACATGCCACCCGACGTACGGTATGACGCATCTGCTTAATGACGCATTCCAGAGCTTGCGGCTTTAGCAGCAGGTCCTGGCTGTACTTTGCCTTGCTGAGGACGCCCGCCATTTTTGTCAGAGGAAGGTGGTGCTGGCGGTTCTTCCGCGGCTGGCATGGCAAAGAGGATCAACAGGGGCAGCAGGTAAATCCAGTACCGCTGAAGAAATTCGACTAAGTTCTTTGGCTGCTCGCGTGTATTCTTTGATCCTTTTCCGTCCTTTCCCGAGGACTGAGCGGTCTCATTCGTGCTCGGTATGTGGACATGGCCTGACAATGTCTCTGGCAACATGAGACGAAGCTCAGTACTAAAAGACCTGGCATATATAGCAGGCATACCTTTGTTGGCGAAGATGGGACATGCATTCAAATCCATGTCCGTATCTTGTTCCACGGCATATACGACACCAGCGATAGCTAGCTTTGTTCCTGCATTTGACGGAATGCGCATCATATGCAATTTGAGAGCATCTGGTAGTGATGCTCCCTCGTGCTGCACTTGCAATTGGCAGAGCTTCGTATAAGACATAAAGCCGTCATCTGATAGAGCTTTTTCATACTCATCGTTCGGCAATTCGAACACATTCCCAGGAACGATCTTGACCTGGTACAAGGCGTTTGAAGACGCTTCTTCGATGGTAAGATTATCATCAACGCCCTGGTACTTGACCTGAGGGCCCGCTTCGAGTGTCGCAGGCACTTGAATCAGAGCGCGAGGAGACCATGGACCAGACATAGATGAAGCGTCGGTGTAGTCGAGCACTCTGTGAAACATGGAGTATTCGGAGAGGCGCGCATCTGCGGCAGATGCAAGGACGCTGAATACACTCAGCGCACAAGTCACCAACGGCCACGATCGCATGGGGAGGATGAAAGGAGGACTCGCGTTGCCATCACGTGCATTCTATGGGATCGCCCACCTTACTCCACAGCGAGCCAAGTCCTGTACAAATGGCGCGCCAGGTCCGGTGAGCCAGACTGAGTAAAGATCATGGCCAGATTGAACGCGGCTTCACGAGCCATATCGAATGTACCTTTCGATGCCTTGCTCGAAGCTCTTTGCAATACGCGTTCATATCGAGGGACGGCTAAGTGTACCAGGTTCAAGTGGTGATAGGCACGAGCAAAGTTGTAGTCCACTTCAGGTATATCGCCACGTAGCTCGGCGTAATGTGTGAACAATGCCATGCCCTGCATAATAGTGTGATTTCGATTGTCCACCTGTCGATTGGTGGATCGACCCAGACTTGCCACGCCGCATAATAGGCACAACAAGGGGTCGCTTTGTTGCAATGCCAAAGCCCGGTACAGGTATCCCATAGCTGGCTGGAAGCTGTTCGCGCAGAGCATAAGGTAGCCATAGAAGATTTCCCCAATCGGTGAGGACTTCGTAGGTGGTGCCTGAGCCTGAACTTTGCCGACGAGGTCATCATTCCCTATGCCCTTGTCATCCTCCTCGTCTACCCCCATCATCGTCCAGCGCCCTGTGCGCGGATTCACTTTGATAGGACCACCTGAGACGATCGTTTCATGCGTCCGCATGCGTCGCTGATATTGCTTTGTGTTTGTAGAGCTCACAAACGCATCTACGCCATAAAAACCGAGGCTGTTCGCCAGTGAGGATATGAGTCGAAGGGGCTCGTTGTGGAACTGATACGTCGTTGGCAGCCATCGCGCTATTTCGAATGCCCGCGTGGGGTCCCGAGCATACAGGGCACATGCTAGCCAACACAAATGCAGCGCTAACTTGCGTTCCTCGGAGGGCCACACTGTGTTGGATACCATGACGTGTCGAAACATGTCGTCGATCGTATCGTCTTCACCACCCATCTTGGCGAGGCCGATGCCGTATTTCATGAACAGCATCACCCAGTCGTCGAAATGGATCGTGCGGAAAGTCGTCTGCTCCGGCTCGAATCCATCTTCTATGGCACTCTGAGCCACAGCTTCATCCACCATTTGATCGCGCAGCCGACTCAAAAGCTCCTCAGCGTGGCTGTCTAGATCAGAGGGCTTTGAGCGTCGTGACCGGCGCGGACGGACGACACCACGATACTTGGTAAAGCGCTCCTTAGGAAATAAGAGCGACATGGACCGGAACGACTCGACCAGTCGTCCGGCGACTTGCATCCATTGACGGGTCGAGTCGAAACGCTGTTGCGTTGCCGAGTCTGCCGCCTTGGACGGCGGCCTGGACAAGGGGCCGTCTAAGAACACAAAGTCGCGATGCCAGAATCCATCGA
>ENA-OOJM01000058-OOJM01000058.1-human-skin-metagenome-genome-assembly--contig:-NODE-58-length-42176-cov-7.902044_pt1 | contig 42176 bp, 28 predicted proteins | sample MGYA00248875_ERZ500988 | MGnify/ENA primary metagenome ERZ500988 (study PRJEB25958, sample SAMN03398507) | human skin metagenome | study: EMG produced TPA metagenomics assembly of the Human Skin... | reverse complement strand
CACGGAAGTGTTTTGTCCCGTGGACTTATTTTAAAGCGGGATCAAGCTGCAAGTGGTGAAGACTATGCACTTGAACATGCTGTTGCGCTGGAGGGAGCCCCCCTTTTTCGCGAGGCAGACGTGGGCCTAGGAGTGTATGGTGTGGCACAGCCCACGATAATCGGTCTAAAAACAGCTTTGTCTGTATTACAGTGCGATCCACAAGATGATATAAAGGGACCTACGCGTCGATGCGCTTGGGTTTGTACGCGGGAAGAACCTGTAGTCTTTGTCGGCGATACTCCGTATGTGTTGCGCGAGGCTCATAAACCGCGAAATACATATAGCATGAGTGATCGTGCTGAAAATCTTGAAGGCATTGAGAAAAGACTGAAGAACGACATTTTGGCAGAAGCATCAAAAAACAATGGACTGCTTCTTGTTCATCAAGAGCAAGACAGGACAACTGAACTTAAATCCAAGTGGGTGGCCGTACAATGTGATAATGTACGAACTATGCGTGAGGTTTTCACTTGGATTCAGTCCCAAGGTTGGCGTGTCACTTACCACCGTTTACCCATTGCACCAGATCAGCCGCTTGAGCACAACTACCTGGATGCGTATACCCAAATCATTAAAGATAACGACCCACTCAATACGTGCTTCATTGCGAATTGCGGTGCAGGTGTATTCCGCACGACATTCGCAATGATAGCAGCAGTCCTAGTACGTCGGCGTCAGACGCACCTACTCACCCAAGTCGATCCTTTGCTGGACTCAGACGACGCTGGAAATGTTGACAAGCATGCGCCATCCAAATCTTTGGTTCACACACTTCGCCGCATTCAAGACAATATGGTGCATGATCGTCATCTGCTTCGTTTAGTTCATGTGTTGAACCACAGTCTATCAACGCATGATACTCGTTCTGTCATTGAGCAGTTATTGACGCAGCCTTCTTTGCTTAAATCTCTACAAGAGGCAAACACTGGTAATTATGGCATGGTTCGGCAGTTATGCGGTTTGTTGGACAATGGCTTAGCATGTAAAGAGATTGTGGACATGGCGATTGATGCATGTTCCCACATGACGAATTTGCGCGAGTCAATTTTAGCCCATCGATTGCGGTATTCAACTGCTGCAGCCATTGATGAGCCTCAAGCGCATGCCTTGTTGCGCCGAGCAGCCAAAGCTCTTGAAGTATACTATTTTTTGATCGCTTTTTCGAGTTACGTGGAAGACAGTCGGACCGCCGTCTTCCACGTCCGGTTTGTCGACTGGCTCAAGGAGCGTGCGGAGATTTGGCGTGGTATCGGTCGTATTCGAGGTCTTCATCATCACTTGTCACTCTTTGACCCAGTGGCGGACTTATCGCTTATCAGCCGTGGTGACACAGGCGTCCTAGCTGCCCCTAACGATTCGGTGAGACAGCGTTTCGGTGAAGTCATCGCCCAAGGTGCGCTAGTAACGGGAGATGAATTTGCCGATTTTGTTGTCCGTAATCGCACGGGTACAGTTCTGCGCTCAGGTTTATTACTCAAGCGCGATGTATGGCGCAAATTTGAGCATCAGGCCAAGGTTCCATGCATTCGTGGAGCCGTGAATTTTCGGCGCATCCGGGACACGAATGTTTTTGGCACCGGACAGCCATCGGTGGATGGCATTCGTAATCTTCTCATGACTGTGTTGGACGAAATTCCACGCCATGATAATGAGAGGCGCACAGTCTTGTGGATCAATTTGCGTGAAGAGCCTCTCGTATATGTAAGTGGTGGTCCTTACTGTCTCCGCCAACGCGAATTGTCACTGCGAAACATTACGGATTACAGCGGCATCACGTCAGAACGCCTCGCTCAATTGGAAGAGCGATTGCGACAAGACGTGATACAGGAGCTCTTGGCCAGTGATAATAAACTTTTATTGCATACAGAAACCGAAGATGGAACCGTGGTGCCTCTATGGGAGGATGCAGAGCCAAGTGACATTTCGACAATGCAGGAGGTGATGGACCATATTTCAGCATCCTTACCGAATGATGTGCATTTGGTGTTTCGGCGTGTTCCTATCACAGCTGAGAAGAGCTTGGATTCGTCAGATATTTGTGACTTGATAAATACAGTATTGCACAGCTACAATAACCGAATGCCAATTATCGTCAATTGCCAGCTGGGTCGAGGCCGAACAACTTTGGTTTCTGTGCTTATTTTGCTCATCAAGCATTGGTTGGGCGACGCGCCACTCTCTAATCAGACACAAGATAAACATCCCCTCACATATCATGTCATCAACAGCTTACTTCGTGTGGTGCCGTACGGTCAAGAGACCAAGCGTATCGTGGACAATGCCATCGATAGCTGTGGTTATATGATAAATATCCGCGATGACATTGAAGAATCGCGTTGCAAAGCCATCGAAACATCGGACGAGGTGAAAAAGCAACAGTACATTGCACGTGGTGTACAGAGTCTGCGACGTTACTTTCAGATCCTCACATTTCAGGCATATCTTAACAGCGTGCGCCCTGACACAATCGTTTCTCACACGTACGAGCACTTTATCCGGAAGCAGCCCGTCTTGGAAACAATCGCTCGCGATCTAAATCAGTGGGAGTTGTCTACCATCACACCGCTACGCAAAGTAGACATTGGGAACGGTGTGGCACTCACGGACGAAGTTGAAGAAGTCGTGCGAAACCGTACAGGAAATATTCTAAGTGCATCGACCATACTCAAGTCGGACTTTTTCAGTGGAATCCTCAAAGCCGGCCTTCCGCTAAGGATCGAAGGTATGCCGAATCTTCGAGGTGTATGCCCTCTCGTCTCACTACATCATGCATTACTTCATAAAAATATCACACTGCACACTGCGCGAGAGACATGGGGGTGTGGTATGCCGACGATTGATGGACTCCGCGCAGGCCTATCACGGATGAATGCTGCGCCCAATGGATATGGTCGGATCGTGTGGACGAATCTGCGTGAAGAGCCTGTGCTTTACGTCAATGGACGGCCGCATGTATTGCGCCTAGCTGACCAGCCTCTCACGAACGTCGAAGCGACAGGTGTAACTACCGAAGTGGTCGAGCGCATTGAGCGTGCGTTGCAACGTGATTTGCGACAGGAAGCTCGACAAAGGAACGGCCATGTGCTGCTGCACGATGAAGTGGCGCTGGAGAATGGCGAGTATGCTATTGTGCCTGTATGGGAGACAGTACAGGATTCAGACATTCTTACACCACGCGATGTATATGAGCGGGTAAGCAGCGAGGGCTTCCGAGTCGATTACGCAAGGGTTGCTATCACTGATGAGCAAGCGCCGGTGCCAGAAGTGTTTTCACACCTCGAGGAACGTGTACAACGTGCGATTGACACAGACTCAATGTGCGTATTTAATTGCCAAATGGGTCGCGGGCGTACGACTAGCGGCATGGTGATTGCGTCTATGATTGTGAGCGTCCGTGAATATGGACACGTATGGCTGGAACAGGATGTATGGGCCACGATGGACCAAGCACAAGCGGAGGATGAATCTCGCGAGCTGCGTGAAGACGAGCTACGCTCAGATGGAGAATATCGCTGTATATTGCAGCTCGTCGCTGTATTGTCACATGGACGCCTTGCCAAGATGTTACTCGACCACGCCATTGATCGTATGGATACCATACAGAACTTACGCAAGGCAATCAGCATGATGAAGCTGCGAGCAGATAATGCTAGTCCAGACTCCCCCCGACACAAGCAGCTCATTACTGCATTTCACAATTACCTCGGTCGATATGGGTATCTCATTGCATATGCAAGTTATCTTTTGGACAAGCATCAATTTGACACACATTTACAAGACGGAGACGCATTATTTGGTTCGCCGCTGCGACCACATCGCTCGCATTCCGGATCATTTGAAGATGCCGGTGCACTAGCAGGCATCTACCCGAGCTTCCCTGAATGGCTCCATAAGCGTCGAGAAATTAGTGCGATCCTCGATCGCGAGGAGCTCGACTAGATGTCTCAGCCTGATGTAGACGTGAACTCCACTGTTGAGATGCTCGTTGAAATCTCTCACGGTGTTCCATATTTGGAAACTCCTTCTTCAGCGTGGCAAGCGTTTCTTTAATGAAGCGTTGATACGCACTAGTCACTGGCTTTTTTCGGCCCTTTCTTGCCATACGGTCGATTGATACCGTGACAGTGGAGAACGAATGACACCACACTTCGTTCTCCACATGGTGGACACAAGCACCAAATCGTGCATTTTGGAACTACGAAAGACCTCGCAAGAAAGTTGTCACAGCATCGCATAACGTTTTCTGAGCGACGGGATCATCCACTTTGTGGTTAGCCCCAGGCACGACTTTGGTGGACAACGGAAGGTTGCGCAGAGATGTCTCCCAGTGCTTCGCGATTTGCACAGGATCTACATCAGGTGGTGCATATTCGCTGCCATGTTAGCCCGATGTACGTACTCTTTCATGCCGAACAACATGAGCAATGGAGCACGATGCAATGCAGGTTGAAGAGTGCGAACAATGCTTTCGGAGTCCAGGTAGCTACTAAATAAATCATCATCACCATGGTGTCCATTTAAGCTGGCGAAACGATATGCGGTTAAAGCTGGAGTCAGTACCGCTGCAGAATTGCCCTCTCCGCGACCATTCACAGAAGTCCTGACGGGAAAAATGTGTGAGCGATCAAGTAGCGCACCCGGAAGACCTTTTTTCACATATTCTTGACTCTTACTGAGCAATTCCCGTGCAGAATCTTGCCTTCCATGGTGTGAGTCAAAGTATTCACTGTCCGACACCGGTGCTTGACAAATGCCGCCGTGCACTAGAATTTGTTGGCCTGTTTTCAGATTCAAGCGCTCCTTAGAAAGGAATGTCACAACATCTTGGCAACCTGTAGAGTGGCCCATGAGCACAAGTTTACCTGTGCATGGAGAGTCAGAACGAGTGAGCAAATGTTCTGCGAGTTGTGCTATTTCCTGAGCATCACCTTCGAGTGATGACGTCCCAAATCCACCCAAATCGGAGCATTTTACGAATTGTATAAGGGAGTACTCAAGATCATTTAAGACAGACGCAAGGCTTGGAAGGTACGGCACGACACCCATCGTATCAGTGAGACCAGGTATGAATATCAGCTTGTTGGGGTGCTGTGCATTGGTCTCAAAATACGGTAGAGAAATAGGCTCAGTCTGGAACAAACGCAAGGTACCCTGTAATGGGGACGGTTCATGTACCATACTCAGGAAGTGGCTACCGAAGTGGCTAGCGGTGTGGCTCTGCGATAGGAAATAAATAGCTCATATCGCGTACTTCCCCACCCGCCACAGTGACACACCACAGCAATGTTCACCATCTCCAATGTTCGTCTATAGTTTAGGTGAAAGTGTTGATTTTTGGCGGAGAGACAGGCAAGACATGTTCCTGCCACACAGACCGCTACTGTACTACGGTATCAACCGATGCCAGGATAGAGACAAACACAAATGGCACGCCACGAAGCGAGCCATCTTGAAAATTGGAAGAACACGTAAGGAGGCCATATATCATCAAGCCCCTGGGCACTTACTGGGTCTTCGCAGGAGCAATGGCGCGAGAAGCTGCCACACGCTTCTTAGCAAGCTGGCGCTTGTTCAGGCGCACAGGCACGACCGACTTGGTCTTCTGCACCTGCTCAGAGGGCGAAGCAAGGAGGATCTCGATGTGGCAAGGGTTGCTGCGGTAAGGGTTGATACGACCGTGAGCACGATAGGTGCGGCGGTAAGTCGTAGGAGCTTGTTGAACAACAATGTTGCGGATAATCAATGTCTGAGCGTCCATATCCTTTGCCTCAGCGTTCGACTCAGCATTCTTCAGCAGGTCACGCAAAAACTTGACAGACTTGACTGGCCAGCGACCCTGCGTCGTACCCAGGTGGTTTACCTGAGGAGTACGACCGACACCACCATTAAAGCGGCGGAAGGGAATAGCCTGCTTGTGCTCGAGCACATTGTCAAAGTATTCGTAAGCCTTCTGGAGAGGCATGCCAGTCACGGCGGCAGCGGTCTCACGCGTGTTCTTGAAGTGAACACGGAGGTAGGCGCCACGCGACTTGGCCGTCGTCTCAGGAACCTTGGTGTCGTCGAATGCGTAGCGGACCTGTTTCGGTTAGCGACCACTCCAATGTCGAAGATTATCGAACAGACGAGCATAGCACCATCCTACAACATTAAAGTGTATTTGTTACAAGTTCAAGGATGGAGCCGCGCATCGCATGTCGACTTGAATTGTACGTACCATCCTGGCAGTGACGAGGTCGTCGAACGATGGAACACCGCTGGATACGTTTCGCCGACATCAGGGCTCGCCGAAGACTGCTACCTGCAAACTAGCCGAAAATATCACGTGCCATTTGTAGTTTCAGACATCGCCATGTGGAGCCATGTGGTATTTCGAGTGGAGCACGGGCCTGTTAACGCCGATGCTGTATAAGCAGCACAGGGCCCGAGGTGGAGTTGCCACCTGCTTGTTTGCGCTCTCCATCTTGCGTCCCATTCGCCATCATCATGGGAGATGAAGCATCACGCTATGATCCGTACATTCCAGCGGAATCTGCAACAAAGTCAGCAGGTGCTGGCAGCTCGCGCACTGCTCAAATCCAGGCTCAGATTGATGAGACCGTAGGTGTGATGCGTGATAACATCAACCGCGTCAATGAACGTGGAGAAAACCTGGATGCACTTCAGGACAAGACAGATAATCTGGCTGTTTCAGCTCAAGGATTCCGTCGTGGTGCCAACCAGGTCCGTAAGCGCATGTGGTGGAAGGATGTAAAAATGCGTTTGTTAATTTTACTTGCCATCATCATCCTTTTGTGTGTCATTATCATCCCTGCAGCTGTTACGACAACAGACAAACATGATGACAAGAATACGAATAATAACAAAACAACTTCCGCCAACGGAACCGGATCTAACAGTGCCGAAAACGCTAAGGCTACTTCTCGCTGAAATGGGCACTCCTTGATCAGGTTTAGATCATCTTTGTAACGTATTTTCAAGTCTCTGTATATAGTAGACAAATCTGGTTGTTCCGATCCTGCCAATACGCAAAGAATCCGGAAGTTGCTACATAGACACAAGCCTATTTAGGAACTAGCGACTTCATCCTCGCCACCTCGCTGCTTGTGAAAGGCGTTGTGAAGGTAATTCTTTACTTCGGCAACATGGGCCGCCTTATGACCCGTGGCCACTGAGCTCGTCGGAGGACGAGCCGACACAAGGAACTCGTTGTCCTTGTGGTGTTCCGATTTCATACAGATTCTTCGCAGACGTGGTTCCAAGTAAGACCAAGCGCCATTATTGACAGGTTCCTCTTGTGCAAACAAGAGAAGGGCGTTAGGGTACTTGTCAATGCTCTCAAGCAAAGACTCATAGTCCAGCGGCGAAATCTGCTCAATGCGTGAAATCGCCACATCATTAATCTTGTGCTCACGGCGGTAGTTAAGCAATGCATAGTATGCTTGACCCACGGTGATAATGTGGCGCGAGATCTGCTCTGGTGCCACCAGCGCATCCTTACCCTCCGTGGCGTGGGGTTCAGGGATGTAACGCTGGAACGACGTGCCAGGAAGCATTTCAGCGAGCGTGGAACGGGCCTCGGGATGACGCAAGAGAGACTTGCTAAACAAGTTGATCAGCGGCTTGCGGAAATCACGGTGGACCTGACGACGAAGAACATGGAACAAGTTAGCAGGCGTCGTGCAGTAAACAACGGCCATATTGGCATCCTGGTGCTGACGAGAAAGCTGTTCCTTTGTGGGGAAGCGATACGGATGGTCATCGCACAGCTGAAGGAAGCGTTCCATACGTGCACTCGAATGTTCTGGGCCCTGACCATCGTAACCATGAGGCAAGTTCATTACCAGACCTGTACGCTGCAGCCATTTTTGCTCACCAGAGGCGATGAATTGGTCGATAATGCACTGAGCATTGTTAGCAAAGTCACCAAACTGCGCCTCCCATATAGTGAGGTTGTTCGGGTCCACCAGCGAGAAACCAAGCTCGAAACCGAGAGCGCCATACTCAGAGAGAGAGCTGTTACAGATTGTAAATGGAGCCTGGTCTTCCGACAGATGTGCTAGAGGCGTGTAGGTACGCTCGCTGTTCTGATCGTGCAATACAGCATGACGTTGAGAGAACGTGCCACGCTCCACATCCTGACCGGCAACACGTACAAGGTTCTTCTCCATAGCAAGCGAACCAAAGGCGAGGGCCTCGGCCGTGCTCATATCGATACCTTCACCATCATTGATGGCCTTCTTGCGACCCTTGAGGATACGCGCAAGGTTACGATGTACCACGAAATCGTCTGGATGCGAAGCAGAGACAGTGCCAATGTATTTGAGACGGTCCTCATCCACACCAGTGTCGTGCTGCTCAAGCACACGTTCTTTCAACTCCCTAGGCGACGGGAAGCCCTCCCAAGCACTTGAGAGCCATTGACGCTCCTCCGGTTCAAAAGTCTTGCTCTTTTCGAACATCTCCTGAAGCAAGTTCCAAACCCATTGCAGATGGTCGTCTACCTCTTTTTGAGAAAGCGATCCCTCATCCACTAAGCGCTTGACGTATTGCTCGAGCGTAGGCTTCTGGTTTTCGATAGCTTTGTACATACGCGGCTGGGTAAAAGCCGGCTGGTCAATTTCGTTGTGGCCATGACGACGATAGCAAACAAGGTCAATGACCACATCCTTCTTAAACTCATGGCGCCAATCAACGGCCAACTGACAAACAAAGTTTACAGCTTCAACGTCATCACCGTTAACATGGAAAATGGGTGCATCAATGGCCTTGGCAATATCCGATGGGTAGGGCGTCGAACGGGAGAAACGAGGGTCTGTCGTGAAGCCAATTTGGTTGTTCACGATAATATGGATCGTACCACCAGTGGCATACTTCGGAAGATTGTACATGCCCATCGTCTCGTATACAACGCCTTGACCAGCAAAGGCAGCGTCACCGTGCAAGAGTAAAGCCATTGAGCTGGTGTGATCATGGTCGCCAGCAAAGTCCTGGAGAGCACGAGTCTTACCCAGCACAACTGGGTCTTCAGCCTCCAAGTGCGATGGGTTGGCAACGAGTGATAGTGCTACCTTTGAGCCACTCGGCGTGGGTCGAATATAGTTGGCACCAAGGTGGTATTTGACATCACCACCGCCCTCTTCATTGGAGTTGTCTGCAAATTGATGCAAGATGCCCTCAATAGGACGTCGAATGACGTTACCCAGCACATTAAGACGACCACGGTGCGGCATACCCATAGTGATAGAACTGACGCCATAATCAACGGCACGATCAATGATCGTCTTGATACCAGGAATGAGCGACTCACCACCCTCAAGACCAAAGCGCTTCTCGTTTGGATACTTGGATGCAATGAATCGCTCAAACGAGTCAGACCATGCAAGACGGTCGAAAATACGACGCTTCTGGTCACGCGAGTACGAGTAAGGCGTAGGCACCTCGATACGCTGTCGCAGCCAGTCACACATGTTGCGATCGGGAACATGAACATACTGGTAACCAATCGAGCCTCCATAGATACGTTCACAAGCTTGAATGACCTCGCGGATCGTAAGCTTCTCGATGCCGTTAGTGACAAAGTTGGGCAGCAGACCAGGGCCAAGCTGCATCTCCTTATCGAGATCAGATTCGGACCAACCGTAGAAGCTAGGGTTCATCTCCTGGGGCATGTGGCCCTCGCGTTCTGAATCAATGATCTTGAGCGGGTCAAGCTTAGAGATAATGTGTCCCTGGACCTGGTACGCACGGACAAGAAGCTGAAGCTTCAAATAATCATTTGCAGGGTGCACATGGCTTTTCAATGTTGCTGATGAAGGAGGAAGCTGGCTTGGCGCTGGCGTGAAAGCCTGCTGACTAGGTAGGCCATTATTCAAGCCCTTGAAATAAGCATCCCAGCTGCTATGCACCGACTTTGGGTCCTCCAGCCAGCGACGATGCATTTCCTCAGCATAATAAGCGTTTGTCGTGTTCGCAAAAGAGTCATTGGGAGAGGGACCCGACGGCTTCGCGAGTGTGCGGGCCGAAGTGGTCAACAATCGCCAACCATTCGTGGTCGCGACTGGTCGCAAAGCGCGCGATGAAGCCAAAGCACGGCTTGAAATGTTCATCATATTGCGTAACATGGATCAAGAAACGAAATGAACAACCTTTCCCGGCAGGAAAAGTATGCTCAAATCTGTGATTGCCACAGTAGAGTTGTAGCAAGACGTGAATCCAGTTGGTCCAGCACTAGCGGAAGGCAAGTCGAGGCATCGGATATAAGCCGTATATTTTAGTAAGGGATAATTCCGTAGCCAATCATTGGAGACGTGGCAAGCCGGATTTCGGGCGCGGCTGCAACGACGCTGTCATCTCGCATAAAACATCGATTACGCCGTACGTGGCGAATCCATGACAATTAAGCGTAAGAGGAATCAAAGACATCTATAAAAAGGAATGTTATGAGTTCTGAAGTAACGCTGAGACGTAGTCGTAAAAGTCCACATAGCTTGCCCGAGGACCCTTGGCATAGATAAACCCTGCAGCTACTTGAGCAGCAAACGCACTCTTTAAATATGATTTAGGCACACGCTTGACGAGCATGTCCAGACCCACCTTGTTCACAAGCGTTTTAGGGAACACGAGCTTGAGAATCCTGCTTCTAAGTACCTCTTGTTCAAAGAGGTTTGTGTTCTCAATCTGAAGAGACAAACGGTTTAGTGCGTTGGACATGTCAGTAGAAATAAGCGAGCGCGGTTTGCCTGTGTCCTTATGTTCGCGCCAAATCGCCTCAAACTCACTGTGCGCATTACGCGCTATATTCATTTGGATATCACGCACATAATCCATGTAGAACTGTGTCGGTTTTCCGTTAACAAAAAGCATGTTGGAAATGTATTCGTCATCAGAGAGACTCAGACCCACAAGCACTTCTAAACTGCTAGACGTGACGCCGCCCTTGTTGGCGCTAGCATCAGGGTAAAGAATAACACCGTGCTTTTCAAGTTCCAAGCGAGCTTGACGCGTGACAAACAAGTTGGCACCTTCAACAATGTATTTGTAGTTGCACTTATCTCCGTCTTTGATCAATTCGTTGACATTCGAAATGTTGATGGACTCGGGCCGGCCACCACAAGGAACGAAAAAGTCTGCTTTGAACAGAAGGTGGGCCTTATTACGGAATGCGAAGCCATCAGTAATCACTTGACCAGAAGGCAGCGTCACATTACGATCTTCCACAAGTACACGATAACCCTCGGGCGACAACTTCGAAATGTCAAAGTGGGAAATCATCCTTCGCTCTTTAGCGAGACGCAACAGTTCACCACGATCAATGCCAATGGGGTCGTGAAGCACGCCTGATCCGTCAATAATAGCGACTGTTTTGTCTTTCGACTGGAGAATTTCATTAGAACCGAGATCACCGTCAGGACCCCCTGTTTGGACCTTTGTCACGTCTTCTTCCTTTAAGCCCAGAAAATTGATAATACCATGGATGTACTGACGAATTGACAGAGTCGTCATACCAAACTCATCGTGAGGCACACCTCCTAGTGTAGAAGCAGTCTTGCCTGTGGTAAATGACTTCCACCATGGGGCACCACGAAGACGAGCGTGTTCGGCGCCCCAGTCCATCATGTTCGCAGTGCCCTCATCAGGTCCAAAGAAAAGAATTTCTTCAGAGCCAACTAGATCAACAATAGGTTCTTTAATACCAGACGTGTCTTTAATCAAAAGATCGAGCACCGAATCGACATATTTTTCAAAACATCGACTAGGGTCTGCCCCCAGGTTGGGCAGAATCGTGCCCTTGGCACCACCCTCGGGAATGTCTTTGTTTTTCAGATGCTGAGTCCGTGCAAGATCATAATTTTCATCGAAGAGTGTACGCTGATTGATTGAGTAGTTTTCCTTATTACGACTTCGGACAATACGAATGCCACCACGAGCCACGTCACGGAAACGAACGTGGAAACCACGGAAATCGGATCCCACCACGAAAATAATGCCATAAGGGGATATGGGATACTCGGACATGGGCAGGAACGAAGGGTCAAGCCGGAAACTCAGGGCAACCTTAGTAGGTGTGTAAAAGTTCGTCTTTAGAACAGACTTGTTAAAGGCAAGCAGAGCAAGAAGTACTTGCCGCTCATGGGAGTTACTAACCGATTCAATAATCGTGTCGTACAATTCCTGTTCGGACAATGGCTTCTCCGACATGAGTTTGTAGTGAGCCGAGGTAGGCTCATCATTGGTCATGTGAGTTTGTTGGGAATAGTGGATGTGGGAGAATCTAGCATAAAGCAAGCGAACGATGTGCGGAAAACTCTTTATTACCTCAAAGATCGATTGACGTGTGAACGTTTCTTCACGAAGACGCAACTTGATATCGTGAAGAATAGCAAGCTGGTGAGAGTCCGATTCGTCAATAATTTCTCGCAAAGCTTCGTATGCCGTGCCGAGACGGTTACAAAAATGTTGTGCAAAAAGCCAGCCAACGTACGCATAGGTGGCCTCCTGAACGCCAAGTTTGCTTTCGCCTTCATGCACGGAGAAGAAAGGATTGTCTGGCAAAGCATAAATGAGCGATACTTCCTCTAGCACACGATAGATACTAATATTGATCGGTGGAGCCTCAGACGGCATCGGTTTAAGATAAATCGACATGATAGTAATGCCATTACTGAAATGTTCAACCGACTTTCTGGTCGAGTACAGACCGTAGTAATGGCACAAGTCTGTCACAGCACTAAAAAAGTTTGAAGTTGATCCCATGCGGTACCCCACCACAATATGATGCTCCGATGAGTTTTCAACCTGAAACATTTCAATGGCAGGGCCATCGTGCTCAAGAGCTTGCTGCATTACATCCTCGTAAATTTTTTGTAGGGGTTCACTCGTTTTCGTTAAAAACGTCTTATCTGCCACGGAGCGAATATCACGGGCTGCCTCAGAATGAAGATCAGGGGCAGGTTCGGCAAAGTTGCACTCTTGTAGAAAGTAGCAACGCAGCTGCTCGGGTGCATTTTCAGCGACGACACCTGTCGAACGGTACGACTCTAGGCGATAAGCATGGTTCACATCAGGCTTATTAAGATACTCGACATCAATTTTGCGTTCCCATTGCGATTCAGACAGACTTACACCAGGCTCACTTGAATTAATGAACACAGCAGAGTTATCTGTCCGCTTTTGCAATTCAATATTGATGTGGCCTGTATTCTTGGTATACTCAGAAATTTTTGCAGCATACAGTGATACAATATGACCAGCAATCGTTTCAGCATTTTCCAGAATAAAGTAAGTAATATCGATTCCTAAATCTTCGTAAAACCAATTTACTTCAGAACGAATGCGCTCCTTAGGGAGCATACCGTTCTCCTCGAGAATAGAGATGACGCGTTCGGCCTGTGCCTTTTTGTCCACCCTGGAGGAAAAAGTTTCAGGTACAGCCTTTTGGACTTTGACACCATTGTACGAGCGGTCTGTCAAAACGTGCGAGAAGCTTGGTTTGCTGGAATGTGGCATCGTCAAAATGGGAGATCGCATAGCGAGTTGACCTGCAGATGTGCTGAGCATTCGCACATGAGACAACATCCCAGACGGGAGAGGCCTAGGACACCAGCATGTCGAAAGGTGCAAGACTGGCGCCCCTATTGTTGGGCGAAACACTTTGAAAGTGGGCAAGGCTATGTGTGCTCCCAACATGCACCCAGGACTTGAATTGCCTCAATCAACTGGGCAGCAATGCGATAGAGAAGCTCGACGCATTGATATAAAATGTATTTATACGCCACTATGGCATTGGTTCGTTCATGATGGCGCAGCCCAATCACATTTGGCTAACGAATACCTCCCAGAAAACCATCGGTGCTCGGTGGGTGCCCTGGTCACAGCTCCACAAGCCTTCGGATATATCACTCCACATTTGGTGCAAGGACAAGTAGCCTGACATTACTTGGAATTGAGCTTGCGCTTTCGGACGGCACGCTTTTTCCCGATGAGTGACCCCAACGATCGATTCTTCATTTCGCGCTGAATTTTTTCCGATGCGGATTTTCGATGCAATTTAGTAGTTATCTGTGAGGGAAGATGTTGCGATTCATCATCAGCGTCTGGATCACTTTCTGACTCCTCCATCGTTTCTCGCCCGGTGTCGTCTTCCAACTTCTGCCGCTTACTAGCCTTATCGCGAGCCTGTTCCTGACGCAGTACACGCTTCCGAACGGTAGTGATATTTTCGATTGAAAATTCAATCCGAAGTACACCACGAGCTTCCGATTTGGACGAAGTCTCCATGTCATTCAATGCCTGATCGATGCGTTTTATCCGTAATTGCGCCTCATTCGAATCATCATGAATGAGCTTAGCACGGAGAGCTTCCAGCTCCTCGCGCCACCACTGGACAAGCAAGCTTCCAAGGTTCTTATTTGCGTTAGCCCAACGTAGTACTTTGAGCGCATGAGCAAAGGAGCGCATCTCAAGGAATCCATAACCACGTGAGCGACCCTGGCCAGTAAGCGGATCAACACGCTCGCTTTGTAGCACCACCTTGGACTGCACCACGACAGATGGCGGTGGTCGATGTTTGGCCTCCGTCGGCTGCTTCGCATTTGCACTAAGTGTTTTGTCGTCCTTTTCATCTTTGTCGAGGTCAACCCGCTTACCTTCCTTCACTTCATCATTAAAGGCACGAACCGCATGCAAAGCTATGCGCTTAAGCATCTTATTCGTTACAAAAAGTGGCAACTGGTGAACAGCAAGACGAGTCTTCGATATATGCAATGATGGATTTGCTCCTAGCTGTGCACGACGGATCGAAAACGAGCGCATACGCCGCTCCCTCTCAGCATCTGATAAGGAAGCTGCAAGTTGGGTATTCGGAAATGGAACGCCTTCTCGCAAAAGATAAGTATTACGCTTATCACCCTTCTCGCGTTCTTTACGCGCTGTGGTTTCGAGGCTGGACGCCGTCTCGCGCGTCACGGCGCGTACCACATGCAAGACACGGCCATGTAAGGAGAAACGCGCCACGAGTGGTGCAGATGGATCCGCAGTAATGACGGAGGGAACCTTGAAAGGATTCGATTTGATATGTGCGTCAGGGGCAGATGTTTCCTGATGCACAATTTCCGCATCACGGAGCAAAGCATCGGCTGATTCGCGCTTCCAAAAACAAATGAAACCAGTACCACGACTCCGATTCGTGACAGGATCCATCGTGATACGAGCATAACGAAGAGGACCGAACGATCTAAATAGATCCTTGAGCTCTTGTTCCGTTGCTTGGTACGGTAGATTACGAATAAAAAGAGTAGTTCCTGCTTCCGGTGGCGCCAGCGTAGGACGTTTCTTTGCTTCGGTATCATCATCCTCGCTCTCCTCATCTCCATCTTCCTCATCTGACATGTCCATGGACTTTCGTTTAGGCGATGTTTCCTCGTCACTTTCCTCTTCTGCTTGTGCCATCCAGTCTTTTTGCGACAGTGACCAGTCTACTGCCACAGGACGAGCTGGCTGTGCTGTTTTATGCACATCAGCTAGCGCTTTTTTGGCTGCTTCGCGGCCATTTTTTCCTTGGGCTTTTTTCAGTCGAGCTTGTTCGGCCGCACCATGTCTTAGTGACACACCATTAATGGCCTCCATGGCCTTGGCAGCATCGGATTTGGACACGTACCATATAAATGCAAAACCACGTCCCCTGCCACTGCTTTCATCGGTTGGTAAAGAAACATTGTACAAAGCACCGTAGGGAAGAAAAACGGCGCGAAGATCTTCCATGGACATGTCAAATGGCAAATTCCGAACAATGAGACGGCTTGCATGGTCCAAGTGGTTTTGGTGAACAGGCAATGTCTTTCCACTAAACTGTTCAATCTGCTCCTGAATGGAATGTTGTTTTTTCCGGGTATCATCGCGCATGTGCATTTCACGACGTAGAGCACCGTCCGTACGCTTTTTTAGCTCTACACTAAGTAGTGATCCTTTGAATTGATGTGCATGAAGCTTATTAATAGCCTTCATAGCATGATTTGGCGTGCGAAAGCGCACAAAAGCCACATCGTTAGACTCAGAGCCTTCGTGCTCAGCGAACTTCACCTGTTCAACATCCCCGATCTTGCGCACGCGCTTATAGATCGTTTTCACATCTGCAGCCGGTGTACATCCGGCAAGTCCAGAAATGACGATGGTACGAGCGGCATCAGGGTCACGATCTGGCAAGACCACGTGTCGTGAAGTTGCTTGCGTGGGTGTCGATTTCAACTCAGTGCTTTTACCAGACTTGAAGTCCGCTTTTCTATCGGCCCACTGAAGCTGTATATGTCGTTTGCTTCCATCCAGACTAGCGCCCTGAAGCTTTTCGAGCGCTTTTTCCGCATCTGCAGCATCAGTATATGTCACATAGCCCACACCCTTGGATTTGTGTGTCTCCTTATCCGTGACGACAAAGGCCCTACGCAGTGGGCCAATGTCACTGAAAAATGTCTCTAGGTCCGTGTTTGTTACATGATACGGTATGCGCGTGACGAAAAGTGTGTTTCCACGCCGTGCTTCGTTTGTCGAAACAGTCATTCTTAGCACGATCGAGAACGAGCTAGCCTTGCGTTGCAGTGGAACACTTTTTTTCTGATGAATAATTCACACGTGCAACATAAGGCCGACTACCGCATTTGACAGCCGATCAGGTCATTCGTTCACAGTCATTGGTGCAAATGAAAGGAGATATGAGAGCACTATACACAGCCCAGCGTTTAGAATTTATATCAATGCGCCTGTCAAAATTTTGTCCGCCATACCATCCGTGCTCTGTCTGCCATGGTTTGGTGTCGTATTCAAGCTCTGTTGGTATGCCTTGCGGTCACATCTGTTCTGGTCACAGCCTTGCCTCCATTGGCCTTGAACCAGGATCTTTTTCGCCGCATCAACAAAAACTCTAAGACGTCCAACCAAGATGGTGACCCCGGTATTTTCCCCGGAGGAAAGAACTCTTTTGCCCGCGACGGATGGCGTGTGCTTCCTCCCATCGATGGTGCCTATATTGACAATTCCACATTTAAGGTCGATGATGAAGGCTCTTTTCTTACTGCCTACGTCACAAAAGACTACAACGCCTCCAAGATCAAGCGTGCCGTCATTCAAATTCACGGCCAGTACCGTGACTCTTGGAACCAGTTCACATACGTCAGTAATTCTTTGAAGGCCGCTGCGAGTCGTAAAGTCATTCAAGAAGATGAAGCTTTGATTATCACTCCGATGTTTTTCTCTATTATGGATAAGGGCGCATACCCTGTGAACAAAGACAATATCAGTAGCTCCAAGGCACTCGTTTGGGATGATCACACCTGGGGCGATTGTCAAAATGCTGTTCTCCCCTCCTACAACAAGAAGGGTGAGCTTGCTAACCCTTCGTATAGCGCGAAGAGGTCAGGTATCCCTGTGGATGATTTGAGCGAACATGTCGAAGGCAAGCGCGCTTTGGCTGAGACTTCCCGAGCTAAAGCTAAGGCAAAGGGCCCTGAAGTGGCTGCACCTGACGCTTTGGACTCGATTATTGATTTCCTTTCGGATGAGAATAAGTTCCCGAATCTAGAAAAGATTGTGTTGTCTGGATTCAGTATGGGTGCCCAATTGATGAATCGCTATCTTGCGATGCGTCCTACCTCGCCGCAAGACTCTAAGCTGCTTTTTGTTATCTCGAGTCCTGCGTCTCTTATGTATTTGACACCCCATCGTCCTTTGGAGGTACCCAAGAATTGCCCACACTACAACAACTACAAGTACGGTTTAGACGGTAAAATGCCCGACTATTACAAGCGTCATAAGAAAGACGACTCGGTGAATGACATGCGTAAGCGCTACGTAGAGCGCCAGCAGTTCTACTTTGTCGGTAAGGACGACACAAGTGACACCGACACCAGCTGCGAAGCCCAAACGCAAGGCCATGGTCACCTCGAGCGCATGGACAACTGGATCAGAGAGCTCTCAAATTTGTTGGAGTACAGTGACAACCAAAACCTAGATGATACTGTCGGGTATTACCCAGTGAAGAAAGTATCCCACGATGCCAACTCGATTCTGCAAACGGAGCAAGCGCAGAATGTCTTTTTCAAATTTAATTCCGGTAAGGATATGTCCATTCCAGGTTATCTCGATAACAATAAAGCGTCAAGCATGAGTACGCATTCGGTGATGATGAGGGTGACGATCTTGGTTTCCTTGTTTACAATAATCTTCGCCTAAGTAATTTCATCTTGAAGTTGCATTAAATGTATATAAATGAGATAGTATATCGGCTTCTTATCATTTAAGACCTTTTTACTGTTTCATCAGCCTTCCGCTTCAGCTTGTAGCCCGATGCCTGGGACCCGTGGGAGGGAATTTTGGCATCATCTGCTTTTTCTGGTGCAGGTTCGTTGACCTTGAGCGCTAGACTTCGTTGGTAAGTGGCACTACTTGTGCTAAACATGCGATCATCTCCGGATGGCGCTTGCGATGAAGTGCGAGATACAGATGCAGGTGTGCTACCTGCTTTCAAGTATGAGTCAAACCCTCGAATAACGTTCCCGCCACTTATGGCTGTATTATTCAGGTAGGAACCTTCGTAAAGATATATTTGGGACTCAAGGTCAGTTAAGTCATGATCTGTTTGCCTTTTACGCTCCAATCCTTCTTTCAACTGAGCTCGCATTGCTTCATATCGTGCACTGACCTCATCCGGTCTAGAAGTGGCGTTCGAGCTGTTGGACATGGTGTCAACACTCAGTGCGAAAATAAACAAGTGGAGGGATATGCAAGTACCAATTCGAAGCTTGATTTCCCCTTGTAAAAAGGCCTGGTCAAGTTGTAAGTGCGATTGGTTGTGCACTAGTAGGTATCATTATGGACCCTTTCCAGGTCCGAATGGAATTTTTGAGTTTGCTTAAATGCCTAAATGCAAGCCAGCAGTCTATACAAAAAATTGTAGCTTTTGCGTTGCGGTATTCTCACAAGTGCGCAGATAACATATGGGATTGCATTATGACTGAGTGTGCCAAGGTTTGTGATGAAAAACTTAATCTCACATGCAGGAATCATCCAATACACGCATTAATATATTGTTTATGCTGGATGCATGTTTGACCGATGATTCTGGAACGAACCCAGATGGTGCTGTTGTATACCGTGAGTTGGCTGTGCGAGATCTCCCGGCCCTTGTTGATATGATTGTTCCCCCAAACAGCTGGGATGCTGTAATAAACCTTGGAAGTGTGCAACAAATTCTCTTGTCCTGGCGTTCAAAACGAGTATTTGAACCTTGCCTCATCACTACCCTCCTTGGCACCATTGAACAACGAGCTGCAAGGTACGTTGTCAAAACTGATTTTCAGCATTCGTGAACACGGACTGGAGGAGAGTATGTTGAGCATGGCGCAAGTGTCTCGATCAGACATTCTGCGACGAATCGAAGAAGACCGCGAAAGAGTACGTTCGAGCGTATGCTAACACGTCGCAGCACAAGCACTTAAGAGAAAACAGCTGGAAGCTCCCACAGATGTCTTACTTGTATGCGCTGGACTCTAAGGACACGAATCCGGTACAAAGCACTATGGGTGTTATTTCGCTCGAGTTTGAGCAGCAATGGGAAAGCACTAGTGACATTAATGAGGATGATTGGCGAAGAAACGAGGAAGATATGACCCACTGGTGGGGACGTCCACCTTTAACTTCACGAGAAGCATAGACACTACAAGCTCAGTCATACACAATGCCGTAGGCAGAAAATATTCCGCATCAGAAATCGCTGCAACTTACAAATCACCTCGCACGAGGAGCAAATTACCCGCCTCGTATGCCAGCCCAGCCACAAACGCTGCGAAAACTTGCTGACTTGCAAGGTCATGCCGAGACGGTCTGGAACCTAGCTTGGAACCCCAAAAAGGCATTGTTGGCTTCTTGCTCAACTGATAAGGACGTGCGCTTGTACTCGTACAAAAAGCTGTCTTCTGGTATTTCTGGTGAGTCAGAAACAGTGTTCCGACTCGAAGAAGTCATTCCATCTGGACACAAGCGAACAGTACGTTGCGTTTCATGGTCTCCAACGGGTGATATTTTGGCTACTGCCTCTTTTGACAGCACGGTGGGACTTTGGGAACACATTCCTGATGATATTCGATCATCAATGAGTGATGGAAGCCCAGACTGGGAATGTTTTGGCACATTGGAAGGACACGAGAGTGAATGCAAGAGCGTGTCTTTCAGTTACAATGGTAACTTTATGGCAAGTTGCGGGCGTGATAAATCTGTATGGGTTTGGGAAGTTCATCCTGATGCAGACTTTGAATGTGCCGGCGTTCTTATTGAGCATACACAGGACGTGAAAACCGTACAGTGGCATCCTAAAGAAGAGATTTTAGCATCTGCTTCCTATGATAATACGATCAAGCTGTATATCGACGACCCTTATTATGACTGGATATGCTATGACACACTAGAGGCTCACGACTCTACCGTGTGGTCTTTGAGCTTTTCTCCATGCGGCCGGTACCTCGCCTCGGCGTCAGATGACCTCACCATTTGGATATGGTGTCGATTAAATGCACATGACTGTAAGAAGCGTGGCATTAAGCCACGGGAATTGGCCTCCAATCGAGACGGGGAAGGATGGTACCCATCTTATCGTATTAAAGGTCATTTTACAAGACCTGTTTACAGTGTAAGCTGGGCCACCGGTGATGCATCAGATCCAGCGCAAGCTTTGGGGAAAATTGCAGCGGCAGGCTCTGACGGTAAAATTCTTATATACTACGTGGTATGTATAACCCGCTTCTAACTAAATCAGAGTATGTCTAAAAACGATCCTTGTGATATATCTGTTCAGATCGGAGCACAAGTGGAACATGCTCATGGTCAGGCAGATATTAATTGTATCGAATGGGCGCCAGCAGATATAGACGGTGCTGCACCCCATATGCTTGCTAGCGCCGGTGATGACGGCGAAGTTAGGATTTGGACCTAGGTCCAAATGCTGTCCACAATGCACTTCTCCACAAAACATCGTCCTACTGTGTCACTTAGCTTTCATCACATGGTAGCAGGAAGACAAGGTGTAGAAGCTTTATTGCGCGCATCACTTGTTCATGTGCCTGAAAATGCATTCAGTTTAGCGGCTATTCGCCAGACGCTGCTCAAACAACGACAACATAATGCAGCTGATGTGGACCGTGCCTTGTCCGTCTTATTTCCAGGACCTGATGCGGCACCCACGTCAGCGCCTCGGCGCCTTTTCCAGGCCTGGGATGACAGGGCAACAATGCATGTGAATGGCGTGTTTAAAGAAAAAGATAAGAATGATATGAATGTGACAGTGCAATGGCTTTGCGATCGCCTAGCATACAATGATCCAGTGAGACCACATTTGCTGCCCGTACGTGTAATGAATACTTATATCAGGCTCTAAAACTGCTTACCTCGGATGCTTTATTGCCCAACATCCCTCATTTTGCATGTGTACCGCTATCATTTCGTTTTCCAAATCCAGTGCCAATCATGGCTCGCGCTGCACAAATAGCAGACGATGCATGTAACACTACAGGACTTGTTAGTGCCAAAGGAGTAAGTATCCTCTACATGTTGGCTTGGTACTCATAAACAGATTGAGTGGTATGCTACTCATTCACGCTTGGCCTTTGCATATGTTGCATCTGGTACGCACATATACAAGACTAATTGAGACAGAACTTGTGTATGCAACGCAACTAGATTTAAGCACTGAAAGCGTTGCGGATTTGCTGAAACGCATTGTCCATACACCTGGTGCATATGAGCTTGGTATTCATGGTATGCGTAGTATGCACCAATGGACCGAATGGGCTGGTCGAGGCTGGCTAGGTACGAGTTATATTTCTCACATCAGGTATCTTGCGAAGCTGGAATCTGTGATATATTCACAACTCTATCTTGTACAAGAGAGTTCCTGATAAAATCAATAAGGATTATAATCTTTAAGATTTTTAGCAACTCAGCTATTAAAACCAAGGGGCACTTGTTTAGACCTGCATGCTTATTTTAGTGTCTGCTGACATTGAAACAGTGTTGACGTCGAACCGTGCGACTGTTTGATTGACCATCGCCTAATTTTTCGGGATTTGTCATCGTGCAATTTTGGCACGGCATGCTCCACATAGATTCTGAAAATATGTCCCCCGGTTTGGTGACCTGTGCAGAGTGGGACCCAGCGTCCCAAGAGTGTATCACGTGCTCCCAATCCGATGCTCTGGTGAGACTTGGCCTCGATACAACGTAGTTTATCTCAGCTAGCGATTTTGTCGCCGCTGCTGTCACGCGCCGTCAACAGTCAGCGCGACATCTTGTGGTGCAGCAATATGATCACCCATCCATACGAGAGGATAGGTGACAATACACCATCTCATTCGGGTGGCAAATGCCCGCCCCCGATCTCTGTTTATGACTTTGACCACATCAACCCAAAGCATACTCAGGCGCAAACAAGCGCTAGCTCAGATCAGACACATTTTGCTACTTTGGAAAATGATTCTCAAGAGAAAGCTATGGAAATGAAGGAATATGTGTCTCAAAGCAGCCCTAACGGTCGTTCTGACGACCTTAGCCATGTGACTGAATCAAGCACCAAGCAGACCTATGAATCATCGTATATGAATCGTGGTGAATGCAACCCAGCTCTTCAGAACACCGAGCACGGGAAAGGTGGTGATGACGGCAATTCAGGATGCTTTTCCTCTTTCCTTGGCTTATTCAACGGTCGGAAACGACAGGCCGCGAAAGCAGCCCAATTAAAGGAGAAACTCGAAAAGCGCCTATGGACAGATCCAGGGCCGTTTCGGTTTAAACCAGGCGAGCTCTGTTCTTTGATCGATCCGGAAGACTTCTCGAAGCTTGAGCGTATGGGTGGTGTTGATGGCTTACTGGAAGGCCTCATGACCAGCTCTGATAATGGGATATGTACTGACCCTACTCCCAGCAGTGATTTATCTATTGTGGAAACAGGTGCGATCGCACAGCGTGTACAGGTTTATGGTGCGAATTTGTTGCCTGAACGCAAGTCGAAAAGTCTTCTTATGCTGATGTGGTTAGCACTACAGGACAAAATTCTTATTTTATTGATTATCGCAGCGATTGTTTCCCTTGCATTAGGATTGTATACTGATTTCACCCCACCACAAGAAATGCAGCCCTGTGTTCATCCAGAACCAGGGAAAAGAGAATGCCCCGCACCACCGGTTGATTGGGTTGAAGGCGTAGCCATTCTGGTTGCTGTCATCGTGGTGGATTTGGTTGGATCCTTAAACGACTGGCAGAAAGAACGGCAGTTTCGAGTGTTAGATGCTAAGAAGGAATCACGTCCTATTACTGTACAGCGAGATGGTAAGAAGCATTTGGTGGATATCCACGATGTAGTGGTGGGTGATGTGGTTTCCCTGGATCCAGGTGAAATTGTTGCTTTTGACGGTGTCATTCTGCACTCGCACAATATTAAATGTGATGAATCAAGCGTCACAGGTGAATCTGATATGATCCAAAAGATTTCGTATCAAGAATTTCTGAATGAGAAGCGGCATGGGTCGACAAATCACAAAAGTGTATTTATGATTTCTGGTTCCAAGGTTCTTGAGGGTGTAGGTGATTTTGTTGTCACCGCCGTTGGTCCCTTAAGCATGAATGGCAAATTAATGATGTCACTGCGCGATGAGCCCGAAGATACACCGCTACAGACCAAGTTAAACCAGCTTGCTGAAATGATATCTAAACTTGGTTCGGCCGCTGGCATTCTCATGTTCATCGCGTTAATGATTCGCTTTTTTGTTAAATTAGGTCGTGACCCCCATGTGGATGGCAAGCAATACGGAGAATCTTTTATCGACATCCTTATCATATCTGTGACGTTGGTTGTTGTTGCGGTGCCTGAAGGTCTCCCGTTGGCTGTCACCCTTGCTCTGGCATTTGCGACACGTCGTATGTCGAATCGGAATTTGCTTGTCCGCATCTTGGGGTCTTGCGAAACTATGGCCAATGCCACCTGCATTTGTACAGACAAGACAGGCACCCTTACTCAGAACAATATGAGCGTGGTTGCTGGTTGTATTGGCTCAGATATGCCTTTCCACGACGAAGTGAAACTCGAGGCTGAGAATGCTAAAGTGAGTGAAAATGGCATTGGATTGGAATCTCTTACAAATGAACTCCCAAGTTCGATCCGCAATGTACTTGTGCAATCGATTTGCATCAACTCAACAGCGTTTATTCCTCGGAGCACGGATGAGTCTGATCATTTTGTAACATCCACCGTTAAGAAACCATGGTGGGCCAGGCTGATCTCTCGTGGGTCTCCCTCAGCCGTATTGCTCAAGGCAGCGCAAGGTGAAGTTTCTTTTGTCGGTTCCAAGACTGAGTCTGCATTATTGAATTTGGTACGTCGTTTGGACTGGGCGGATTATGAGCAAGTACGCAAAGCAGCAGATGTTGTGCAAGTGTTTCCCTTTGGATCCAAGCGTAAGGGTATGGGTGTCGCGGTCAAAACAGACACAGGCGTACGTTTATACGTCAAAGGAGCCAGTGAAATTTTGTTGGACTCGTCAACCAGGCTAGTATCTGTGTCCTTGAGCAAGGCGTCAGCTTCTCAAAGTATCGAGGTTACATCTATGAATGAAAAGTGCCGGCAACACTTGAATGACACGATCACGAATTATGCTTCTCAATCGCTTCGTACCCTTGGGCTGTGTTACCGCGATTTCGAAGTTTGGCCTCCTCCTGGCATCCAGACGAATGACTTGGGCGAAACTGCGTACGAAGATGTTGCCAAGGATTTGACTTTCTTGGGTTTGGCAGCCATCGAAGATCCCCTGCGCCGCGGTGTGACCGAAGCTGTGCGAGCCTGTGGAAAAGCGGGTGTCAACGTCAAAATGTGCACCGGCGACAATATCCTGACAGCCTCTTCGATTGGGAAGCAGAGTGGTATCTACCGACCTGGTGGTGTGGCTATCGAGGGACCTGTCTTTCGACAATTGTCGCATGCGGATTTGGTGGAACTTGCGCCGCATCTACATATTTTGGCTCGTTCGAGTCCAGAGGACAAAAAGACACTGACCAACACCCTCAAAGATCTAGGTGAGATTGTGGCCGTTACAGGTGATGGTACGAACGATGGACCTGCTCTCAAATCGGCCAATGTCGGTTTTTCCATGGGTATCGCGGGATCAGAAGTCGCCAAAGAAGCAAGTGATATTGTCCTGTTAGATGACAACTTTTCGAGTATTGTGAATGCCATCATGTGGGGACGTTGCGTTAATGATGCTGTGCGCAAATTTCTTCAGTTCCAAATCACGGTGAACATTGTAGCCGTTGTGATCACGTTTGTGTCATCTGTTTCTGATCGTGAGCAAAACTCTGTGCTCACGCCTGTTCAACTTCTATGGCTCAATCTAATCATGGATACACTTGCTGCTTTGGCATTAGCCACGGATCCGGCCGACCCCAAGTCCTTGGAGCGCAAACCAGACCGTTCGACAGCACCTCTTATTACGCCAGAGATGTGGAAGCTAATTACTGTGCAGTCCATTTACCAGATTATTTTGATTCTTGTACTCAAATACCGTGGTATGGATATTTTGAATTCACACAGCGAGAACATCGCCATCGATCTTGTTCACAACGTGGAGCTGAACACATTGATTTTTAACGTGTTCGTGTGGTGTCAGTTGTTCAATCAGGTAAATGCCCGACGTCTGGATCGGCATTTAAACATTTTCTACAATATCCACAAGAACATCTGGTTCCTCGCAATCCTGCTTTTTGAAATTGGATGCCAGATTCTGATTATTTTTGTTGGCGGTGCCACATTTAGTGTTAGGCGCATTGGTGGACGTGACTGGGGAATTTCCATTGTGGCTGGTTTGGTCACATGGCCTCTTGGCATGGTGACTCGTCTCATTCCTACAAAACCTATCGAGGACCTTATGATCCGCCTCAAGCTGATGAAGGATTCGAACGAATTACCGACTAAAATGGCGAAGACGTCGACGGAATCACTGGCTGCTGAATGGAATGAACCAGCCATTGGACAAATTGCTAAACAAATTGGAACTTTCTCTCGCATACGTGGCGGTCGTCTACGTGCCAGCAATCTGGTGTTGAAGAGTGATGCCAAATTTATGCGCGAAAATGATGTGCATCCTCAGCAAATCATGGCCATGGTTCCAGCCCTTGTAGGTACTAGTGTGGGCGGAATGTGGAAAATGTCTAAACAAGGCGCAAATTCTTATGACGAAGCACAAGAAAAAGTCCCCGCAAGCGTCCTCTTTCAACAAGGCAAGATTGTGTTCCATCCCGACACACCTTCGGATCATCCTTTCTTGCTGCGGTTGCTGTCCTAACTCTTTATTATTCTTGTACATACATTTCGATTCAAATAAGCCAATACCCTTACAAGTTCGACTTTCACAGTGCAATAGGGGCATCCTTGCTGTCAATCGTGTCGAAGGGCGCCAAAAAATACTAAGTAGTCCAACCCGGAATCGAACCGGGGTCTTATCCGGACAATCCAATGTGAAGGATACGTCATAACCGCTAAACTATTGGACTCACGCAAGGCGTGCCGTTAGAGGTCTGCTAAGAGTGTGTGGGCTTGTATGTTACCATGACTTCACGGCGTCTGTTGCTACTTTTAGACTGGGACGGTACGATCACACAATATGATACCTTGAATTTAGTCGCACCAGCACTCAATGAAATAAAGAGCAAGTCACCTGGCTTTTCGGTTTATCAAGATGAGTACATGCGTGACTATACAGAATTCAAGACTAAGTTTGGCCAAATCACCAACAAGGAACAAATGTACGACTATCTACAATCCATTCGAAAGGTAGAAGAGCGTTCATTGAAACGTATCCATCGTTTATTTGAAGGAACAAATGATGCGCAGAGACGCAGTCGCGTTGGTAAGATTTGTTACCGCAAAGGATGGGCGGCTATGCAGTCTTGGATGGCACAAAGAGTTGCCTGTGACACGTTAGCGGCCTACATCGTGAGCGTAAACTGGTCGCGAACGTTTATATCTGATGCTCTGAAAGCATGCGCCGAAGTAAATGGCGTGGAACAAGTGATATCCTACGTTTATGCGAACGAGCTAGCAACCAAACCAGGCTCGGATGAGTGCACGGGCCTTATTCAGGGACCGGGACAACGTGAGTGCATTCTCACTGGACTTGACAAAGAAAAAATGTGCGAGGCGATTGCATCAAAAAGTGCATACGATACGATTGTGTACGTCGGTGATTCGACGACCGACATACCTTGTCTGTTGTGGGCCGACATGGGCATTTTGATCGGATCTGGTGATCAAGTGCGAGGTATGCTGCACCAAGCGGGCATGGATTCCGTTCTGCACACGATTGACTCGTGGAAGCAGCTGGACGTAATGCAGCAGCGGACATCTATTGTATGTGCCTCTGATTGGTACGCGGTATGTGACCTATTGCAGCATCAGTAAATAGGTACCATGAGCTCGTCCAACGACGCGAAGAATTCCGAAATGCCATCTTTGTTCGCAAAGTCTGGATGAAGCATTTGAATAGAGAAAGCGGTAGCAGCCTCTGTCACTGGATCAGGTGTTGATGCTGGAGCCGGCGCAAGTTGGAATAGATGGTTAGAGCTTTCAGCGTCCATGCCAATAGTTGACAACGCAGCGGTGGGCGCCGTGGCTGCTCCGGCTGTGGCTGTATTACCAGACATGCTCTTATCTGTATCACGGTTCTGGCGTTCATGAGCTTCGGCCAAAAGCATTTCGATGAGCTTGAGAGCAATTTTTTGGGGGACAGGCATGGACGTGCGCAAGTTGTTAGAGCCATACAAATAGTTCATAATCAGAGCAATATCGTCGCGAAGTTGATGAGCGACTTGTGATGAGCCCTGAGCTTTGTGGCTCAGCTCAAGGAGGTGAATAGAAAGTACGATGGCGGCCTGGAACAGGTGGTGGCGGAACGCAGCGTGTTTCTGGACGGCCGGATGGACATTATCAATTTGTTGGCGACAAGATAGAATGGTACGTGCTGCGTCTACAGCAACGCGGGTCGAATAAGCGTACTTTTCGTCATGATGGCCGCGGCACATATCGTTACGATGCAGAACAAGAAGACGCTGGTTCACGGCCTCAAACACAATTAGGCGGTGCATGGCCAAGTATGGACGCTGTGCCTGTTCCTGTCGCACCTCGGGCAGCTGCTCGAGCGTGGGATCCGGACGTAGGAATATCGGGAGCGACGACAGTAAGGCGCGGAATTTGGTATCAAAGTCGAGGACATGCGCGTAAGTGAGCATGCGGCTGTGGACAAGAACACTCCATTGGCGGCCCAGGTCAGCGATTTGGTACACAAAAGGCATCAGGCTGTTGATCGTGGGGCGGCCGCTATCCTTGATGGATGACAGCACATGCGTTTCGCCATCGGGCAAATCGTCCTCGTCCACGTTTAGCGGTGCCTTTGTCGTGACGAAGCGGGGATCCATTTGAATGGCGCGGTGCACGACAGTGCCGAGCGCCATGTCTTTGCACATGATCTTGAACCACAGCCGACGCGCTGCTTCACGTACGAGATGGGAGCGATCCGGCAGACTGGTCGACGTACCCGACGGCCTGACCCAGGTACCTGGACGGACAGTAGAGCATACGGGTGAAACACGCACCAGTTTGGATGACAGCGAGTCACGCCATGCCTGCTCGTCATCAGTTGCACAGCCGAGCGTATGGTAGCCCTGTTGCTCGGCAAGTCGAATTAATGTGGCCATAGCAACAAGAGCGATAGGCAAGCGTCCACGGATAGCGTGGTGATCAACGTAGAGGAGCAGGGCAGCTAAGTGGTTCCAATTGGTCCGGGTGACAAAATCGTCAATGGCCAGCACGGATTGAGCGGCATCAACCCAAGAGTCCACGTAGGTTTCGATTTGGTCCGATGACGTGCAGAGACCCTGCTCGATAAAGAAGCGTGGCTCGGTGAATTGAGCCGCGACACCCAAAAGCACAAGAAGCAGTGCCACGAAAGAGAGGTCCAGCTGTTCGGGAATGGACGTGTGCATGCGGTTCCAGCCGGCCAGCTGCGTACGTAGAGCCGTAAGCTGCGTTTTGATTAAGCGCCAGCTGAGGCCGTATGATATGTGCAAATCGACCGTTTGAAGGATCTTGATCAGGTAGTCGATTTGCTGGGTATCGGGCAGCAATTCGAGAGCGGCGCGAATACGCACTGTAGAGTTGTTCATTGCGAAAGTTGCATTGTCGAATAGCGCATTCACGATTGATTGACGCGGCATAGCATCCGCGGAGCCCGTTGACGCAACTGTTGATGGGCGGCCCATAGTTTGGTCACCCCCGGCCAGCGAGCTCTGTTGGCTATGACGAGCAAACATGGCAAGCGCATCCGCCGCTATGTTTTGCTCCGCCTGCATCTGTGTCATCTGCGCCGTATCGCTCGAGTGCGTTGGGCGATGGTGCTGCTCCATCTTAGAGCGCCAGAAGGCAAGTTCAGCAGCGACAGCGGCATCCTGTGACAGGCTTGTGGCAGCAGATCGGTCAGCGTTCACATCTCCCAGAGAGAGGCCAGTGCCAGCAAGCAGGATAGGATCAATCTGCGTTTGGCCTGCCGAGGTCGTTGGCAGGTCGTGCGATGTGGGTTGTGTTGCGGTATTGGTGGCAAGACGTTGCTCTAAGTGGCTGATTCGCTCAATGACAGCGCGGGTATCGCTATCGAGGGCCAGCTCTGTGCCTTGGGAGCTGCCCCAATCGCCAGTGCCAAGGCTGATAGGGGCATGTGATGCATCGGGCTTGGAATACGACGACAGGGCCGATGTAGCGGCGCTGTGCACGTCGGGCGCGAGGGCCATGTCCGACGACCAGACGCAGCGCTCAGCAGGGATGCGGTGCTTTTGGCACTGACCGCAGTACGGGTGTTGGCGATCGCACTTGACCTTACGTTGCTTGCAAGGAAAGCACGTGTTGATCTTGCGGCGCTTAGTAGAAGGTGGCTTAGCCTGAGGTTCAGGAGGCGCGATGCGATCACGCGTTGCGCTGGGGAGTACATTTGACGAAAGGGCTTCTACAGCGTGGTAGTGCTGCGTAGCTGCATGATCGCTCATGCTGAATGTCTGCTCGGCAGGCACAGGCAACGCGTGCGAAGACAAGGACTCGGCGCCGGCGCGATCCATGGGCGCAGAGTAACGAGATGCAGTGACCTATTCGGCAGGTCTAGCGAAGGAACACGAGGAACACCCCTTAACACAGCAGGGAGAGGATCACGACACGAGCAAGGCGTGTCGAAGTGGAGGCAGGTCGGCCGATCAACACACGCGTGAGGAGCACGACGCGTCACGGTAGTAGTCGTTGTGGTAGCGGCCGAAACAGCGCGGACGGCCGAATCTAGACTAGCGGCCGAGAGGGTGCGGGTAGGCAAAAAAAAGCGACGTGGCGGAAACAGGCACCCCGTTCCCTCCGTTGACTTATATCCCAGATTGACTATGGCATGTGGAGATGCGGTCCACGGAGATCAGCGGCCTAGCCAGCGGCCCAGCCAGCTGCTCCTGCCGCTGGGGGCGGGGGCCGGCTCGGTATCGACATAGACATCGTCCTCCTCGTCCATATCTTCCGTCTCATTTTCTGCATCTTCAAAGGCTTCCACGTCTGAGTCGTGCTCCTGCTCAGGAGAGCGAACTTGTGCGAGGGCTTCCGACAGATTGGCCTCGTCCAAGGACACGTGGCGATGTGCGTAGTAGTACAACGTCTGCCCACCCTTGGTCGACTGCATCGCCGACGATACCACGACACCCTGTCCGCATAAGCGTGATTCTGTGAGCTCACGCGTCTCTTGGATGTGCCGTGTCTGGCGCGAGAGCACATCATCGGGGCCAAGGAGCTGAGGGGCAAAGTGCTGATCCTCATCTTGGGCGCCTTGTGCGAATTCGAGCGACTGCATAGCCTGGCGCACGTACAGGTCGGCACGCTGAAGCAGGACAAGTGATTCGCCACACTGGTTATACTGTGCAAACGCACTGGCGACCTGGCGTAGCAGCTCAGAGCAGTAGTAAAAGCGCTTGGACTCCAACAAACTCGACACATCTGGCTCACCTTCGACCAAGTCCAGGCCGCCCATAGCTAGTAGACAGCCATCGATACTGTCTAGCAGTTTGGCAATACCTGGCACGATACGCAGACGGCGGCGATCGGACTGCAGGGCGCAGAGATCTTGCACACGCTTCAAGTGCCTCTGTCGCTGCGCCTGCGAACGGGCACGTGTGCCGCTGCGTGCATACTGACGCGCAGCACGCTTACTCTTTCCACTTGCCATCGCGGGAAGCGTCCGACGATGAGTCCGCTGCTGCGTCAGCGTCTCCGCTCGCGCCTCGCGCATGGCCGCGCGTGACTGTACGTCCGACCACAGACGCACATTACGAGCAATGCGCACGGACAGCAGGCGGTAAGCAAGCCATTCGTGCGCACGGCGCAGCTGCAGACCAGCCGCCTCGTACCGAGTCGAATGCGTTTTGGCAAGTGCCTGGGTATTGTCGTCGACGAGCACGCGTGCGATCGACTCGGCATCCGTCAGCGCCGCAAGAACACGGTCGAATGGATCGAGCTCGCCACGGTTCGCATACGAGTCACTCGCACGTCCCATCCCGTGGCGTCGGTGGGCGTTGCGCTGGGCATGAGACAGCCTGGCGCGCTTGCCGGTCGTGGACTTTTTCGTCGGGGCCACATGCTGCGCCAATGTAGCCTCTTCAGCCTGCACGCGCTGAATGGCATCGTACAGCTCCAGCGAGTGAACAGGGATCGTCTGGGACCGCCAGTGCAGAACAAACGGCTCGTTCGAAGAGGCCGAGGCCGGGTGGGCGGCCTGGAGTGCCTGCGTCACTCTGGCCCAGCCCGGTAGCACTTCCTCACATGCCTCGGGCGTACATACGCGCTCTGCGGCATCGTCCGTCTCGCCAAGAGAATACGTCGCGAAGCGGATCTGTGCATCGATCGTGTCAAGAAAGCTGCTGGCCACTGCCTCGTCACGGCTCGACGGGCTGCATTCACTCGTGATCGTGAGCAGACGACGCGTGGCAGCTGTAGCCCGCAGAGTTGACTCCCAGTTTTCTTGTATAAAAGCAGATGCGCTGCGCACGAGGCCGAGGTATGCGAGGCATTGGGCACGAGAATGAACATCGAGGGATGGCAGCGCATCAGCAAGCTCATTCAGCTTCGTGGCATATTGCATCGCGCGACGCGCACGTCCCAGGCTGCTTCGACGCAGTTTCGCACGAGTCTCTTCCGTTTGCTTTGCCCACAGTTCTTCGGCGGCAGCCCACGCATGCTCGCTCTCAAACAGCAAGAGCTCGAGGGGCCTCGTATCTGTCACCTGGTCCAGCACAATGTCGCGGCGCTCAAACGTATGATCACGCTTCTTGTCCTTGACACTCTGTTCTGCAGTGGTGAGTCGCCTACTGCGCTTCGTGCGCCGCACTTTGTTAGCAGCCTTGTTCGGTGCATGCGTAAGATGCAGCGCCGAACGGACGCGCTTCGTCTTTGTCGTGCAGTATCGACGGTAACGCTCCCAGTCATGCTGTCGCATACCATGCTCGTTCCTTGCCTCAATAATGAGCTTGAGCAACGGAAAGCTCAGCTCGCCGAGCTCAGCAGGCTCCCTGTCCTGCAAGGCCACATTCATGGTAGATCGAAGAAAGCCTTCTTCGGCCGACACGTGGCCAACAAAACGCCTCGCGCGCGCTGTCCGTGCACTTGATGGCTCACGATCCGATTTCGCCTGATGCGCTTCGTACGCCTGTGTTTACGCGGCTCAAGGGTAAGCGCGTCGTTCTAGCCAGCAGCAGCCCGCGCCGCCGTGATATTTTGGCGACAGTCGGAGTGCACCCAGAGATCGTACCATCGACTTTCAAGGAAGATTTGCCAAAGAGTGACTTTTTCGGCGATACCGCGCACGAGTATCCAGTCGAAACGGCTACACATAAGGCGAAGGAGGTCTATATCCGCCTCGTCATGCAAGATGAGCATGACCCTCCGGATCTCGTAATCGCTGCCGACACCGTCATTGTGCACCAGGGGAAGATCCTCGAAAAGCCCCTAGACAAAACAGACAATGTACGCATGCTCGCCGACATGTGCGGCCACTCTTTCCATGTTGTGACCGGCGTTGCCATCGTGCATCCAATTCTGCAGGCGCCAGGGTACGAAGTCCGCACCGTTTGCGAGCAGACTCGCGTCCATTTTGCCGACGTGCCTGCCCCCCTGCTCCAGGCCTATGCCGATTCAGGCGAGGGCCTCGATCGAGCCGGGGGCTTTGCAATCCAAGGACGCGGCGCACTCTTCATTCGCAGCATCGAGGGTGACTATAACAACGTGGTGGGGTTCCCACTGTACAGTGTATTTGAACTTCTGCATGCACTCGTCGAAAATGAAGAGCTCGATTTTGAGGGTACTGCATAAGGTATCCACCTACACACGCGAGGCGATGCCTAGGTAATCATCAGGAGGGCTCGTATGGGCTGGCTGAGGGGTGGGCTCCGACGCAGTGTCTTGTTCAAGCACAGCTTGTCCTGACGTGAGCGTCTGAGCAGAGTCCATGTATGCCGCACCATTTGTAAACGCCATATCTGTGCGCTTCACGCGATGTTCACGCTTGGACGGCGTTTCTGCTGCTTCTTCCAGCTGCGCGCCTTGATTCAGTGCAGCCCATTTGTCCAGTTCTCGAGATTCCTTGATGAAGCCACGCTCAGTTTCTGTAGGACCAAACTCGGCACCCAAGTTGCGTGCTTCGAGGATAGCATGGCGCATGCGGTGCTCACGTTCAGCCTGAATCGCATGATACGACGCGATGGTACGCCTGTATGCTTGCGAGAGAGACATGTCCGTGCATTCAGCCGTTTTGAGCGTGCACTGCACCACATCTTCGACGGAGGGATTGATACGGCTCCACATGTGCAGCTCGGGGACCTGGCCCCGCGACAATGTGGGTGATATGGGCTCCTCGAGCGTATAATCCGTTTCCGTCAGCATCCTAGGCCGCTTAGCTTCCCAAGGATGATCACGGAAGAATTGACGGCGAATACGGTCACCTTCATATACAATCGGCTGTGGTCGCAGTGGTGGAAGCTGAGAGCGCAGCTTTTTCAAAGAGTTGAGATGGGAACGACGACCAGCTTTGTTGGCGACCAAGTGGGGCACTTTCCGGGCCTCGCTTTGCAAGGAACGAGGCAGGTCGCTGTCCGGCCGAACACGCGTACTGAGAGGCGGTGGGTACACAGGTGGATGCCGCAATGTGGCATCATACCATGCTGGTGGACTTTTTATGTACTTCCCCTCAAGCAACCGACTCACACTCTGCGTTACCTGTCCAGGGATATGACGCGGCATGTTCGATCGATGCAGACCGCAGCGAAGAAACGCTTTCTACGAGCCTATGACCATCGGCCGAACACATCGGCGTCGACAAAGAGTGGAGGTTTAATAGAGAAGACGAGTCTGGGTCAGTGCATGGTCCACGTACCAAGATACTAGCAGGGGTCTTACTCAGTCGCATATGAATATCCTGAATGTCAGACTCGGACACATCACTGATGTCAGCGAGCAGGTAAGCGATATCTTTCAGCGAGTCTGTGATCTGCTTGTCCACATTGTGTGAACCGATAATCTCGTTGACGGCTAGAAGCGCACCAGGCTGGTTGTGGTGCACGTAGCACAAACGAATCGAGCGGACCTCTTGTTCCATGATGGGGCGAAGATTCACCTCGGGGAAGTTGACGGCGCCCGTACTCACGCCAAAGTTGAGGTAGCGGCACAGCGCATTGCTCACCTCCACACCAATAGCTCGCTGAGCCTCCTCGGTGCTGCCACCAATGTGGGGTGTCATGATGACATTGGCTTGGCTCTGAAGTTCCGAAGCCCATTCATTCAGGTCATTGTTGAAGGCATTGACGCCGTTCTTAGCCGGCTCACGTGGGTAGACGTCGAGCGCACAACCGCCAACGTGTTGCGACTTGAGGGCCTCAACCAAAGCAGGAATTTGCACCACGGTGCCACGTGCATTGTTGATGAGGAAGGCGCCCGGTTTCATGAGCGAAAGCTCCCGTTCGCCAATCATGCCGCGTGTCTCTGGCAGTTCCGGCACATGGATGCTCACAAAGTCGGCTTCACTAAGAAGCTCTTCGAGCGAGTCAGCCTGGCGCGCACTACCCAAGGGCATAAGAGGCACGACGTCGTGGTAAATGACCTGCATGCCCATAGATTCGGCAAGGACAGAGAGTTGCGAGCCAATGTGACCATATCCCACAATGCCAAGAAGCTTGCCACGGAGCTCAAAGCACCGCTTTGACACCTTATTCCATGTACCCTGCCGCATCTCCTGGGCACGATCCGTCAGCTGGCGCGAAAGACACACCATTTCGGCAATAACAAGCTCAGCGACCGAACGCGAGTTGGCAAAAGGCGAGTTAAAGACAGCCACGCCGTTCTTGGACGCCGCGCTGAGGTCCACTTGATTTGTTCCAATGCAGAAGCAGCCAACAACAAGTAGCTGGTGCGCCGCATCGAACACACGTTGCGTGAGGCGTGTCTTGGAGCGGATGCCAATCGCATGGTATCCGCCAATCTTTTCGACAAGCTCATCTTCCGACCATGCACCCGTGTAGAAATCCACTTCGAATCCTTGCTCACGAAGTATCTTCACCGCACCTTGGCTAACATTCTCAAGCAAGAGGATCTTGATCGAATCTGTGTTGAATTGTTGCAGGACACGTGCCTGCTGATGTAGCGTGCCGTTGGACATAGAACGTCTCCGAGAACCGTCTGGCGGAATGACTGGATCACTTGGCTGAGCAAGAGGCGCATCAGCAACAGAGAAGTAATGACTAGACCGCGTGAATGCCTGAGTTGCGTTGGTCATAGTGTGGAAAGGCGAACTGGCCAGGACCGTGTCCTTGTCCCACACTTTATGACTCGGCGCCGCTTGGCATTCACCTAGGCACCCAGCCTGCACGGCGCACGGCTGTCACGTGGGTGACACGTGAGGCACGTGAATGGTCGCGTCCGTCGCCCGTGGAACAGTTGGTCGAGTCTATCTACGGACGAATCGGACACTAGGCACAACATGATGGAGTCGCGACGTCGTCCAGCCAAGAAAGGAGTGTCTTTCTGCCTCATGGTGGTTGGTGCAAGTGGTACAGGTAAGTAAGGAAAAGTGTGTGCGACATGATACTGACAAAGTACCAGGTAAAACAACATTCGTCAACACGCTGTGCGAGCAAAATGTGATTGAACACAAGGACGCCGACAACGCTCAGACGGCTAATGTAGAGCTTGGTCTGCAGATTCAGCCTGTCAACTTAGAGGTCGAATCCGAGGGTCTCCGCATTGGCCTCACGATTGTTGACACGCCTGGCTTCGGCGACAGTATTGACAACGAGTACATGTTCAATGAGATCCTGGGTTTCATTGAACGCCAGTATGATGACATTCTTTCAGAAGAGTCGCGTATCCGCCGCAATCCCCGCTTCCGTGACAACCGTGTGCATGCACTCGTGTACTTTATTGCACCCACGGGCCATTCACTGCGTGAAATGGACATTGAATTCATGAGGCGTTTGAGCCCCCGTGTGAATGTGATTCCCGTTATTGGCAAATCGGACACTATGACGGCGAGCGAGCTCTTCGATTTCCGCAAGCGGGTCATGGAGGACATCGAATACTATGGTATTCCGATCTATAACTTCCCATACGATGTGGAAGAAGATCATCCCGACACAATTGCGGAGAACAGCGAGCTGCGTTCGTTGCTACCGTTTGCCGTCGTATGCTCCGAGGACAATGTTTCGACGCCTGACGGTCACCTCACTCTGGGCCGTGCCTACCCATGGGGTGCGGTAGAAGTGTACAACCCAGAGCATTGTGACTTCCTTCGTCTAAGGAACGCCCTCTTTGGCACCCACCTCAACGACCTCAAGGAGATCACACACGACTTTCTGTACGAAAACTACCGTACGGAGAGGCTCTCTCGTGGTATGCCTGCAGATTATGCCCCGGACGCATCGCTTCAGAGTGAGGACCTCGTCAACCAAAGTGTTCGCCTGAAGGAGGACCAGCTGCGTCGTGAAGAAGAAAAACTGCGGGAGGTAGAACTTCGCATCCAGCGCGAAATTTTGGAAAAGCGCCAGGAGCTTCTCGCAAAGGAAGAGAATTTGCGGTCTTTAGAAAGCCGCGTGCAGTATCCGGCTGCCTGAGATAGCGTGTGAATGCCAATTTTCCTTATAGAGCCATCAAATGCGCTTGGCCATCTGCCCAGAAGGTCCGGGTCGGTCGAGCTTCAGCGGCGAAGGTATGTGTGCTGATGTCATCATACCTCAGGAAAGCCTATAGGCGACCTAATAGGTCATGTTACATGCCGTTTGTGGACAAGCATGGGACACGAGGGGCGAGAAGCCGTCTGGCACCATTGAGTCCTTCATCCCTGAAGAGGCCATCGAACACCATGAACGAGAGTTTCTCTTTCGGAAATTATGATGGTGTATGCAATGTAATAGCGATGGTGTCATGTCCTCTTCTGGGACCCGACGGGATTGGAAAGGCTCCACAATGCTATGCTCGCAACATTGATATCAACAATACCATCATTTTTGAGCCGGCCACCTGCTTGATTCATATGGCTGCCATTATTATGACGGCTATTATGCTCTGGCACGTTCATTCTAAATATACAGCCGTTGGACGAAAAGAAATGCTAGTTTTCCTGTATGCATACGGCGTTTCTGAGTTCCTTGTGATGTTTCTTGACTCTGCCGTCATTCCCACGCATATCAGAGCTTATTTGTGGTTCACGGCTATATACATTGGACTTAAAACAGCCCTTTTCTGGGCATTGATGCTAATTGGCTTTGTTGGATTCCAATTCGCTGAAGATGGTACATTGGTTTCGCTCCTGATGCTGTGCATCAGCTCCGTCGTAATTTGGGTCATCTCGTTTGCCGTGTCGGCCAAGACATTCTTGGGCGGTATCAAAGGTGAAGGTGGCTTGTGGTTTTTTGAATTCGCGTTCCCTATCATTATGGTCCTCATATATGTGGTATCGCAAGTTATCCTGGTCATACGCACATTGGACGAACTCTGGCCGATTAACGATATCGCACTCGGCTGTCTATCATTCGTGGCTGGACTTGTGCTTCAGTACGGCTTCAACAACCAAATTTGTGAGAACGTAAAGCACTACATTGATGGCACGTTCTTCGGTACATTGTGCACGCTGTTTGCCGTCATGATGATGTACAAGTTCTGGGATTCCATCACGAAAGAAGACCTCGAATTCAGTGTGGGCTCGCGCCATGCGAATTGGGACGCAAAGGACCCTTCTATGGGCATGGATTATGATAGCTCAATCCAGTCCCGCACGAACTCGCGCATGTTTGACAACTCGCGTACGCCTTCGCCGCAGGATCAAAAAGAGGCAATGCAGGCTGGCTTTGCTCCGGGCATGACGCGCAACTCTTCAGGTGACAGCTTTGTCATTTCTAGGTAAAATGGCATGAGTTGCGTGTTCTTTCTATCTACTTCTACTCGTACCTTCTTTTGCCCTTGTTTTCCTTCTATGTCTTCCCCTTCTTGTCGCTTGGGCATTCCCTCGGTAGTCGACATGCCCAGGTGTCTTCACACAGCTGTAATATGGATGGCTTTCAGACAGCCCAAGTCCCCTCTGTCTTATGCAAATATATATTCATTATAGACTCATGCACGTGGTATGCCTTGATTTGGGTGGTGGCTTCAGTTGTGGCTGATAAAAAAATTTGGTAAATGTCAAAACCAACCTTGGCGCCAGAAATCGAGCCAGAATCGGACCGTATGTCGCATACAATGTCCGACTTGCCCGTTGATCGACAAGGTTCGCGCATTTTCACCCCATCCACCACCTCCGTGCACGATGGTCCAATTCCAATGAGCATGCCCGCTATCCTTCGTAATCCAAGAATGAGTCGTGTAGCTGCGTCACCCGCGGCACGACAGACTCGCGATGGATTCATTCGAAACTCAGTGGGTGAAGTACAGGGTAGGTTCATGAGCAAACGTCGCGAAAGGCGTAGCGAAAATGGGCGTTTTGCCTCGAACCCACATGCAGTACGTCCTTCGCCGTCAGATTACTTTCCCGATCCGAATCCCGTGCATTCCACGTTCTCAGACAGTACGTTAGAGACTCTGAGCAAAGCGTATGGCTGTGTTGAAGATGCTTCGATGCCAGCACAAAAGGCGTCCCTCTTTGAGCTAGATTCGGCGATGAAAGGGCAATTCACATTGAGTCTGCGAGATGCGCAAGACTTCCTTCGTGCTCGATTGGGCTGTGCAGAATCCATGCAGGCTTATATGCATGCTATTGAGACACAGGCTTTGCTTGACTATACAGCGCCATTGCCATGTGGAACTACCTTTGCCGAAAGCCTCATTTTTGCGGTAGAACGTGAAATTTTGCAATGGCTACGGCAGACCGTGCATGTCCCTTCGCATGACTCCTTAAGCTCAGGGCGTAAGATTTTTGTGCATAATGTGGATGATCGCGATTGTACTGTCATTGAGTTGCGACGGGCCCCGGCCTCATTGCTCTGGCAAGTGGATGATGCGTTTTCGCGCTTGGCCGTGCACTGCGTGGCGCGCACATTTCAATGCCCAAGTTTTTCCCGAGACGTTCCTAGTCCGAGTGGTGAAATGAGCCGAATGACGTGGATTTTGCATCCAAATCCTCTATTGCGCAGTGTACCGACGCGTCGTCTTACGATGCGACGACCGCACCATCGACGGAATAGCTCTACAAGCACAGCGGCGAGTGCAGCGAGTGTTATGACTACTGGAAACGAAGGACCTGGACCCTTGACGCTCGGGATGCTACAGCATGCTGTAGCAGGTATCGATACGCCACCGAGTACGGAGCATGAATTGACTGACTCTACGGGAGAGATGACGGATGACGATTCGGTCGTTTTCGCGTCCGAGAGTGAGTTCTGATGGTCCCCTTCTTTTGTAGACATAGATGCGTGCATTTGTACATTTTACACATAATTTTTGTAAAATAGGACCATTTTCGGGACAAGCTCTGTTCACACCCGGAAACGATTCCGTAGGCAGATCCATACCCGCAGTCCTCATAATAAGCATCATTGGAATAACTGACAACCTGCTAAAGCACGCAAGCACACAGTAGCAGGAGCAGGAGCAGGAGCAGAGCGAAGCAACAGGTTTCAGCATCAACGCTGGGTCGGGAACAACCCACTCTCCCCTCTTATCTCAACACCTAATCCATAGCGAGGCAGTTCGTACGAATTCCTGATAACACACGGCGTTTCTACAAAAAGGCGTGCTAAGTGAAGGCATACAATTCATAAGACTGGTGACACAATAGGCAGGCACCACACTCTATTAGAAAGTGAGCCCACTAAAAGAGCAGACGAGTCAAATCTCGAGATACATTTACTGGCGCTTGTTGCCCTACACAGCACGTTAGTATCTAAATCCCCCACGACACTCAGCCAATACATACCACAGCCATGTTGTAGAAACCGATGCTTGTTCCAAGCAAGCCAGTCCAGAACACAAACTGGAAGATACCCATGTAAAGACCTGAGCGGGGCATACGCTGGTACACAGGACGAGGGTCAGCCTGCAAGAGACGCTGACGCTGGAGAAGGTTGTTGCTGGTGCGAGTTAGTATTCGTATTACGAGACGATTTTAAAAGGTGACACAATGACCAGCCACAAGCACATCGCCTGTACAGCACATAAAAACGCGGCACATAGAGCTAGATCAAAGTGTCGCCCAAGGGCGCCACATACTTCTTGTACACGATGGGGTCCAACATGATAATTTGGTAGAGAAAGAATCGTTAATAGTCAAGCCCAAAGGACTACGGTCAAATTCGGGAAACTACCACGTGGCACTTGATACTAATCCACCTATGGCAAAAGACTAGAGACGACGCCTGAGCGAAGGCAGCGTGTAGTCATACTGCAGGGCAGACACAACATCGGCACCCATCAGGTTTTGAGCTGCATCCTTAACCCAAGCAGGGTTGTGAAGCATGACACGTCCCAAACTGACCAAGTCAATGCTGCCCTCCTGCAAGCTCTTCTCAGCAAACAGGCCAGATTTGTCTGGTTCTTCCTGTGTACCACCGTGCATCGAGCCCACAGCGCTTACCAGCATACGCTTCAGTCCGAGTGACTTGACTGCGACGGCGGCAGGAAGCTGATATCCAGGTGTCATCTTGACCTTAGCGTATCCCACGGTGCCTCGGCTGCTAATGTCAAGCACATCGACACCGTTTTGCTCGAGAAGCGGAGCAAGATCACGCGTGGATTCATTCGTCCAGCTCTCCTCCTTTCCATCTTCTACACCATCAGTACCGTTGAGACGAACCCAGACACCCTTGTCTGGGAACTGAGAACGGATACGGTGCACGATGTTCTGCAAAAGGCGCGTGCGGTTCTCGAACGACCCTCCATACTCATCAGTGCGCTTGTTGGTGAGAGGAGAATTGAATGAGCTGACCAAGTAACCGTGTGCCGAGTGAATCATCACAAAGTCATAGCCAGCACGGAACGCACGATCCGCAGCACGCACAAAGTCATCCTCGACGCCACGGATTTCTTGAAGTGTCATTTCCTTAGGCATAATGTGTCCCTCACCGAAGGGAATGGCCGAAGGAGCGATCACGGAGTCTTCCCAGCCACCCTCTGAGGTCGGCAGGTAGGGGTCCGTCCAGGCCTTTTGATTGTACATTGCCCACGTTGATGCTTTTCGGCCAGCATGCGCAAGTTGAATACCAATTTGCACACCTGCCGCCAAACTCTTCACGGAAGACACAAGAGAGGCATGTGCTGCGACATGTTCCTCCTTGTACATGCCCATATCGCGATCTGAGATTCGGCCTTCTGGTGTCACACCCGTAGCCTCAACAACGATGGTTCCTGCTCCATGCAATGCAAATTGTCCGTAATGCACCAGATGGAATGGCGAAGGGAACCCATCACGGGAGGAATACATGCACATAGGCGACACGATCACCCGGTTCTTGAGAGTTGTTGTCTTGTTGCCACTCGGGACGGTGGTGGATTGGAGCAGCAGCGGCACTGGTTT
>ENA-OOJM01000057-OOJM01000057.1-human-skin-metagenome-genome-assembly--contig:-NODE-57-length-42456-cov-8.026768_pt1 | contig 42456 bp, 19 predicted proteins | sample MGYA00248875_ERZ500988 | MGnify/ENA primary metagenome ERZ500988 (study PRJEB25958, sample SAMN03398507) | human skin metagenome | study: EMG produced TPA metagenomics assembly of the Human Skin... | reverse complement strand
GCATTGTATGATAAGATGCACGCCAAGGTGCTAAAACCTAGATCCCCCCCGCCGATCGGGTTGTGGAGAATGGCATGGACCACATCGAAATATTTCGCACCCACGGTGCGGTCTTCTCCACAAGTCGTCATTCACGTGTGGCGCATCATGCGTTGCCTCAAAGCGCACGCACTACTGCCTAAGTGGCTCTCGAACGATGGTCAAAATAGTGCAAATTAGAAGCATCTTTGACATATTTGCTACGCATTCAGCTAATCTAATTAAGCATGGCCGAAAAACTTCAGAGTGTGTCATCCCGTCATTTTCATGAAGGCATGCCTTCGATAGTATCAGAGGATGCATTGCGGCATTATGTGAGTATTCTGGCAAGTATCGATTACATGGAGCAGACGCTGTTCGGGTTAGCTGGATTGTAAGAAAGGCGCAATTTTTAGGCTATTAAATTGATTCGATTTGACGAATCGATTGATTACGATATCCATGGGCTTAGGAGCCTCCACCGCGTGTGGCTGATTTCAGAGGCTTGCCACGCACTAGCCAGTTCTTGATCCATACCATGGTGAGCCAGGCAGATCTTGAGAGAGCCATCCACCAAAAGCTTGGACATATTGATACACTTTTTGTTTCAGATGTATCAGGGGGTTGTGGCCAAGCATTCGATGTTGTCATTGTTTCCGAGCAATTTGAGGGCAAGAAAACACTGCAACGGCATCGCCTCGTGAATGATTGCCTCAAGGACGAAATTGCTTCTATGCATGCTTTTTCCCAAAAGACGTACACTCCAAAGCAATTTGAAGAACTCAAGTTCTTGTATTCACGTCAAACTCCTAGCGAGAAGGCAAGCGTTTCTGCTCCTGCACCCAGCCTCTCTCAACCCACGGGCATGCATGCCGAAACGGCCCCAAAAAATACGAAGGCCGATGGCGAAATGATTCCAAAGATTGACATTCCCGCCAGAATCAACGAAAACATTCATGTACCAGAGCTCACACTCACACCAGTATCTGAATCGAAACATCCGTTTCGATCCTATCACCCCGAGCTCGAGGCCGGGAGTGCCTCCGTCAGTTCTGTGGACATTAGACATACCTCGAGTCTGGAAGGAACTGGCATTTCGCGTCTGCACCATGCGACCATCGCCAATCCTAGTTTTTGGCAGCATTTGCGAGAACTGCTCCGGAATGAGGTGATGCAAGAGCCTCACGACATGAATGTGGACGATGACGCTGTTTCGCAGCGTCGGAATCATGAATTGGGTGCTTCTGAAGTGGAACAGCTGTTTGAGGACTTTTTCCTCACCCAAAAAAACCACTTGTCTGCGAATGACATTGCACGCATTCGTGATATTACAGGTATGCATGGTATGAGTAGCTAAGACATACAATAGACATTCTATGATGATTCACGAGGCGACAGCCAAAATTGTTCGAGGGTGAACCATGTATCAATGCTTTGAATCTTGCTTTCCAACATGCTGGTATATTTTTGTGCACGGACATGGGGTAGTAATACACTAAGTGCGGCACTGCCCGCACATGCTGGGGTATCTTGTTGAGAAGAAACCTCTATGCGCGCACGTTTCGAGCGCAGTCTCGAGGGGATCTTCACTTTATGTTCATATCGCGTGATTGAGGCGGACGTGAGTCTGCCTGTCACGGTACTAACACCACATTCGTCAATAAAACGCACAAAGTCATGCAGATCATCGTCTGTCGAGAGCTGTGAGCGCATGCAAAGGAGGCATCCAAGAGTTTCTGTGCGCGCATCAAATTGCAATGTGCCTGCAAGCGGTTCACACAGCTGGACCAAACTTGACACCTGTTGGCATTGTGGGCATTTTCTCGAACGCCTTTTTTCACAAAAGCGGTAACGAAAAAGGCCGTCCAATACAACGAGCCATCGCAAAACACAAGTGGGTATAAAAAGCTCGCAGCGAGCTCTTGTGATGGCCACGTACATGTGATTCAATTCATCCTGTGCGAACAACTGGGACACCTGAGGTCGCAATGAACATGGCATGCAGGCATCTAAAGAGGGGGAAAAGTCATTTGCCATAACAACTGAGTCCCATTCTAAGCCTTTCGCTTGATGGACCGTAGTGAGCACTATTGAGGCACTTTCCTCATTTGCACAGAACTTTCGGTCTAGACTTTGCAGCTGGGCCAAAAAGTCGGGTGATGCAATCATTTCCTGGAGCGAAAGAACCAAAGTGAGCTTGCCATCGGCCGCATCTTCAGCTTCGACATGTTCTACGAGTTCCTTCCAGGCTGAAAATTCGCGAAGAGACGAGTTGGGTGTCATTCCTGAAGAGTCTCCATGATACAGTCTGTGCCCATCATGAAGCAAGTCGATAATTGATCGATGTGATAGATTCTGACTCGTCTTGAGGAAAAGGAACTCGTTTTCAGGTAACGTCAAGGAAAGCTGGAGTAAGTCACGCGTGAGTAGCGCATTAGTGCGGTAGATACGTGTGTGTGGTTTAGAGATGGCACGAATATCCCGATAAACTTTGTCAGAGCCATGTCCTGTGATACTGGGATGTTGCCAAACACCATGTTGTTCTTCGTTGTGCCAAGGTGGCGGCGACTTGAGTCGTAACACCTTGGTGGCTAGTGCCGCGACCTGTGATCCAAATCGGAAGCTTTTAGTGAGTTGAAAGGTAGCTGTCGGTGAATATAGACGCGCATTGAACGCGGAAGCACTGCCACCCCGAAAGCCGTAAATCTTTTGGTGTATATCACCCACCACAATGACACCACACTGACCGCGCGCCCGGAGTAAGATAGCTGTTTGGCATGCTGAGAGGTCCTGGGCCTCGTCCAAAAGCAAGGCATTGTACTCGGCGAAAAAGCGTAAAGTGGCTAGAGGCTGTAACTGCAAGAGCTTAACATACGCGTCATGAGGGCACGGCGCTTTCATCCGGCCGCGTGGTTTGTTCGAGCAAATCATTTCCCACAAAGTTTGGGTGGCTTCAGCAATAGCTTCCGCGCGAAGGTCTGTGGATAAGCTCATGTTCTTTGGGATGTGAACATCTGGTCGGATATGATCATCTGTTGATTGCATGAATCGATCAAGTGTACGCAAAATGTATAGCGCCACCGTAGTTGGAGCGAGGGCGCTCGAGCGATCATGAATCGGTTCCATCGTTCTTTTGCCTTCAGGAATACGGTCACCAAGAAGACGGACAACATCACGCGGACGCAGGGTACGCAATTCTTGGTCCTCCGGGAGTGATACATGTCGTAAGGCCACAGAATGCATTGTTCGACAATCAACGTTGGGCGGAAATACATTCCGAGCAGACTTTGCCGCAGCAGCATTGAAGGTTATGTACAGGAATCTTTGATGTGGTCGCAACTTGGCGTACGCTAGTAAAGATCTTGTCTTACCAGTGCCAGCGTACGCTTGAACACATAAGAGATCGTTCCGACGCACTTGATAGTGGACAAACCTCGACTGCTCCTCAGTAAGTTCTCCTGACATACAAACGGGTTGCTCAGGTGCGAAAAAATTGTCTAATGCAGAGGCACAATCTCCATCAAGCGTGTGGATTGCTTGGGGGTATTGTGAGACGGGGTAGTCGGTATCAAAGTAACGCGACAGCCGAAAAACAGCGAGAAAAAGACGCAGAAAGTAAAGAAGCTCGACTGCATGTGCATGATCGAATCGCGAAAAAGCGTGTTGCACTGGAACACGCCCAAGAATCCATTCAATCACAAACGCACAAGCTGCTTTGACCGGCGGGAAATGCTCACTTTGACTTTGGAGTATGCTGTACAGAATCTCATGCATCTGCAAGGGAGGTTTGCAAAAATGCAATGCACGTAGCGATTCCATATATATACGGACGAGTGATTCGTCGATGACTTGATCCTGAGAAGTCTCCTGGGTGGGAACAGCGCGCAGATGACGCTCATAAGTGTGTTCACACGCTTGAAATTTGAGAAACTGTTTGCGCCAGCGAGCAAAAAATGGCATATTAACAAAGGGTCTCAGCCTTTTATCAGCACAAAGCAAGTTGTTGATGTCGTGGAACGATAAGAATGAAAGCATTCGAAGAACAGTTCGACGCGACATGCATTCGAGTAAAGTACGCCGCTGCCGAGTCCGTGCGCGCTCAACCTTTCCTTTCGAAACAGGCATCTGCGCTGCAGGATCTCTTGTACTGAGAAGTGGAAGTCTAGGCCTGTGTCTTGGTGGCGCCGGCTCCAGCACTTGCATAATAAAGTTCTCAGCGCCAAGTGTTGTGGCGTTAGTGGTTCGGCACGCGTTCCACCAACCGCGTGTGGATCGTCTTAGTCAGCCCATGGAGTTGGCGACGCACGGTCATCGCCTTGTGCACCATGGCGCATCAAGACTTGCCAACGACTGACTCTTTTCTTGCAGCAGCGGAGCGTGCTCATGATGCAAATTCTGCATCTGAAGCATTGCAGCCATTTCTACCTGACCCACCATGCAAGGATGTTGACGACGCGGTTCTAGGGCCACAAAGCACAGGACGAACCGCAGAGCTATTCTCTCAGAGTACGCCCCCCCTCGTTCCACTCGTCTGTTTCGCAGCCGAAATTCGTGGACTCTATTCTCAGATTGATGCTACTTCTGTTATATCACCTCTTCGCGAGGTTTTGAGTCATCCAGATCTGCATGCAAATCTCTTGCGTATGCCACGTCTTGTTTCTCAACTTGCCCATGCTGTGGCGGAAAAGGCATCGCTATTCCCGGGATTATGTGCAGCAGACATTCTTGAGCAGCTTTATAAAGTGCTCTCACATGAATACCAAGGAGTCACTAATGTCCATGCCCCGTTGCTATCAGAGCTCGTTCGAACGTCTCAGATCCAAAAGGCGGAGCAAGTGTGTCGGGGTACAGATATAACCCAAAGCGACTTCACGCTACATCTTCCACGAGTTCTCGATTTTCTCGAGTATTTGTACTTGGCAGGGATGATTTTCTTGCAAATTGGTGCTTATGATGAGGCTCTCCATATGTGGGACACTGCTGTATCGCTTCCATTAGAGCCAGCACAAGCCCACCAATGTGCTTCTTTGAAACGTGTCATTCTTTTGCGCTTGTTACGTGACGGCTCCATTCCCTCTGCAGAGACACTTTTCCCATTCTTAGATGCAGTGGCGTGTTCTAATTACAAGCGTGAATGCAATGTGTATTTTCAATTCGCTCAAGTTTACGGTGCCTATGTACTAGGCAGTCCCAACTTACTGCGTGACATGGTTCAAAATTCCAAGCTCGAATTCGAAGGCGATAATACACTCGACCTAGTCGAACAGTGCCTTCAAGCACGTCCAAAGCACGCTATTTGTTCTTTGGCCCGTGTCTACAAAACATTTCCCCTAAATCACCTAACAGTATTCCTAGGGCTCGAGTCGCATGAGGCTACGCTCTATCATTTGCAGGAGCTTTCCGCAGATGAGACGATACAATACGAGGTCACAAAATGTGATATCCCAAATGATCTCCATTCGATTCCTGTGCCGGACGATGTGCTCTTCGTGGACGCTGGTCGAGAGCTTGTGCATTTTACCCAACCTACATTCATTGCACAAGCCTTCAACCCATCCCTAGCCTTAGCCTTGGCATCTGAGACTAGATCTTCTGCGCTGCTGAAAAATAATCTGAAGAAAACTGTACTATCACAAGATGTTATCTCGCGAATAATTTCGTTCAGTGGTGGAACCACGTTTGCTACGGATAATCGTGACGACGATTTAATGGCGGATACATAGCGGTCGGAAGGCCCTCGTAGTGTTGACCACGTGACGAATATGGAGTGCCTCAAGCGACGCGCGTCGTGGAAATGAAACGCGTTAGTGTCGGCCTCCATCTCGCTCTACGCGTGCACAGCCGTGAGATTTGCGATGCATAGGCTTCGATTTAACCAACATTTACATGCAAATGGCATGTCAGCCAGTGAGTTGCGTAATAGACTTCAAACATTGCACGAAGAACTGAAGGAAATTGGTCAAGGTGACTTGGATACTTCCCAGCTAGACCCATATTGTCAAGAACTTATAAAGCCTAGCTTCATTCGTCACAAAGACAAAGGTGTGCAAGCTTTGGTAGCTTGCAATCTTGCCGACATACTTCGTTTATATGCACCGAATGCGCCTTTCTCTCAAGCAGAAATTAAGATACTCTTTCGGTTCCTCTTGGCTCAGCTTGTGTCACCGTCAGCAGGCTTGATTAATACCGAGCATCCACTTTACAAAGATGCAGTGTATGTTCTTGACAGTCTTAGCACTGTGAAGAGTGTGGTACTCATTTGTGACCTTCCGTCAGCGGGTGACCTCATAACGGAATATTTTCAAAAACTGTGGGCATTAATCACAGGAAAGCTGGCTAAAAATGTCGAGCTGGCCGTGATTGATGTATTAGTACAACTTATCGATGAATGCATCACCATTCCTCAGCCGGTTGTGGAACTATTGATGAGCGCCTACTCTCAAGACCCTCATACTTCCACTTATATGGCTTCTACTAGTATATGTCAAGCTACTCAAGACCGACTGCAAAAACATGTTGCGCGTTATTTCTCAGAATCATTTTTAGAAACACTTGAGTCCAACGATGATGAAGATGAAGATGATAACGTGACTGCATTAGAGCAGTTGCACCAACAAATTGTGAATGTGGCGGAGGCTGCACCGTCGTTGCTTACCAGTGTCGTACCAAATCTAGAATCAGAGCTTCATTCAGATCGGGTGCATGTTCGCTTGTTGGCTACCCGTGCGCTTGGAACACTGTTTGCACTGCCCTCCAATGTATCTGAGGGGTTTGCCACATTGCATTCGCATGTTTGGAAGGCATGGCTCGGTAGAGCCATCGATAAACATGTACCTATTAGAATCTGTTGGACGGAATTTGCGGTTAAAACACTAACACAGCATTCTGAACTTGTTTCGGCTATCACACCAATCCTTGCTGCTCGTGCCGTCGATCCAGACGAGCATGTCCGTGCCAAGCTTGCTGAACTAATATATAATCTTGATTACGACACAATATGGCATCATATCCCTTTGAGGATTTTTCAAGAACTTGCACAGCGTGGTAAGGATCGTCGTGCTACAGTGCGTAGTCGAGCGCTAGATGCGCTTGGGCGCTCATTCTCCCTGGCATATGCAGAGTCTGGCACTGTTTCTAGCTTCGCGGACAAATTTGCCTGGATTCCAGGCGCTGTGCTCAATTGTAACCTTACAGGCTCGTGCGATGTTACACGCAGTGTAATTCATACATGGGAGACTTACATTGTACCTCCCAACGATCCGTTTTACGCGCAACGCTTGCACACTGTGACATCTCTCTTGGATGAAAATGAGCGATCTGTTTTCTTCTATTTGACCAATTTGCGCCTTTCGCGCCCAACTGCTTTGGATGTCTATGTGGAATGTTGTGAAGGAAAGGATCCATCTCGACTGTCGGCATGTATTCAGGCGATCGCAGCCATTATAAATGATCCGGATGTACCCAGTGTACTCCATTCTTTTGCTAATGAACCCGATGAGTTTCTATTGAATTCTATGCGTGTGTGTTTTGACCCATCCACGACGCTTAGTGAGAGCACACATACGCGACATGAAGCCATCTCATATATGCAAGAAAAGTTACCGGAGATGATCAATGTATTATCTGAGTGTCTCTGGACAGGCTCTTTCCCTATATTGAATGTGTCTTGTATACAGCCGCTTCTTGAACTTCAATCGACGCAACTCTTAATGTTTATTGCACAGCATGCGCCATATCTTCTTAAAGATTACAGCGATATTTTAACGCAAAGAGCACTGGATGAGCCTGTATCATCTCTCGCATTAGACTTACTTGCTTCTCTTGCAGCTTTTGATCCCACTTCCCTCAACGTGTCAGAATCATTCGTTGCATATCTAACAAAACAAGCAACTACATCTTATGCAGCTGCCAAACTTGTTTCTTGCATCTCTCCTGACCTTGTCGCGCAGGAGGTGACTCATATCAAGGAGCTGCTAGAGCATGAATCTAATGACGCGTCAGCAGACGTGTTGGAAGCGTTGGCTGCCTTTTTGGAGTATTCCTCAGTCGAACACATACCCTCCTTGGATACCTTAGTAGAGCACCTTCTACATCGTATCGTGTTGGCACCATGGCCAAATCATGAACAGGAACTTGATACGGAATGGATTGACGATAATTCTATGCCATTACCGCTTCGGACGCGACTAAGCTCTTTGCGTGTATTGACGCAATGGTGTTGCGTTCAAAAAAATGCGGATTTGGTGCCTCCTGTGCTCAAACTTCTCTGGATTCTTCTTGGCACGGGTGAAGTGCATCATGATCAGCACATACCCCTTGGCGTGCGGGCACGCTTGCGATTGTATGCAGCCCAATGTATCTTGAAACTAGCTACATATGATGCATACGCTTCGCTTATTCTTCCACGAATGGGTCGTTTATCCTATGCACTTCAAGATGAGTGTTTTCAAGTTCGGATGCATCTATTACATGATCTGCTTTTGTATTTGATGCGCGATGAACTTCCTTCAGAATTCCACGCTGCCATGTTTCTAGTGGCCTTTGATCCTGAGGATGAACCACGCGTACAAGTCGCTTCTTACTCCCGACGTTTACACGTCTTGCCGCCAGTCGTTAGGCACGAGCGATTAGAACGTGTCATCGTGCGTTTTCTACATCTTCTTGCCCATCATCCGGATCTAAATGCGGAATCACCTCAAACTCTGTGTTCGTTTTCAAGATACTTGGAATTTTACCTAGCATGTGTCGCCTGTGAAACCAACATTGGTGTGCTGGCACGTTTCACTGCATGTGTGCGAACATACATTGATCTATCGGTATCAGAACCTAGCGTCGAAAACAGTCGATCGCTCTATGCAATGGCGGAGCTGGCGCAGTTTTTAATACAGCGCATGGCTGATCACCACGGATGGACCATTTATCCTGTCGAGGAAGAAGCACCCTGTCCGAAAGACATCCTGAGAAGCACCGGCACCATCGCACGCAGCGTACTGGATGGAGAAGTATGGGAGTTACTACAACAGCAGCCTAGGCGCCATCGAGATAAAAAGACGAAAGTAGCATAATATTAATACAGACTATTTATGATTTCAGTGAATAGGGCGCCAGCTGTTACAATTGCATCCCGTGCCATGGCGTGATGCATGCAAAGCGCGGAGGTCATGTGCGTCCGGCGTCGAAGATTGTGTTGAAGAGTTTGTGTGAGCTTGACGATTTCGCTCATCCACACGATTTTGGGCCGCGCGCAGCCTGGGAGGCATAGGTGGTGGTGGACCCGGCGGCGGACCAGGAGGTAGTGCGTGAGTCCGTAATGAGGAAATCAGCGGAGGAGATGCATGCAGACGCGCTGAAGGCGGTTCAGCCAGTAGTGACCGGGGCAAGGATGATTGTACGGGAGAGGAAGATCGTCTCTTGGGAGGCATCAGATCCTTGTCAGGGTGGGACAGCAAAGATGATGATGAGGCAACAGGTAATGGTGGGGCCTGTGGCATTGTACCAGACTTGAGTTCAGTGGACTTCGATAATTGATTGTGCACCGCCTCAGTGGAGACTTCATCTAGCTTCGTAGTTGAAGGAAGGAATGCTGTTCCCTGAGGGGGTGAACGAGGTATAATCACGGAGCGGATACCCGAACGCTCCATGGACGGTAATGAGGATGATACTGGCGAGCTTGGTGCTGCATGGAAAGAAATCGGGTCGTGCATTGGTAACTCCAAAGCCCCGGCGTTTCGCACGGGTCTCTCGCTCTGGGAGTCGAATGAGATAATTTTTGATGGAGCAGTGGGTGTGGCGGCTGCTTCGGGCTGGACCTGATTCTCCGGTTTACGTCGCGAAGACAAGCGCTTTTTATATTCTGCCAATGAGAGGCGTTTGGGTGGGGCTGGTGGCAATGAACTATTACCACTCATGATCGATGATTCCCGTCGCTGTATAGAAGTGTTGGTTTCGAGCGGAGATGAAGCAGTGGCTGAAACTGTAGCGGTCGCAGCCGTTTGAGAATCGACTGGAGGCCGTTTCGAAGCGCTCGAGGACAAGGGGGGTGTGACAGAGCCTGAACGCGACTGAGTGGGCGACGTCGGACGCACAGGGCCTAATTGAGGACTTGGACTTGCAACGGGGCGGACCTGGGGCGGACCAGTTGAGCTGGAATGCATACGATTGAGCGTATGCTTACCGTCAAGCGACTGCATCGATTTTTTCCTAATATGGCGAGACGGTGAAACAGGTGCACCTTCTTCATCAGACGAGGAAAATTCGACTTTATCCAAATGGCGCTTCGGTCGCTTGAGTCCTGTCTGAGAAGCTCGAATCGCTTTGGTTGGACTCTTTTTTTGCTCATAGAGAGGACTAATTGTATCCAACCCTGAAGCCAAATCCGATATGCGGCGGGGGTCATTTCTAGGCATTTTGTCTTTCGTTCGCATACAATCAGCCCTCTTCTTGAGAGGAAGGGTCGACCGACTTTGTTGTTCCAAATGTCGTAAGGCCTCTTTCACCAATGCATCCTCATTTTCGCTTGCATAAGGATAGTCTTCTGACACAATCTCTGTTGCTGTTGAAGCGCCACTTTCACTTTCTGCATCACTCTCGTGCTCCGACTCGGGCTTGTTGTGTAGTGGATCCCAGGCGTTTGATGTTTCGTCCGAGAATGGAACACGCTGGACGAAGCATTCGTTTTGAGAAATTTTAGCACACAAATGCGTAGTCGAATCCATGTTCAAGTCAGGCACCCAATGGCGGAATACACCGACCAAAGGCTCAAAAACAATAGGTTTCATCCTCGGATTTCTAGGCGAAGGCGATGTATATAACAAAGGCATCCCTTGACTTGCACGTAACATTTGCGTTACAGCACAATTTTGACGTCTAGTGTGCAGAGAATTTGCACTGGAACCACCTATTGATGGGCCAACACAACCACATGTAGTATAACTCAATATAATGGACAGAATGGCATTAAACTTGCGAGCAAGAATCGTGGATCCATAAGGAAAGTCCCCACGCACCGAAAATTCTTCTGCAGCTAACATCATTTCTTCCTTTGGTGACAGTGATTTACGCAAGCGTGTGGCATCATCCATAGCCCAAGGACGACGAGCCAAGGTAGGAAGAATGTGTACGATATGATGATCATCCCATTCCCATCCAAGAGTGATTTCTTGAGATTTGGGGATTGCCGAGATGGCAAATAAACCGAACGACACCCTTGGAATATCACTGGACCCATCATAGTGAAGGATAGAGCGTAGAACGGCGTTGGGATGACAACTTGAACGTGCGAACCGTGCTGAATTGCCATACATACGTGCATCTACAACCATGTTCAATGGTTGAGGAAACAAGTGAACATGCGGCTTCGTGGTACCCATTTGAGCATACTGGTTGATGGGATTTGAACGGTACGTATCAGCACTGTATAGCTCGCCAAGATACTCCATGATAAATGCACCTGCAGGGATATAGGTGTCAGAGAACAGTCCATGCATAGAAGGCCGACAAAACAATTTGGATGCTGACCATACGTTCTGCGGCTCAGATGGCGAAGGCTGCAAATGGGAGATATTGCTGAAAAAGCTGCCCGTTACTTGGTCAGAAATCGTGCGGACGAGAGGATGAGTGGACAATTCAGTCAGTGATTTGCAATGCATTTCCACAGGAATGGTCTCAAAGCCCACAGCAGCGAGGCCACTTGGTAAAAATTTGCGCTGCTGCTCATGGGGCGGAAGTTCTGTGCTGTAGCGGAGAGGAGCAACAAAAAATCCACTTTCATCCTGTGTAGCCTTTAATGGGCTGTGGCCATTCCAGTGAAACAGATGACTCGCAATTACTTGTAATATGCTTCGTTCACGAATATGGTTCGAATCGATGTTTGTGAACTCAATTTGCCAAGACTCAAACTTTATAGGTATTTCTTCATCATCGCTGCCTTTTGACGGAGATGGTCCAGCCACTGACTTTCGCGTGTGACTTCGTGAACGCTTATTTCGAGACTTGGAACGAGAAGAACTCGTCGCATTCAAGTCCAAATCGTCAACAGTTTCGTGGTCAGGTACAGGGCGGGTTTGAGGTGAGCGACTAGGTTGTCGTTTTTTTCGTGGCACAGGCACTTTAGTACCGTGTACGGCGGACTCCCAGGCCGCATTCGCTGCTGATTCGAACAAGGTAGACGAAGCAGAAGAAGTCGTGTGCTTAGCTCGATGCGTTTTACGAGCTTCTTCTTGGAGACGGCGTCTTTGAACTGCTCGTGCATAGTTTGAATCAACAGGGCGCGGATCGCATTGTTCACACAGATATTCTTCAGGCACACTGGAGTGTGACATGCCAAAACAAGCGCAATGTTGCCATACGAAACAACGATCACATTGAATGGTGAACCCGTCATCGTCATCACAAAGGCAAATGCACCTGATCACTCCTGTTTCTTCGTCAGTTCCTTGGTCATTAGTATCAGCTTCCTGCTTGGAAGGACTAGGCATATCTTGGTGACTAGTGATAGACGTCGTGCCGTTCTCTGGGTGCACAAATGAGCCCATCATGGGAGCCAGAGGTATAGGTTTAGACACTGCTTCTTCCGCGTGTTGCCGTTTTTCAGCTACACCTTGCGCATCAGGAAGAGGCTTGGTGTTCTCCAGTGACTCTAACGACGAAATCATCAAGGGCACTTTTCAAGAGGGGCTGGTAGGGGCCGTCTCAGTGTACTTGTCAAGTATAAGAAGCGTTTGTTGGGGCGTGCAAGAACCTTGAATTATATATTCTTATTCAAATACACCCACAACCTTGTAAAGCATCGCGGACGATGACCGCGGAGTCAATGGAGGAAAGGCGACGAAGGCAGACCGATACGAGGTGTTCTACCTTAGAATCGCGGTCGTCCGCCACTTTCATCTCAATCCGGACTGCTTGACTCGTTTTCGCGTCCGCCAGCAGAAAGTTCCCTCTTTTCATATCACGTGATTCGACAAAAATGCGCGGAGCGGTAGCATGGACGCTTTAGTACGTCGACGCCATGGCGCCCAAGAACCAGCGAGACCTGTCTGGGTACCGCTACTCGGCGTTGTCCTCGCTGGTGCTTAGTTCTGGTCACAGACAGGACCAGAATGAGCCTACAGGTGAAGCCGAATCGCTCGTCGGCCGTATCGACCCAAAGTCGATGGGCTCTCGTGTCGTAAAATCACAAGTACAAGATGTCGAGAGGAAGCGTAAAGTCGCTGAAAGTGATGACTACGGTATGGTAAAAAAGCGTAACTGGAATCCTGGAACTGCCCAATATGCCAATGTGCTGCAGGCAAGTGCAGAGCTTGACGGGCTTCGATATATACCGCGCACGGACGAGACGCGTTCAGTATACGAGCTTGTTCTCACAATGATCCAAAGCGCACTGGGTGATCAAACGACAGAAGTTGTACGATCAGCGGCTGATACTGCTATCGAGATCCTCAAAGATGATAGTGTGCGCGATCTGGACAAAAAGCGAGAAATGGAGACCTTCTTGGGGCCCCTACCTGAAGAAAAGTTTAGCCAATATGTGAACCTAAGCAAGCAGCTCACAGATTACGAGGAAGATACAAGTGCTCATGCTGAGACTTCTACTGGTGTGGATGACGAAGCTGGTGTGGCCGTTCTCTTCGACAACGAGGAAGAAGAGAGTAATCCGGACGAAGAGACTTACGTGGTGCGTGAAGCGTCCGATGACGAGGAGGATCAACATAGCCAACGGGATGAAGCTGCTGAAGAAACAGAAGTTCACGATACTGCTGATCTTGCCACGAATCAAGAGGATCTCGTCCTCGGTGACGCAGCAGAGACCACCTCATCCGACTTGGATGTCCACGATATTGATGCGTATTGGCTCCAGCGTATCTTGAATGATTGCTACTCGGATCCTGTGGAATCGGGCGAGAAGACTGATGCTGCTTTAGAAATCCTTGGAGCAGAGACTGATACACGTGAATGTGAAAACAGTCTCATGGCGCTTTTTGATTATGACCACTTTGATGTGGTACAGACACTGACAAAAAACCGTGATATTGTGTATTGGTGTACACGTTTATCGCGATCAAATGAGGATGAACGCATGGATGTCGAAGTTGCTATGCGGGAGAGGAATGCAGGCTGGATCTTGAAGCGCCTTGCTGGTGACGCAGCCAAGCCCGCGCTGGCCGCGGACGAACTTGAAGAGGCTAAACGTCAGGCGCATCGTCTTACATCGCGAGCCACCCTTGCTCCTGGATCGACGGCAGCACCACGCCTGACGCTGGATCTAGAATCGATGGCATTCAGTGAAGGTGGGCATTTAAATTCCAATCCCAAAGTCCGTCTTCCGGCTGGTAGTTTCAAGCGAAGTAAGAAAGGCTACGAAGAAATCCACGTTCCGCCACCGGAGAAACGTTCAGTGTTGCCAGAAGAACTTGTATCGATCAGACAGTTGCCGAGCTGGGCACATGCTGCCTTTCCCAATACAACAACGCTGAACCCTGTACAGTCTAAATGCTACCCTGTTGCATTCGACAGTGATGAGCCCATGTTATTGTGTGCGCCTACTGGTGCCGGAAAAACAAACGTGGCGATGTTGACAATCCTTCATGAGCTCGGCAAGTGGCGTGATGAAGACACAGGTGCGATGGATTTGACAGAGTGCAAGATTGTGTATGTTGCCCCCATGAAAGCACTTGTGGCTGAACAAGCAAACCATTTCCGCTCACGACTGGAACCTTTTGGAGTGGTGGTCAATGAGCTGACCGGTGATAGTCAACTTACCAAGGCACAAATTGCAGAGACGCATGTTATTGTGACCACACCAGAAAAATGGGACGTCATCAGTCGAAAAAGCTCGGATTCTTCATATACAAATCTGGTGCGACTTTTGATTATTGATGAGGTACACCTGCTTCACGATGATCGCGGACCAGTACTCGAAGCTATTGTCGCACGCACAATCCGCCGTATGGAGCAGCTGAACGACCCTGTGCGGATTGTTGGTCTCAGTGCCACGTTGCCGAATTACCAGGATGTCGCAGCCTTTTTGCGCGTGAATACAGCAACTGGCTTATTGTACTTTGAATCAAATTATCGGCCTTGTCCCCTACGCCAGGAGTTTATCGGACTAACAGAGACAAAGGCCATCAAAAGGCTGCAACTCATGAATGAAGTGACGTACGACAAAGTCATGGAGCATGCGGGCAAGAACCAGATCCTCATCTTCACGCATTCGCGGAAGGAGACAGCCAAGACAGCCAAGTTCTTGCGCGACTCAGCTGAAGCTCGCGAGTCGCTTGATGTATTCCTGCCTCAAACAGGAACCAGCCGTGACGTTCTTCGTGAAGCTGCAGAAGACGCCAAAGACGCGAACTTGCGTGACTTATTGCAATATGGATTCGGTATCCACCATGCGGGAATGACACGTGCTGACCGGGAGCTGGTTGAAGATCTATTTGCTGGACGACATATACAGGTTCTTGTCAGTACTGCTACCCTTGCATGGGGTGTGAACTTGCCTGCGCATACGGTGATCATCAAAGGCACACAGATATACAACCCTGAGAAGAGTCGATGGTGTGAGCTTTCTCCTCAAGATATGCTTCAAATGCTGGGTCGTGCCGGTCGGCCGCAATTTGATACGGTGGGCGAAGGCATTATTATCACGCAGTACTCGGAATTGCAATATTATCTCTCGCTTCTGAATCAACAGCTGCCGATTGAAAGCCAATTTGTCTCACGCTTGGCCGATAATCTCAATGCTGAAATTGTACTGGGTACTATCCGGAATCGCGACGAGGCCGTGACTTGGCTCGGGTACACTTATTTGTACGTTCGGATGCTTCGTTCGCCAGCTTTGTACAGTGTATCACCAGATTACACGGTGGACGACCCGTTTCTTGAGCAAAAGCGGGCGGACATCGCACACAGTGCTGCTGTTCTCTTGGAGAAAGCTGGATTGCTGCGCTACGACCGCAGAACGGGCTTGTTTACAACGAATGAGCTAGCGCGTATTGCGGCGCACTATTATCTCACGCATACATCCATGGGCACATATCATAAACACTTGAAATCTACGTCTAGCGCAATCGAACTGCTGCGAATCTTCAGCTACAGCGATGAATTCAAGCACCAGATTGTGCGACAAGACGAAAAGTTGGAAATTGGAAAACTGCGCGAACGTGTCCCGATTCCGATCAAAGAAGGGATTGATGAGCCCAGTGCCAAAATCAATGCTCTCCTCCAGACATGGATTTCTCAACTCTCTTTGGAGGGCTATGCTCTCTCAGCGGATATGGTTTATGTGACTCAATCCGCCTCACGTATTTTACGTGCGTTGGTCGAAATTTGTGTGGTCCGTGGATATGCACGCACGACGCGTTATGCTCTGGATCTGGCCAAAATGACGGAGCGTCGGCAATGGGGCTCCATGACTCCGTTGCGCCAATTTCCCGGCGTTGCGCCGGACCTTATTCGTCGTCTGGAACGCAAAGAATTTCCTTGGGCCCGTTTGCGTGACCTTGAGCCCAATGAAATGGGTGAGTTGATTGGTATACCTCGTGCAGGTCGTCTTTTGCATCGTCTCGTGTTCCAATTCCCGCACCTAGATCTACAGGCATACTTTCAGCCACTCACGCGCTCCTTACTGCAGGTGCACTTGACTATCACGCCTGATTTTGAATGGGACGATCGTATTCATGGCGGTGCGCAGAGTTTCTGGCTGCTGGTTGAAGACGTGGATGGCGAAATGATTTTATTCTACGATCAGTTTGTCTTGTTGCGACGCTACGCAACGGACGAACACACTGTGTCCTTCACCGTGGAGCTAACAGATCCCCTTCCACCCAACTACTACATTTCGCTGCTGAGTGACCGTTGGCTGCACAGCGAGGTTCGCCTTCCAATTTCGTTCAAGCATCTAATCTTGCCGGATAAGTTCGCCCCGCCAACACCACTGCTAGATTTGCAGCCGCAGCCCTTGTCAGTGCTAGGCGCTGACGCAGCTTCGCTATATCCATTCGATCACATGAACAAGATCCAGACACAGGCATTCCATGCCCTGTATGAAACAGACGAGAGTGTGCTTCTTGGTGCGCCAGTAGGAGCTGGCAAGACGTTTTGTGCTGAGCTTGCGCTATGGCGCTTGTGGAACACTGGTGGCGGACGAGCTGTGTGCATATTGCCGTACGCTAGCATGGTGCAACCACGTGTGCTGGCATGGAAGGCACGATTTCCAACGAAAGAGACAGTTGCGCTTGCCAGTGAGACGAGTACCAACCTGCGTCTACTCGAACTGGCCGATGTTGTCATTGCGACGCCCGAGCAATGGGATGTTTTGTCACGCCGCTGGCGCCAGCGACGGAATGTACAAAGTGTTGCCCTCTACATTTTTGACGACTTGCATCTGCTGAGTGATGCATACGTTGGTCCGACGTATGAAGTCGTAGGCTCTCGAGCTCGTTTTGTGGCTGCTCAAACGGAGCGTGCAACCCGGTTTGTTGGTCTCACGGCTCCTCTGGCTAATGCAACCGATGTCGCTGGCTGGCTGGGTGCCACGCAGACGCTGTCATTTGCACCCAGCGCACGACCTGTACCAATGGAAGTGCACATTCAGCCATTCAATGTGCCACACTTCCCATCATTAATGATCGCGATGGCAAAGCCTGCGTACCTTGCGATCATGGAGTATGCGCCCTCACAGCCAGTCCTTTTGTTTGTACCTACGCGCAAGCAGACCAAGCTGACTGTCAATGATATTCTGGCGTACGCACTCGCGGACAGTGAAGACGAGAAGGGTGAATCTCCATTCCTGAATATGGAACGCGAAGATTTGAAGCCACATCTAGACCGTGTACAGGATGAGGAGCTTGCTGAAGTTCTCGCCTACGGTATCGCATTCTATCACGAGGGCTTGAGTAAGGGCGATCGACGCATCGTCGAACGCTTGTTCAATGCCGGAGCGATCCAAGTGATGGTAGCGAGTAAAGACACGGTATGGAGCTTGCCCGTGCAAGCGCATTTGGTACTCCTACTCTCTCTGCAGACGTACGAGGGACGCGAACACCGTTATGTTGACTATGCACTGACAGACATGCTCGAAATGGTAGGCAAGTGCACTTTGCCGGATGAGATGGGTCGCAGTCGATGTATGCTTTTTTGTCAGGCGAATCGGAAGAACTACTTTAAGAAATTCTTGGCAGAAGGCATGCCGTTGGAAAGCCGACTCGGTACATATACCCAAGACTTTTTGAACGCTGAAATTGTGGCCCGAACGGTGCAGGACAAGCAAGGTGCAGTCGATATGCTAACATGGACGCTCATGTACCGCCGTCTGCCGAAAAATCCTCAAGCGTATGGATGCCAAGGTCGCGATATGGAGCACATTGGTGACTTTTTGTCAGAGCTCGTGGAAAATACCCTGGTTGATCTTGAACAAAGCAAATGCATCGCTGTGGAAAACGACATGGATTTAAGTCCCCTTAACCTTGGTATGATTGCCAGTTTCTACAACGTCAGCTATGCGACCATCGATGTGTTCCATCTGTCCCTCTCGGGCACTACTAAGCTGCGTGGCATGCTTGAGATTGTGTCTTCAGCATCGGAGTTTGAGACTGTGCCCATCCGTCGTCATGAAGATGTGCTCCTCCGTCGCATCTATGATCGCATGCCACTCAAGCTCGATAAGATTCAATTTGAGAATCCATTCCACAAGACGTTTATTCTCCTTCAAGCACACTTTTCGCGCTTGACCCTGCCTGCGGATTTGGCACAGGACCAGCGCGACATTTTAAATCGAGTCCTTACGCTGCTTAATGCCTGTGTTGATGTCATGAGTTCAGGAGCTATGCTAAATGCCATCGTGGCTATGGAAATCAGTCACATGTGTGTGCAAGCCGTGTGGGACCGTGACTCACCGTTGCGCCAAGTACCCCACTTCACGGCTGCAACGATTCAACGTTGCCAAGCGCGTGGTATTAATGACGTGTATGCTCTTGCGGATGTCCTGCCAGATATGAGTCAGCATGAGCGCGACGAGCTCCTTCAGCTCGACAAACGGCAGTTGGCTGATGTGGCAACCCTGACGAACGAGTTCCCATATGTCGACATTGAGTTCGACATTTTGGATAAGGAAAAGCTGAACAGTGCCTCAACGATTATCCTTCAAGCCAAGCTCGAGCGCGATGTTGATGAAGAAGATGAGCAACCATCTGATCCCACCGCGATTGCACCGTTCTACCCATCGCCCAAGATGACAGCATGGTGGCTGGTGATTGGAGATCCCGGCACAAACAGCTTGCTCAGCATCAAGCGTGTCACGATTGCAAAAACTCTTGATGTGCGTCTCGAATTCATGCTACCAGCAGGCATGCATGACAAGCTAAAACTATATCTCATGTGTGACAGCTACATCGGTGCAGATCGCGAGTTGGATGTACCTGCTCTGCATGTCGCGCAAGGCGAAGAGGACGAGGAGGTCGATGACGAAGATGATATAGAGATGCCCGATGCTTAGTGAATCGTACGTGCTCCTACATTAGCATCATTGGACCAGAAATTTCGTTCCGTTTTTCCAATCCGACCAGTTTCTCGACCAGTGTGAGCGCGAAAAGGAAGGTGGTGCCAGGCCCACGACTCGTCACGAAATTGTCGGAAACGACAACCGGAGAGTCCTTGTATTCGTACAAGGCGTCAAGCTGGTCCTTTACTGATGGGTGGCTGGTAATAGGACCTTTCAGTCCAATTTGGGCTCCCAAAGCTGCTAATGTGCCTGCGCAGATCATGCCAATAACTTTGCCACAGGCATGAGCGTCATGTAAAATCTTCAGCACATTTTCATCTTTAGATAGTGTATGAACAGCACCAGCGCCACCGGGAACAATATAAGCGTCAAATTGATCGGCGTTGCCATTTTGCAACAAAGCTTGGAGAGTCGTGTCGGCGCCGAGCTTAACACCACGAGAGGCAACAACAAGACCGTTTATTGGGGCGGCTGGCTTCCCTGACTCTGGAACGAATACAGAAGTCACATTTACACCACCACGAACGAGCACATCGTACGTGATGGTGAATTCCATTTCTTCTGTACCCTGCGTCAAGAATACGACAGCTTTCGACATGATGGCGCACGGACTAAACTCCAATCTTAGATATCGACATTTTATGAAATCATGTGACGCGACGTGTCACGGGAAGGCGAAATTTGTTGGGCGCGTAGATAATGTGCCACGACAATGGGGGTGCACGTAAGCAGTTCGGGAATATTTGAAATGCAGGTTTTCCCAACGTTCAAGATCACAGGGCTCCCGCCTGGTTTCCTTCACACCAACTGAAACGATGAGCAAACAAGGTCACAAGGCTAGTGTGCAGGTTAGCCCTGGTGAGGGAGCATTTGGACCTGTCTATCGCTCTTTCCTTTCGCCCGAGCAGTTGGTGGAACGCCCTCACGAGGGGATCCACACTATGTACGAACTGATGGAGGAAGCCCGCAAGCGCTTTGGTGACAAGAAAAATATTGCATGGCGTGACATTGTAGACGAGCACCAAGAGCAAAAGGTGGTTACGAAGAAGGTCGGTGATGAAGAAGTCAAAGAGACCAAGACTTGGACGTACTATGAGCTCAGTCCCTACAAGTATATCACTATCAACGAGTTTTTCAAGACTGTGGATGAGTTCGCCAGTGGCATGCACCAGCTTGGCCTGAACCAAAAGACGGTATTTAACATATTTGCTTCCACCAATGTCAGTTGGCAAGTGGCTGCGCAGTCTTGTTTCCGTCAAGGCGTTACATTTTGCACATCATATGACACGCTTGGCCCCGAAGGTCTGCAAGTGTCGCTCGAGGAGCCTGAAGTGCAGGGTATTTTCACAAATGCGCAGCACCTAAAGGTGCTTGAGAAGATTATTGATCAGACGCCTCTGCTCCGCGTTGTTATCTATGACGGAGAAGCCGATGAAAATATTCTTAACAGAATTCACTCGAAGATCTCTGGACGTCCTAACGCTGTTCTTATCCACTATGATGAAGTGATTAGGAACGGAAAGCAAGACATGGTGGATCCTGCGCCCACGCAAGGCAAAGATGTGGCTTGCATCATGTACACTTCTGGATCTACCGGTAAGCCTAAGGGTGTCATTTTAACAAACGATAACCTTATTGCCACAATCGCTTCCGTCACCATGCTGTTGAAGCCTTATCTGAACCAGTCTGATTCGTACCTCGCCTATCTCCCCCTTGCACATATTCTTGAATTCGTCGTTGAATGCTACATGATGTACTACGGCATCGCTATCGGTTACGGACGCGTCAAGACGCTTACATCTAACAGTGTTCGTAAATGTGAAGGTGACTTGGTAGCCTTCCGTCCTACACTATTAGTTGGAGTACCTGCCGTTTGGGAACTAATCCGCAAGGGTATCGTAAGCAAGGTTCAGGCCGCTAGTGCCACAAAGAAGAAACTGTTTGGTATGAGCATGTGGGCCAAGTCTAATAATGTTCCTTTGCTGAAGCAATTTGCCGAAAGCGTCGTGTTCAAGAGTGTTCGTGCACAGACCGGTGGCCGTATACGCTATGCCCTTTCCGGCGGTGCCCCAATCGCTAGGGAGACGCATCAATTCCTTAACACGGCTCTGACGACAATCATCCAAGGATACGGTATGACTGAGTCTTCAGCCATGTGCGCTTTGATGACTCCCGAGTTTTTCTGCTACGGTTCTGTGGGTTGCCCAATGCCATCCGTTGAAGTCAGGCTCGTGGACGTGCCTGAAGCAGGCTACTTTGCTAATAAGAATCCTGCTCAGGGCGAAGTTTGGATCCGTGGCCCATCTGTCACACAAGGATACTTTAAACGTCCTGAAATCACAGAGGAGGCAATCACGAAGGATGGATGGCTTCGCACGGGTGATATTGGCCAATGGGATGAACAAGGAACGCTCTCGCTTATTGACCGTAAGAAAAACCTTGTGAAGTTGTCGGGTGGTGAATACATTGCTTTGGAACGTCTGGAAAGCACGTACAAAGCATGCAACTTTGTTAGCAACCTTTGCCTGGTAGCTTCATCTGACGCTAAGCAGCCCATGGCCGTCGTATTCCCCCGTGAGGACAACTTGCGCGCAGCACTTGAAGACAATAACAAGCAAGATATTGCTCACCTCGAACTCTCCAACCTTTGCCATGACAAGGTGGTTCAGAACATGATGCTTAAGAAGCTCAACGAAGTTGGCAAGGAAGCTGGATTTGCAAACATGGAGCTTCTGCAGTGCGTTGTGCTCATCCCAGAAGAGCTCCCACTTACAGCCGCACAGAAAGTGCAGCGCAAAGAGGTTGAGAAGAAGTATGCTGACCTGATTAAGAAAGTGTACCCGTAGGCATATACATATATAAATATAAATAGCTCGATGCTAATATTAAAATATCTTAATATAAGTATGGTAAAACTGCATGCACTATGAAACTCAGTGCCTCCTAGAGGATCTTCCAGGCGTTCTAGGAGCTGCTACGCTTCCATCACGAAGCCGTCGAGCCGATCGGGTCATCCGTTGAGGCGACGATAGAGCAGCTGCTGATGCGCGTTCACTCCGCGTTCTACGTCGCGAAGGAGTGGTTAGAACATTACTTTCAGTCTCAGTATCTGATATAGCATCGGTGCTTGATTGAGACCCTTGCGATTCGAGTTCAGCAACCTGAGCTCGCGTCCGGCGAGCAATGGGCTGCACATCCGATAGAGCCTCCAGACGTGCCAGTGAGTTTTGTGGGTACACTGTTATATCTGCTGTGGTGGAAGATCGAGGAATTCGAGAAGCTGTGCTGGGTGATTTGGACGGTGTATCAGGTTGCATAGATGTGGACGTGCTCAGTTCGTTTGCTGTCTTCGAAGCCACGCTCATTCGCGACCGACGTGTACTCCGACGAGGGGAGGGATTAACCGTTGTTTCTTCCTCCTCCATAGGAAATCCACCGGGGATCATAGGCTCTGGTTTGACATCGCTAGGTTTCATGACTTTGCGAATCGCTTTAGTAGCTTGTCGAGCTGAACGACGCTGACCAGTACGGCGACGAACTGGCATTTCTCGGGGAGAATCCAGAAAGGCATCGTTCTCTTCCGTGGCGTTGCTCTCCAAAACAGGTTTATCCTTGAGCATATCGGTATCAGCATCATCTGACTTCGCATTTTCTTGCGCGTTAGAATCAATGGAGCTAACCGGTATCTCGACATTCAAGTCATAAGATTTGGACGCCCGCGTGATGCGAGGCACTGGAAGGCTCCAAGCTGGCTTCGGAGGCACTTGCGTTTGGTGTAGAACGCCTGGCTGTTTCCAACCTGAGAAAGGACTGCTGCTGCGCAATTCCGCCGACTGATCAGTCAACTTTTGGGCCGGAGAAGCACTTCGTGCTTCAGAGCTAGAAGCTGTGGGTACACGGATCGAGGCACGTAATAAATTGACTTCTGGAGAGAATGGATGAGTGCGTTGGATATCTTTGGAATTAAGTGAAGCACTCATTGGTGTATGTGGTCGTGGCGGTGGCGAAGAAGCAATATCCATATTCACATCGTTTGTATGAGTGGCTTCACTTGAGATATCTTCCTTTACATCTTGTGCATGCAAAGCGTCACGTTGAATAACAGGAACCACGGCCCAAACACCATCCATGAATGCACTCCGACGCTGCTTCGCACGTAAGTATAACTCATTCTCTTGACCAGAGAACGCTAGTGTACGCTCATGACGAGATGCTCGGTGATCGAGGTGGATTGCATCGATATACCTTCCCTGATTCACACATTTTATGAGTAAAGTGTCCATGGCCAAAGCGCCATGTGACTGGTCCAGTGAATCAATAGCAAACGATTCGATGAAGGCTTCTTCGTCAGTCTTCAGGGGTAAGTTTAACAAGTCGCGAATCAAAGTTGCATCAGGTGGGGAGAAGCACAGGCGGAGCAGTGTGCCGAACAGATGCAGCCTTACTGAAGGAACATAATCAGTAGGCTGCGCTGCTAAAATAGTTCGACACGTTAGCCAAGCTGATACGAGTCCTTCTACACGTGCCAGGGCCGCCACAATCATGGATAGTTCATGAAAAGAGGCAGCATCATTCAAAGATTCGATCGAAGGTAGGGCACCGCGTACTTCATAGAACTCCAGCAAGAGTGCTGGTGAGGAAGACAGGGATTCTGCCATGATGCATGAGAACTTGGACGTGCGTCCGCCGGCCACGGCTCGATCGAAAAAGCCATGATCAATTGCCCAATACGATTCCACTTCTGTGCAATTTGATGCAGGTAGGTGCAGGTATTCAGCCATAGCAGAAGCATGCTGTGTTGCCTGCATATGATTGTGTTCCAGACCTAAGTAATACAAAAGCTCGTTCTTCAAAAGATCCGGAGCTGCAGACGTAAGGATTTCCACCATAAGCACAAATGCGTCTGATGGTGATGAAGGAGGGAACAGAGAAGAAGATACGCCCGCTTCTTGAAGCAGGCGGTCCACAAGTAGTTGGCCGCCAACAGCCAGGCCACGTCGCTCTTTTACGTCCTGAGATAACGCATCTGACCAAGAAGGTGTGTCACGATCAGATAAAGGCGAAAGGAACTGTAGTAAAAGAGCATCAGCTTGCGCCTCGGGAGAAGGCCCCGACGCTTGCATGGCAAAGAGAGGATTTGAAACTTGGGTGTTGGTTGTGGGCCAAAGCGGCGCTGCCCAAATGCTGACCAAGACCGTGATGAAACGAATAAAAAACTCAGGAATCCACCTCCATTAACAACAGTACCTTGCGGCACACGCTTCATCTACTGGGGCAGGGAACCTTTGAAAGGCTAATCTAGCATATATGTTATATATCATTGGCTTCTTTCTCTTGCGGGGTGTTTGAGACAGGAGACAATCCCTTTTTCTCGTATGTGCTTGGGATAGGAGTGGCGATAAGAGGCGTCATAGTAGGTTTATACTGCACATCTTTCGGCATGGGAGACATATGGCCCGGTGTTGGAGGGGCACTGCGATTGTGCTGCATGTGCGCCTTGATCAGATGGCCAGCACAGAGTGCGCCCATGAGACTTAGTTCACCTGCCATTACGGCAGCAGCAATAATGCGAGCCAAACGCTGAGCATTCGCGCCTGGTGTGTTCTTATGAGGACCTTGGATGCCCAGCAGCTCCAACATCGAACGCTGGGGAGGGAGTCCTGTGCCACCGCCGACAGTACCAACCTCCACGGATGGCATGCTTACCGAAACAAGCAGATCCTCACCATCATTTATAGCTTCCATGAGTGTCATACAATTGCTGCTTTCCACGTTTTGGGCCGGGTCCTGACCCGTGGCAAGGTACATTGCCGTGAGAATGTTGGCTGCATGTGCGTTAAATCCGCCAATGGATCCTGCCATAGCACTTCCAACCAGGTTCTTTTTTATGTTGAGATTCACCAGGTCCTCTACCGTGCATTTTAGGATCTTGCGCACAGTGTCTCCACGAATCACCGCCTCAGCCACAACACTTTTACCACGGCCCTCAATCCAATTGATAGCAGCCGGCTTTTTGTCGATACAGTAGTTTCCTGATAAAGAGAGTAGTTCCATTTCTGGAAAATGCTTTTCTTTTATCATGCCCAGGGCAGCTTCCACACCTTTGGAAATCATATTCATACCCATTGCGTCACCTGTGGAGGTGGCAAAGCGAACAAAGAGCGTCCGACCGGCCAAAACAGTGTGCAGTGATGCAAGACGAGCAAAGCGGGATGTGCTGTCGAATGCGGACTTGATCGAGCTTGCACCATGTGCAGAATCAATCCAGCGTTTAGCCCGTGCTGCACTTGTGAGGGACGGGAATTCGATCACGGGGCCACGCGTCATAGCATCCTGGGTGAGTACAGTCGTCACACCGCCGTTTGCATTCAGAACCTTGCATCCACGACTAGTGGACGCAACAAGAGTACCTTCTGTGGTAGCCATGGGTATAGGCGTCATTAGACCATCGATAAGAAGGGGACCGGCAATGCCTAATGGGAGCGGCATGTAACCCACCACATTCTCACAACATGCGCCGAATACAGATGCATAGTCGAAATCCTTATAAGGCAAGAGACTGTGTTCGAGTGTGTGCATTTCAGATGCGCGAGATAAGACAGCACGGCGAATTAAAACAGCACGTTCGAGATCTTGAAGTACTTTTTCAAGCGCATAGGGCGCGATTACTCCCCTTTGAACCAGAAGTACTACTTCCTCATTATTCAACGCACCTGGTCCGTCACTCTTGAATACTTCCTGCACCTGATCAAATGGACGCGGTGGATCACTGGGGGGTGGTGGTGGCACGCGCGACTCAGGTGGTCCAAAGCTGACACGCGGAGTGGAAGATTTGTCCTCGTCCTTCGGCTTCTTTTTCCAGTCCTCAACAAAGTGTGCACCGATAAGTCGAGCAGCGGCCTGAGCTGTCACATACACGGCATTACCTTCGATCACAGCTGGGTTGCGCGTGGCAATACCTTTCAGCAGGAATGTATTCAAAAACAAACTGATGATCAATGCCACGGAGAGCAGCTTGCCAATGACTGGGTCACTGGACACAGTCGTCCAAGTCGTCATGACGCTGTCAAGAGCTGAGTTTCGGGGCATTTTGTGCGTCATCATGGAGGCCGTCATCGAATGAGGTGTTGCGAGTGCCTTATCCGCTAGCACAATCATGTTCGGTGGCATAAAAGCCACGGCATTCGTCTTTGGCGGAGTGTATGCATCAAAGAAAGCTAAGACAGCAGGGTGGGAAGATGTTGCGTTAAACATATCAAAAGACGAGACGACGTCATCGTACAATGTCAATGGTCGCGAGCTTTGGTGTCGAGCGATCGTAGTAGGTAACGAGAGCGTTGAGAGTAGGTTGAGCGAGTGCAAAGCAACAAGTGTCAAAAGTAACAGGAGCTTTAGACGCGAAAGCGGGTGATCGAGCGAGCCAACAAAGCGCTGGAACAGAGAGGTCGTGGTGCGTTTGCGCTTCGATGAGTCAAGATGCTGTGGCTCTGCAGGGGCTTCCGAGGGAGGCGTTTCTTTGCCATTATCTGGCACGAAGCACTTGCGCGCTGAATTGGGTTCGCGGATGCGCTGGACTTCCAATGTCACGCACAAGACCGCTAAAAAGAATGAGAAAAGCAAGCATCCGTCAAAGAGCAGGATGAGAATAGATAAGCTGCAAAATTCTCGAAGACCATGCATACCGTTGAAAGCACCAAGCATCAAGATGCAAATTTCCACAGCATACGCACGCAAAATGCCTGGACCTGCTTGTGCAACGGCACGGATGGCTACATCATGTACTGGTGCGAATGGTGCAGTGAGAACGCCAAGTTCTTGCTCCTCATGTACACGCTGAGTGAGTGCACGAACAAAATCGTCTTCGGGTGAGCCTTTTAAGGTCGATTCATTCTGTTCGGGTCGGGATGTGGGAGTGGCATGCGCAAAGAATGCCTTGGTCAGTAAATAAGGCTTTTCGAAGCCAATGGTGATCACTAGGAATGGCAGACCTTCTGACAAAACAATAGGGTTGATGGGTAGCTGAAGCGCATCGGCTGTCACAAGTGCAACAAGGCACGCAAAGCACGAAGACAATAGGATGCATGTGCCGAGCCAAAAGCGTCGGGGAAAGTGGCTCATAGACACGTAAAGATGCACAAGAGAGCCATGCATCATGATATAGGCGGCAAGCAAAACGGTAAAGTCAATGGTATCAGACCTGTGGACTAGGGTCCAAGCTCGTCGAAGAGCACTGATCACAAACGATGCGATCCATTGAAATGATATGCCCTCACCAGCAAGCGCCTTGGGCCCATGACTTGTGGGCGTGAGAGACTGCAACAAAATGTCGCCACGCTTCCATCGTTCCACGAGATCCGAGTCGGTGTTAGCGGGTAGTGTCTGCATTGCGTGTGCCAGCACACGCTGTAATGTTTTAGGGTGGAGCATATGGCGAGTGTTGGACGCGTCGTATGATTTTGGCTCGAAGCACACGACTACGTCGCCCACCGTGTCGTTCACATCGGTAAAGCGAGTGACAGGCCATTCACATCGGCCATGAGACTCGGCCTGCAGTGCCTTGGTGATGGCGGGGAGCAGAAATTCTCTGCGTTCTTGCTGCAGAGTCGCGGGGCCACCATGCTCGTCCACTACAATGAGCCAGTCAGCAAAGCCCATGTCGGGCAATTGATCCGGTGATTCGATGGAATCTCGAAGCGAGCGCCAAACGTGTTCAGGCGAGTACTCGAATATCGGCAGAGACGAGTGTCCTGCATGTGTAGAAATGACAGAGAGCGAGGCCACATCACTCAGACTGGAAAACAGTGTTGAATTTGCGATAGCACGCAAAAGGACAAAGTAGGCGAGTGTCACCAGCACAAACACCGACACAATCACCTCGATGGGGTGCCGCGAGACCTTGGATACGAGGTATAGGAGTGCCTGTAATGGCGACGTCGACATGCGTCGGCTGGACCTGTCGAACTTGACCATGAGTGCCTGTCGCCCGGATTCCAACGTGGCCTTGACGGAACTAGCCAGGCACGAAGACGAAGACCATGGCACCATGTGCACGTGACGAGTGCTTCGCACGACGCTACGGTGGGGGACTCGTTGGGCAGGGCTATAGCAGCTAGTTTTTTTTGGTGCGTGCGGCGCGCTTGCGTGCAGCACGACTTGTGCCCGTACCGGGAGCGCCCTGGATGTATTCCACCAGTTCATCGAGGGAGCGGTTGGCCAGGGCGGGGTTGGCATGTACATGGGAGGATGTACGCTGCGTGTGCGCCGCGCGCGACGACGATGCAGCACGAACGATATCATGCGCATGCTGTTGCTTGGCCGCGTTTTCCAGCTTGGCGACGCGTACAGCACTGGATGCGAGGGCAGAGAGGAAAGACTGGCTTTCTTGGGTAAGAGCGTCTTCTGCACCTAGCCTGTCTTGGAAGATGCGCCATGCGTCTTTTTCGACCTGGATGGCCGTTTTGAGATCGCCGCTGAGCGTGTATGCCTGACTTAGCTCATGCGCCATGTTGCCAGTGTATATGCTGTCGGGACCGAAGAGACGCAAGGCCAGGTCGTACGACGACTGGTACGCCTTGAGGGACGTGTCAAAGTCTTGGCGGCTCTGGAGCAGCAGGGCAATGGACGAGAGTGTGTGCACGGCATCGGGGTGATCGCGACCGTACAAGAGCTGCCAGAGCTCCATGATGCGGTCTTGGTACCTCAGGGCCACGTCGAAGTGACCGGCCGAGCGCTCCAACGCGGACAAGTTGATGTAGTGCACCATCGTGTCTGGGTGGTCCAGTCCGAGCGTGCGTTCCGATACTGTTACGGCTTGGCGCTGGAAGCGAAGAGCATTTTCGATCTGGAATGTCTCCCTGACAATGTCTGGCAGAGGTTCGGCGTCATCAGGCTCGCCCTCTTTCTTTTCGGCCTTCTTTTTGGCAGCGTCGCGTGCGAATTCGACCCAGTAGTGATGCACGAACGTGGCAAAGAGCGAGTAGCACTTGGCCGTTTCGGGATGCACAAGACCGTATACTTGCTCGTGGAAGCCGATGCTCTCGAGCAGCAGCTCTGTCCCGATTTCGCGTTCGCCTCGCGCAAACGTCACACGGCCTGCGTCAAACGCTTCCTCCACGAGCGTGCTCTTGGGCGTGGACAGCTTGACGACAGGGCACAGGCTCACAATGTCTTCGGGAACGAAGGTCGTGGTGCGCTGCGCCTTGGGCGCTGGCATGGGCACCGTGCGCTTGTTCTTCTTGGCAGGGCCCGTGGACGCAGGCGTTTTGGATGCCGGGGTAGGCTCAAAGGCATAGTCGCGCACGGCGAGCTGGATGCCCATCTTGAGACAGAGGGCGCGCAGCACCTGGGGCTTGCGCAGGTCTGTTTCGAGGTACAGGGGCGGCAGCTCGAAGCGGAAGCGGCGGCGGACATCGGCACGAAGCTCGTCGATCAGAGCAGCCGGCGTCAGCGCCGTCCAGGACGCCGTCGACGCCGTCGGCGCGGGCTGCGGCTGCGGCTCGAGTTCGGTGCCCAGCAGACAGTTGGCAAAGTGCGCGATGCACGCCGGCGCATCCGTGCGCTCGACACCGCGCAGGTATGCGCGCAGGCAGTGTTTGGCTGAGCGCGCGATCATTTCGTGGAGCGCCACACGGCGGTAGGCACTCACGAGCGCCTCGTGCCCCGAGCTAAGCTTCGACACGACCGTCTCGTCCCAGCGCGAGCGCTGAGAGGGCTGGCACAGGTGGGCGATGTAGCCGAGGTAGCGCATGTTGATACCCCGCGCGTGCATTTGCTGTGTGAGCGCCATGCCGTCCGACGCAGACACGAGGCCGGCAGCGACGTCGCTAACAAGACGCACTATCACCGAGTCGCGCAGATGCGTCGAGACGGTGCGCACGGCAGCGATCGATGGATCCGACTCGTCCGTCGCGGGGCGGATCACCCGCGCATCGTCCCCCGACCCGGTACGGAACTCGGCAAACGCATCGGGGTGGAAGTGGAGGTCAAAGTCGGAGACATCCACGCGGGTCTGGCCCTCCTGCGGTGTCTGGGCGAGCTTGGACCGCGCGAATTCATGCAGCTGCGTCTCCCAGTACGTCTGAATGAGCTCTGGGCGCAGGAGAGGGAGGCGGTGTGGGTACGCTGGCGACTCGGAGCCCTCCAGCACCGGGCCGTGCAAGTCACGCTCGAACCAGTGGACGTCCATGGGGCAGAGGCGCGACACGTCGAGCACGTACATGCGGCCGTCGGTGCCACGCAGACCCTTGCAGTCAACGCTCAAGCACAGCTCATGCTCTGTGCCCTGGGCATCGCGCATCTTGTGTTGGGCCACATGCAGAGACTTGCCCACGTTCCGAAGAAGCTCGTGGAAGGCCGGGTCCGAGTGGATCGTGTCCGGTCCCTCGATGCCGCCGTACGCCACATGCGATGCGGTCGCGCCGTCCGTCTGGGACGCAGCCGCCTCCGCTGCCACCTGTCGAAATAGGCCGGGCAGCACGGTCTGCGCGACCCAGCGCTCGCCGAGCCAGTCGACCACGACCGTGCCGAGCAGGCCGACACCTTCGACGTCCAGCACACCCAACATGCGCACGCCCTGCACATCCTTGCCGACAGCGACGTGCGCGGCAGCATCCCCGCCCAGGTAGTCGTACATGCCCACGCTGTCGATGCCACGCGTCACAAACAAGTTGTTGAACAGGAACATGTGGGCTGCCGGCGCATCGGCCGGGTTCATCGGAGGCACATCGCCTGCGGCCACGCGCGGCACGACCCGTGCGGCAGCGAGAGTGAACTCGGCGTGCAGGCGGTTCAGCACGCGGTCACGCATCAGACGCTCGGCGAGCGAGGTGCGTGGGAGCTCACGCGACGACTGCAGCTCCTCGTTCCAGTCGCGGCTGCCATCGAGCGTGTCGGCTGACATGGCGCCAGACAGGAGGAAGGCTGTTTGCGCGCGCATGGCATCCGGCTCGTGCTTGGGTTCACGCGCGAGCCACGGCGCAGCAGGGAGCGAGTTCATCACGGGCAGGGCGGAGAAGTAGTCACGCGTCGATACAGGGTCGTTGAATAGACGCGCAAAGTTTTGGAGGAACTGGGGGGAGGCAGCGGCCAGGAGATCAAAGAGGGACGACGAACGCAGCGCCTTGTTGGGATGGGGCTGCGGTTGGAAGCGCTGCGACGACGATGCATTCACGTAGAACCCATGCACGCTGGCTGTGATGTGCAGCGATTCGCCTTCGAGCGTATCGGCCACGAGGTACAGAATGTCGCCGCGCAAGGCATGCGGTTTCGGTGGCGGGTTCCATGCGCTCAGCGACAGGCCATGCAGGCATCGGGGAAGGGCACGCACGCGCCTCGTAAGCGACGGGAAGAGCTGTGACGTGCCGTCGACGGGCCATCCGCGCCACGTTGGCTTGGGCGGGGCGGCTGTGTGTGCCTCGTCGGCCCATTCGCTGGGATGGCACACGGCGTCGTGCACCGTGGCGCCGGCGTCGAGGCTCACGCTCGCTGGATCAGAGTGCGTTCCAGCAAGCAGGTCGCGCAGACGCTGGATGTGCAAGCGCACCTCGGTGTCATTGTACGGCTCGTGCGAAATTTGCAGGACGCGCTGCTCAGGGGCATCGTCACGGAACACGTCCTGCAGCTCGTCCCATTCGTTCACGAGCTCACCTGGCCGCGCATGCGAGTCCGTACGACGGAAGCGGAAGGCTCCAAGCCAATATCCCTCGGGACTGTCGTTCAGCGTCGCGCGCAAATCATTCAGCGTTTCGTGCTGCGAGACGGCCACCCGGAGGGGCGACGGCGTCTCTGGCAGGCCAAGTGCTTCGACGTTTTTTGGCAGAAGCGGCCGCTTGGGAAGCAGCAGCTCGAGCTCAAAGGTCGTCGGAGTGGCAACCGCCTCTTGCTCCGGTTCAGAGGCCATGGCACACGCTGGAAGAACGCCAAGCGCCCTCTGGGTGTGCTGGCCGAACTGCGGCGGAGCAACTCGGCCAACGATGACATAAGGCCTCCACATGATAGGCGAGACGGAGCGCCAATGGCGGCCGCCAAGGTGTTAAGTCCGATGGAAGCATGGGAGCCATGGGCCGTCGATGCGGAATCGCCGGCCCTCGTGTACGGTGAGCGTGTGCTGGCCACGCAGCAGGGCGTCGGTCTGTATGCGGGCGATACCAAAGTCGCTGAGAGAAGCGCAGGCACTGCGATGCTCACGACGCACCGACTCGCGTATGTGGACGAGGCGAGGCCCCACGAGCGGTCTGCCTATGTCCGCTTAGCCTGTATACGCCAGTCGGAGTACTATGCGGGCTTTCTCAAGAGTAGCCCCAAAATTGTGCTTGTGTGCTTGCGCGAGGCACACGCTCCATGGACGTGCCATGTCTGCGGCACTTTCCACGATACCATGACACTCGACCGGCGGTGCCGTCTTTGTGGCGTGACGGTGCGCCACGCGCCCTCACAGCGCGCATGCCCCGTATGCACCTACGTAAACGGTGAAAATGTGCTGCGCTGCGAGATGTGCACCGCGTCGCTCGACACCACCGTCAGCACCACATGCAAGCTGAGTTTCCGGCATGGCGGTGAGCGCCCCTTTTACGCGACGCTGCGCGAGACACTGCAGTCCAAACCGTGGATAGCCACAGAGACCAAGTCGGGGCCGGGTTTACTCGCCGTCGAGGCCGCGAGTGCGGTTGAGGCCCCGCCTCTGGACGCGTTTGAGGACCTGGATCTTCTCATGCGCCAGGCGCGACGCATGGTCGATGTTGCCGAGTCCCTACGTACAGAGCTCGAACGCTATGAGCGCACAGAGCCCTCTTCTGCGCCAGCTTCCTCGCTGCTGCAGTCTGCGCTCGTGCGAATAGGCCTGCCGAATCCCGCTGTGACGCCTGACATGGTCAAGAATGAGCGTGCGTATCATCGCGAGTTGGCGCGTGAGCTGAGCGGGGTTCTGTTGGGCGAGCATGGCTTGCTGGGCCCATGTGACAAAGACACTGGGCGCGGCCTCCTGCCGCTCGACGAAGTTTGGGGGCTGTGGAATCGAGCACGCGGCGTGGCACTTGTGTCGCCGAAACTGCTGCGGGCTGCCGTGACCTACCTACCTGACATGACGTCGCCGAGCGTCAGGCTGCGGACACTGCGCTCGGGTATGCCCATTCTGTATACCCCACGTTTTGACGACGCTGCCATTGAGGAGCGTGTGCTGCGGTACCTGGACGAGGCCCCCTTCCTCACGACGACGCAGATCGCAGCGCTCGAGGGCATATCTGTGCCACTCATGCGCGAGTTACTCGATGGTGTGGAGCAGCACACGGGTGCGATGGTGCGTGATGAGTGTGGCACGAGGGAAACGCGATGGTGCCGAAATCGTATCGTCACCATGGCCGCCGGATCCAGAAAAAGTAGTTGCATAGTTCCGTAGGCCGCATACCCCCACCCAGGCACGATGGAAGCCATGAGGACGAGTCCTTCGGCACAGCACTTGGCGGCACGAGGATCCACTGGCCAAGGCCGGGGACGTACATCGTGCCGCGAGTCTCGTACTGCAGCCGGGGCGGCAGCGGCGCGATGGGTGTGCCGTTGGGCAGCAGCGGCCGATCAGCCAGCACATCGCGCTCGCCAGGAATCCAGCCCAGAGAGCGGAAGAAATCGACCATCTCGAAGGGGTGGATATACTGTGAGTGTCGATGTGTGCCGGGCGTCACGACACGCAGCATGTCTTCGGCGAGAAAGATCGTCAAAAAGTAGGAGAACACGGTGCGCGACATGGTCGAGAGAAACAGGTGGCCACCAGGTTTGATCAGCGAAGCGAGGCATCGCAGGAAGTCGGCGGGCTGGTTCACATGCTCGACGACTTCCATCGCTGTCACGATATCAAACGTGCGCCCGGCGAGCGACTCGGCAGACGCCGCTAGGTACGCCAGCGAGGCTGGAACGTGGTCTTCTTCACGCTCGCGTACATGCAGTGATGGGTCCCTGGCCGCATGCACAGACGCTACGCGGATATTGTCCGCCGAGGCGTCGACGCCCGTCACACAGGCGCCCAGCCGCGTCGCAGACTCGGCCAGAATGCCGCCGCCACACCCGATATCGAGCATACTGCATCCATGCAAAAAGTCGGGCGAGTTGAGCGGCGACGGCGCATCGCGACCCAAGGACTCGGCGACGGCCCGATCCCAGCCGCGCACTTCTTGGAGTTTTTCGCGCATGAACTGGACACGGACACGATTCATGGTATGCAGCGCCGCAAACTCGCCCTGCTCGTTCCACCACTCGTCCGCCAGGCGCGAGAAGTGCGCAATGTCACTCGGATCCACTGAGGACGCCGTGTGCACAGCCCGCCCGATCAGGCGGCCGTGCTGGACCAAGCGCCTAGATACGGGAAGCATAAGGCCAAACTACGTCGGGTGGAGCAAGTCTTAGGCACTATACAAGAGACACGCAACGCATCCTTCCAGCACAATGGGCGCATACACCAAGCACATGATGGGCAGGGCCGATGTGCGCAAGACGTGGTAGTCCCAAAGGATGCGGTCAATCACAGGGGTGATGTGTGGGACAAACGCAGGCGTGTGCGCCAGGAGCCGTGGACACACCCCGTGGAGTAGGGCCAGGAGGCACGGCGGCGACACGACCATGAGGCACAGTGCATGCGCCACGGCACGACATGGGCTTGGAGCGATGGGCACAGAGTACAGCGTCAGGCACAGGAGCAAAGCCATCGCCGTGGCCTGCGCAAAGTTGAGAGGGGCCAAGACACTGACGACCATACCAGCATGCAGAAGCGCAAACGCATGCAAGCACATGCCGAGCGCGTGTCGTGACGACGCAAAGCGCAAGGCCACGTAGACCATCGTGATCGTGGCTGCGATGCATACAATCCCTGTGCCGACGAGCGCATTCGGTCCCGCTGAGGTGTGTGTCCATAGGGCCCAGCATGCCGCACACACGATGTGGGCGACGCCCATGCACAAGAGGGCGGGTAACACGGGCCGACTGTGGGCGCGGAATTGAGCGCGCAGCGACTCATCCGCACAAAGCTGTGCAAACTCGGCATAGGTCGGCGTCGCAAGTACAGCTGTGCCCGTGGTATACGGTCGACGGAGGGCCTCACACTGCTTCTGCCGACATGCGCCGAGCTGGACCCACACGCTCAGACCTGTGAATGTCAGGGCTGCCCCGAGAAGCAGCGGCACAAAGATAAAGACGCCGATCTGGACAAAGTACCATGGAGACGGCAGCAGATAGAAGAATTGCGAGTGGTGCAGTCGCTCAATCAGATTGGAAAAGGAGCGGAACGTCAGCTCAGTGATGTCGCCGAGTTGTTGGAATCCAAACGGACCGGGCGCTGGTCGGGCAAACAGGGTAATAGCATCGACATGGAATGGAAGGAGAACGCCGTGAATGCCACTGGGCCGCCCGGCGAGCTGGTACCGAAGCTGCCGCAGGATCGATACCCAGCCGGACACAAAGGACTTGACGCCTTGCCGGCCGAGCCAGTGCCGCTCGAGCCAGTCGACAGGGAGCCATGCGCGCAGGGCATCCACATGGAAGCGTCCCAGCTCCATTTCATCGGCCGACTCGCCATGCAGACCCAGCGACGGGGACATGTAGGTGAGCTGCGTGATGTCCGTCACAGTGTTGATCGTGTCGAGATTCGGCAGCAGACCATCACGACCCTCGTAATAGAAAGTGAATGAGGAAAACGAGTCGCCCGGATAGTCCAGCGCGAGGGCATTCCAGATCTGTGCGCCCGTGGTGTGGACGGCCTCGGCCTCGAGATTGGGCTGTCTCGTGCCAAAGTACTGCGCGGCCCATGCCTGCATACCGTCCAGGAAGCCATCACTGATGACGAACAGGTAGTCCTTGCTCCAGTGCGATATACTCGCAGCGTGCTTGGCATAGGCCAGGAGCATGGCGATGCCACGCACATTAATGGCGCGGTACGTGCCGTCGTCCGGGACGTACGGCAGCTCTGCGTCATGGCCGGGCTTCTGACGCCAGTGGCTCTGCCAATTCGCAGCGAGGATCATGGCCACGCGTCCATCCGTGCGTGGGGTGTAGGAGCGCGCATACACGTTCGTGCCACGTATGGGTTCTTGCTGGCCCGGCACATGGAACGCGTATGTTTGGGTATGCACATCCAGGTCGTACGAGCGCAGCTCCTGAACCAGGTATGCAATACGCGCATCCTTGTCATTCTGTCGTGCAATCTCGTGCAGTTGGGCTGAGATCCGATCGGCGTCGCGGACGTTGGGCCCGCCCCATCGTGCATCGGCATAGCCGGGTTGGAGTGCATTCTCGTCCACGTAGGTCCGATGCGTAAAGGGCTTGCGCGGCACGGGCAACAGAATGAGCCATACGAGCGCAACGACGATGAGAAGCACACTGCGCGTCAGCTGTGGGTGTGCATGCGTACCGTATCATCGGGCACAGCGCGACGATCCTGTTGTACAGTCGCTCGCGGCGCGCGAGGCGCAACAAGGTGCGGCGATCATCTGGAGTAGCGGCATGATAAACGTCTTCTTCCTGTGAACTATTAACGTGCTCGTTCTTTCGCTGCCGGAGCGATGGCGGCGTATGTGACGGCATCTATGTCGTTAGCACCATCCGCGAGAAGGAGGGGGATCAGGAGACAGGCCAATAGCGTAAATGCCCGCTCGGGTAGGTCTCGGCATCATGAATACGACTGGTGCCAGCAGAGCGTACCGTTCATCACGGAAAAAAGGGGGTGGATACGTACCGCCTGTCGCGATCGTCGCGAGAGGCAAACCCTGCGCGGATTGCTACGTGGCCATCGCTTTCTAATGTAAGTGTGTACCTACCACCCACCCGGCCCACGCCGGGTTCGACGCGCCGGACGAGCCCAGGCGCCCGAGGCGCCGAGGCTCGGCGCAACGTCTGGCACGTCTTCGGCATGTTTGGATAGACCGGGAATAACCTCTTCTTCGCCATCAGTCCTGTCGGTAGAAGAAAGCGCGCCGTGCTCAGGCTCTATTTGTTCGCCAGGCCGACTCCGACTCCAAAAGCGCGTCGTGTGGTCATTGCTGCCACTCGCCAGAAGATGGCCAAGGGGATGCCACTGCAGACTCCATACATTAGATTCGTGCGCCGATGCCATGACATGGATCGGCGACTCGGGTATCGAGGAGCGCAGGGACCAGTGCAGAATCGAGCCGTCCGAGCCACCAGACACGAGCAGGTCATGGTGAATGGGGTGCCATTCCACTGTGCACACTTCCTTGCTGTGACCCTTGAGTGTGTACAGCTCGGCCATCGCACGTATATCGTACAGCTTGATCGACTGGTCACGCGATGCTGTCGCGACAATATGACCATCCGGATTCCACCGCACGGATTGCACCGTGTTCTTGTGGCCATGGAACGTGCCCAAGTCCACCCCAGAGCGCGGGTCCCAGAATTTGACGAGGTTGTCTTTGCTGCCCGACACGAGCAAGGCCTGCGTCGGGTGCCATTGCACGCACTTGACTTCCCATCCATGGCCCTTCAGCGTCGATTCCTCCTGTGCCTCGTCGAACGACCAGATTTTGAGAGTGCTGTCATCCGAAGCCGTCACGAATCGCTGGTCGTCAGGCGCAAAACTTAGGCCTCGAATGGCATCTCTGTGACCGGGAAAGGCCTGCAAGTTGTTCATATTGCTTTGAAAGTACTTGATCTGGCCATTCTGGTCGGCAGATACGAGCCACGATCCCGAATGCGACCACTCCATGGCCCGCACCGCCGAGTCGTGCGCCTGCAAAATCGTCTCAAAGTTGAACAGGAGCCCATTCCAGAGCGTGAATTCGCCGCTCGTCGAACCCGTCAGAAGACGCCGTGCCTCGGGAAGCCAGCGCACAATGTTGACAGAGCACCGTACTTTGTTCGTCGATATATGTACAGGCACGCTCGCCACAGACGTCGCAGACTCCTCATACGCAGCCGGTGGCAGCAGCCCAATGACCTGGTGTGGACTGGGCCGCAGAAACGCGTCGTGGCGCGCCACGCCACGGCGAGCGCGGTGGCGCATCCATAGCGGGACGGTGCCCCAATAGTCGACGGTGCGTCGCTGTATGTAGCGTCGCGCTCGTCGCCCTTCATAGCCCGCAGCGATAGCCGTCGCTGTAGCGGCTTCTTCCTCCCTGTCGCGCGCATCAGGGGCCGGTGGCTTCGGCGCATCCAAGTACTTGCTGGGCTGCCAATACGCCACGCCAGCGGACATGGATCGAGGTGGAGGGGTAACGATGACGCACTCGGTACGGAAGCAACACACCTTTGGGCTATTTGAATCTACAACTAGCATGCAAGCAAAATACTGCTCCATGACTCAAACCTTCCAAAGGATGCAAAGGGATATGTGTCTAGGTGATTAAAAAGGAGAAAAAGGGACCAGTGGCTGGTACAAGGAACACATCAAGGAAAGATGGGCGCAAAATTACGACGAGATGTGAGCCACCTCCTCGGCACGGTCCGTCGCAGAGGGCTCAGCTGGCTGGGGCTTCTTCTCAAGAGCGTAGCCATTGGCACCCATCTCGATGTTCGAGCCCTGGGCAGGAGCCGAGTAGAGCGGCACCTGCTCGTGGCGCCTCATGTCGTCAAGCACGGTGACAGGCGCCGCCGACGTGACCGTAGATGGGATGGCCGGAGCCGCACCAAAGTGGTGGTGGGTCGTGATGTACTCGCCCTCGTCGTACTCCTCATCTTCCTCATCGACCTCTTCCTCGTCGTCTTCCAGCTCCTCCTCGTCTTCATCACGGTAACCCACTGCACGCACAGCGGCAGGCACAGGACCCGAGCGGTCCATCTGCTCGCTGGTCGTGAGGTAGACCTTCGAGAGCTGCTTGATGTCGTTCCACCACTCCATCATCTCGTCGTGGCTGCGAGCACGGAACGTGTAGGCCACATTCGTGCCGAACATGTTGGCCTGCTGGCCAGTGCGGCCCTCAATGTGGAACTTGTGCGTCGAGGCAGCGGCCGTCGAGGGAGCGCCCAGCGTGCACTCAGGCAGGAAGAGCGAGAGCTCCGGCACAGGGTGGCGGATCGGGTCAGACGAGCCGTGCTCGTGGAGGTAGCCGGCAGGCGTCAGCACGTAGAACGACTCCTTGTAAGCATTCGTGAAGCGCTTCTTGCGCTCGAGCATGCCCTGGTGCACAGGAATGACCGAGGGGTCCTCCTTGCCTGGGTAGTCGATCGTCTCAGGGTTGCGCAGAGGCGTGTCAGGGTCGAGCAGGTGATCCGAGCGCGAGGCAAAGGCGATCCACTCAGCGTTGGGCTCCAAGCTGCGCATGTGCACACCGAGACCGAGCCAGGTGTCCTGGACCTGAGCCGACATGCGGCCGCTCCATTCGTCAAAGGTCTGCCAGGCGCTCTGGATGCTGCGCACAACGGCCTCTTCAAAGTGAGCCGAGTTCTGCTGCATAATAATGATGCTCTTCTGCAGAGCATTCTCCTCATTGACCTGGCGCTGGAGCTGGATCGACACAGCCTGGTTGGCCGTGTAAGGGTCGTCACGGGGGCTCACGCTCATAGGCGTGTTCTTCAGCAGCGTGATCGAGCGGGCGAGGTCAGAGATCATCTTCGTCGACACCTCACGCTCACGAGCCACCATGTTGGCCAGCTTGCCCGTGTCCTGCTGCACGTTGGCAATGTGCGCCTTGATCTCCTGGCGCAACTTGTGCAGGTGCTGGACAATCGAGCCTTCGACCGTCTTGGCAAGGTTAGCGTGGTGGTCAGAAATGGTGCGGGTCTTCTCGCGAATGCTGTAGAAGATGTCCTGGAGACCGTCCTCGCCGAGGAACTGGTTGCCCTCGCGGAATGGCACCTGGATAACGCCACCAAGCTTGGTCATTTCCTTGGCCGTGTTGTACTCAATATCAGCGATGCCCTCAAAGTACGAGATGAGCATTTTGACAATATTCTTCCAGCCTGTACCGGGTTAGCACCAAGACACGCGGAAAGGAGGTAGCAACATACCAGTGAAACGCTCGATCAAGATGTCCGAAGGGCGCAGCTCAAGCGGGCCCGTGTTTTTTTTGATCAGGGAAGCATTTCGGCTAGCAATCGTCGACTTACGACTCGCGGTCGTAGCCCGAGTGAGGGTTGAGTGGGCGTCCGTCATCACTGATCGTGGTGGTAGAACGAGGGAACTATCCACGTGTTTAGGCGGGAGGGCGTGTGCTTGGGTTGCGGGTTGCGGCGTCTGTTTACGAGCACGAACTCGAACAGGATGACGATCCAATGAGAATGCATGCCAGTGTGGTAGAGTTACATTGAGCCTATCATAAAAATGCAACGTCATCTGATGCGGGAGATGATGCAGCTGACGCGGCATTAAGCGTTCATTTACATGGATTAGGTAAGTTCGTTGCAGCCAATCTGGGGGCCGAGCGCCCCAGCGCAAGATGGACCATCCGCTCGGCGTCATGCCCCTCGGCCGGAAGGAGGCACGGCTGCGCTTCGTCCTGGAGAGCGCGCACGCCCGCCGCGACACCGTCTGGCCCCTTAGTGTAATAGAAAGCGCGTAAGCCACTGCCCAACATGACGCGCGGCACCAACACGGCGTTCCAGCAGCGCCTGCGTGTACGTACATGCTGGCAGGAACAGCTAACGCGCTAGGTGCTGACTTTCACGATCCCTATCATGGTGGTCTCATCGTGTACGTGTGACCTTGACTGACGGAAAGACATGCTGTACAAGCGTCTCTATCTAGGTGAACAGCAGCGACCTTTGCCGCCTGACTGGTTCCAGCTCAAAGCTGACAAGACGCCGTCTAAGGATACCACAGAACCTTCGTAGCCCCATGCCCCACCTTCAGACTAGCTCATCACGTGCTGATAAGAAGGGAGGACGACGTGCTCAGAAAAAAAGGGGCGCGGTTGGACCGCGACGTTGTGCCTGACAGAGGTGTGACGTTGTCATTCTGTTGGCGCCGTGTGGCACACACCCTGGATCCAAGTGGCTAGGCGCGCTGGTAGTGCGCGTGTGGCATCCAGGACTAGAGGCGTCCAAATGGTGCCCATGAGTCTGCGCATCTTGGCGCCACCGACGTCCGATACGAGTGAAGCTCCTTCCCTGGTCCTGCAGTGCGATGCTCGAAAGTACATGTTCAATGTGGGAGAAGGAACAACGCGTGTATCTGCTCAGCACCGCGCGTCGAACATGCGCGTCGATCACATTTTTTTAACGCGTGTGGCGTCAGAAACCATGGGCGGTGTCCCTGGGCTGCTCATGACCCTTGCCGACGGCGGCCGCGAATCGATCGACATCCACGCACCACCCAACCTGCTTTATGCGCTTGCAGCTACCCGACTCTATGCGCGGCGTGATACCATGGCCCTGAACGCGCATGAAATTGAGGTGCGAGAGCCGCATGTCTGCTACCAAGACGAGTATGTGCAGGTACAGTCAGTGCCCCTTGTGCCGGCACTGCACCGATCACTGTATACCGACATGGCGGAGAAAGGACCAGCATTGGACGTAAAGGCCCAGCTGTCGAGTCCGAAGGCGCTACGCGGCTCGCAGGCCAAGGCATGGTATGAGTGTATTGTACGAGATGCATGGACCAAGAGCGAACGTACCACGCCCGGCCCAGCGCGGTCTGCCCATCTGCTGCCACCACCACCAGTGCCGTATGCCCCGGACGGCCCCGAGCCTGGGCGTCAGGCTGCCGTGCTGGCTTACATTTGTGCAGGACATACCCAGCGTGGCAAGTTTGATGCCGAGCAGGCCATGGCCTTGGGCGTGCCACCAGGCAAATCATTTGCACGTCTTGCCAAGGGTGAGACCATCACGATATCACGTCCCGTCGCATGGGAACAGATGGACAGGGACGCACGCCAGGCGTGGATCCGAACGCAGCAGCGTAGGGATGCCAGTCCGGCTCCTATGCCTGTCGAGGACGTCCAGGTGGCGAGCCAGGAAGTCGTAGGAGCGTCGCGTGCAGGTCCCGTGTTCTTTTACTTGCACGTTCCGACGCC
>ENA-OOJM01000055-OOJM01000055.1-human-skin-metagenome-genome-assembly--contig:-NODE-55-length-42916-cov-7.581531_pt1 | contig 42916 bp, 33 predicted proteins | sample MGYA00248875_ERZ500988 | MGnify/ENA primary metagenome ERZ500988 (study PRJEB25958, sample SAMN03398507) | human skin metagenome | study: EMG produced TPA metagenomics assembly of the Human Skin... | reverse complement strand
GACAGGGCCAGGGAGTTAAGATAATAAGAAATCATACTGTTCGTAAACACAGCAGGCACGGCAACTGACATCCAAATGAGCACACGGCGGAAAAACATGGTCTTGTCACCACGCACTAAGGAGGCCACAATCCGGCCATCGAGTTCAGCCACGTAAAGCGAAATGATTGTACGAAACAGCAACGTGAGTGACAGGCCCGACAAGTAGAGAGACGACTTGGCACGCCAAGACGGAAAAATGATTCGTAGTAGACGAAACAGACGGCCATAGAACACATCGTCAATAGCCACCTTTTTCTTGGGGGTGTCACCTGAGTCTGTCAGCGCCGCCGAGCTCTTCTGTTTCTCAGCGGCAAGCTTCTGTTTTGGGCTCTTCTTTTTACGAGATGAACGAGGAGCAAACATGGAGAGCATAAGAAAGGCAACACCCAGCAAGTATATCACACGGAGTACATGCTGAATGCCCGTATAGTTCCTGCTGTAAAACGATGCAAACGAAATAAGGCGTCTCATGGTCGCTATCTTTGCGGAGTCCAAGGACGAGCGAAGTGTAGATTGCACTGCCATCCTGATAGATCTTGATCACGCGATGAGTGGTGATGCAAGAATCAGTGACCTGGCAGCGGAAAGGTTAAAAAAGTAGCCAGTATGGTTACTTACTCCATGCTTGCCGTGTTGCGCTGCGGGGACGACGCCAATAGAGGCGTGTATCATTGGTCACAAACCCTGCGGGCACCTGCCCTTTGGCTCAGGAAGAACCAATGAATATGTGCGATTCTATCATAATACAGACATTTATACGAGTCAAGGGAAACTATCGAATACATCAAGTCACAGAACCACGGTAACGAGTACAAGGGAGGTGAGCGGGACGGCCTGAAGCCATTCGTCCTGCTGACCATGAATGGAACTGAGATGTCCACCCACATAGCACATACCATGCAGCAGCGAGGCCAAGTCTGGAGTATTTCGCTCCAGACAAAAGACGACACGCGAAGCAGACGCACCGTCTGATGCCATATCGAGGATACGAAGCATATTGTCACGAAGTTGCGATCGATCAAACGCGAGAGGTAACTGGACGTACAGAGCGCGGTCAATCCCACCGGGTAGGTCATGCGAGTGTTTCTGAATCACAGCGCCCGTCCAACCAGGACACAAGAGCTCTACTCCTGCATCTTCAGCTTGGTACAAGCCAGTTGTATTCCAGTCAACAAAAGCTCGACGAACAAATGCTTCAGCGGTCGCAGTCGGGAGATGCCGCGCGTCCAAATTCGCAGGACTCATATCTGGAGTACCAGGCACACCAAACTTGGACACATGATCAAGCACCGAGCGAAGTTCGGAGGCAGTCGGCACGGTGAGTGGTGCGGGAGAGTCAATTCGTATCGCGGTATCTTCATGATGGTCGGAAGCGGTATGCACAGGTGGTGGAGATGGTGGGGGGGTGGGTAGTAAAGTATTAATATCAGAATCTTGTACAGGTGTAGTCATCGCCAGACGTGTTGGACGCCATGGCGTGGGACCAGGAAGGAAGGAAGTGTGGGTCCCGCTTCTTGAAAGCGGCATAGCCTCTCTCACAGGCACATGCCGACCCGGATCATTTCTCGTGATTCCAGGATTTTCGTTACGCATCACGTCAGGTCCACCACTTGACAACGGATCCCAGGGCGGTGGACTGCGCCGGCCAAGCATGACCAGCGCGGTGAGGGGTGCGACGAGATGAGTCGCTTGAATACGAAGAACTGATCGGTAAGTATGATTTCACGCACTTTGGTGGCTCGACCGATGGCTCCTGCCAGTCTGAACTCATTAGCGGGGTGCACGAAAAAATCGAAAGTGGCGAAGTTGTCAAAAAGGGTGTGATCAATCGTCTCGCAGTTCCCTGGCGTCTTCGGTGGAGCAATCTCACGTGCCGTGAGTGACTAAAAGTACGGAAGACTATCGCGGGGCGAGGGTCGTTTTCAGTACTATGGTGGGGATGTCCAGAGTCATGCTCTTGGCCATTATCCGATCAGGTCAGCCAGGGGGCTGCCACTAATACCTGTTGCTTCCTTCATTCCCATCTCAAAGTACGAGTAAATGATCGTGACAGCGAGCAAGATGCCTGTGCCGGAGCCGAGCGCGCCCGACAGATCGGCCACAACAGACAGAGCACCAATCAGCGCACCACCGAACGCTGCCGCGGTTGGGATGACGCGCTTGAGTTCCCTGTACATGCCAGCATCACGGTGGCCCGCAATAACCATTTGGCTGTCCTTGAGCTGTTTAGCAATCTCACGAGGGCCGCTGCCAGACACTTCGATCCAAATCTTGGAGAAAACACCGCAGAAAGTGAGTGTAAAGGCAATGTAAATAAGGGCATGGATCGGATCACGGAACACACCTGCCATACTTGTGGGTGGCGAGAGATAGTAGGCAATGCCGCCGATGGCATGCAGCTGAGGGCTGTCTTCCGTTCGGTCCCATGTGCCGAGGAGGTTGACGAACATGTTGGAAGGGAAACGCGAAGCCAGCATCTGGCTGATAATAAAGTAGTTCGACGTCAATGCACTCACAAGCATGATAGGCATGTTGCTTGTGTAAAAGAGCTTGACAGGGAAAGTACCCTGCTGGCCACGAACACGCGTCGACTTGATAGGAATCTCAATGCGGAAGCCCTGCAGATAAATGATGACCAGGAACACAGCGAGCGTAGCAATCAGATTCGACACGTTCGGCAGGCGCTCACGGTAGAATGCCTCTTTGAGTGCACGTGTCTTGTTATTCCACGTAAAGAGCAGGTGGAAGAGAGCCACGATCGCGCCCTCAAATTCAGGACCACGGCCTGTGTTGACCGTCGTGGGCGAGAAGGCCTTCCACACAATTGTCTCACACACGTTAGTAGCAATGAACAGTGAGATACCTGATCCAAGACCGTATCCCTTCTGGAGCAGTTCGTCGAGGAGGATGACAATGAGACCGGCAACGACGAGCTGCAGAATGAGCAGAAGACATACACCGGCGCCGAGCTCACTCGGCGGACCATAGAGGCCGGTGAGCACGTAGACTGTAGCCTGACCAAGCGAGAGAATCAATGCGAAAAGCTTTTGGGCGCCGCCATAAAGCATACGGTCCTCACGCAGGCTGAAGTCGACCTGCAAGAGGTTGGCGCTCGCAAGGAGCTGGATAATCATACCAGACGTGACGATGGGCGAAATACCGAGTTCCATGAGCGTGCCACGGTTGGAGGCAAGAATCACACGCATCCAGAAAAGCGGATCAGAGCTATCACTCGACATGATACCATACAATGGAATTTGCGACGAGATGAGGTAAATGGCGAGCACGATGGCTGTCCACATAATGCGCTGCTGGAATGGCACTGTGCCACGTCAGTGTACCTCAGATACATACCCTTGCGCTCCGGCGAGGACACCTCCGGCAGCACCGACATAAATGGTCGCACAAGCGACAGTACACGGACTGCGTCAGCCTACATCATACGTACACCCACTCATTGTCGTGCCAGGGTGGAAGACAACGACGTATTACGGTGCCTCGTGCCAGCAAACCGCGTGGTGCCCGCAAGGAAATATGTATGCGTATTTCCCATTTTTCCTGCCGCTTTTTTCGTCGCCAGTGCGCCGCACGTTTTTCCACACGGTATGATCATCCCAGTTCGCTGCTTTAGTTGCGGCAAGGTCATCGGCGACAAGTGGGATGCATACCTTGCCTTACTGATTGAGGGCCGCACAGAAGGCGAGGCGCTGACAGAACTTCAACTCCAGCGCTACTGCTGCCGCCGCATGGTCCTCACGCACGTTGACCTGATCGAGCGTCTCTTGCATTATAATAGTATGTGCTCTGCGCTAACCGTGCAGTCCATGAACGCAAGTCTAAGCCCTTTGCGTAACCCGTGTAGACTAATGATTATGTGTACCTACTCATCTGCCAGATGTGAGCGGACCTCACGCAGTATCTGCAGGCGCGCCTCGTGCTGTGGTTGACGCGCCTCGATCTGCTCCCTCAGCGCGTGCGCTACTTGCAGGGGCGCTCCATACACTTGTGTCCGAAGCACTGTGTCGATGCATGTCTTCTGTTCGCGCTCAGCCATTTCGACCGTCCGGTCCCAGTCCCACCAGAATGCACGCTTGGCACGTGTCCATCGGCCTTGTAGATAGTAGGCACAGGCCATCGTTGCTAGGAGTGCAGAAGCACCAGCCGTCGTGGGGGTCATGGCCAGCATACTTGTCCACGACAGGACGGGCGCCAGGTCTGGCAGCCATGAAACGGTCGCCAGAGCTTCCGACATGGTCGATGTTGGTGGGGCAGCGGTCGGGACGTGTGCCGTGGGCAGTGGGGTATTTGGCGAGCCGTGTGCCAGCATACCGACAGCAAAGGTGGCGTAACTTAGGCCAAGCGCACCAAATGTTGTTGCCACAGCTCTTTGAGCACGCGTAACGAGTGTGTGGATCGTGCCTGAGGGTGACAGCAACTGGGCCCGGCGCTCCAACAGAGGCTCGGACAGGCAGTGGGCATGCAGCAAGGCGCCCATGTATCGATCATCATACGATGCCAGAGCATTGCGAAGCGTGGCCGAGTCCAGTGATGGCTGATCAGCGCAGGCACGACGGTCAGGCTCCAGACAATGCCGTCGATCAGACGCACGAATCTCATCGAGTGTATGCAGCGCTCGGGCATATTGCTCTGAGGCCGCGCCACGCAAGCGACCTGCTTCGTATGTGAGCAGTATCTCGTCGCGCGAACCAAAGCTGCGGCCTACAGCGTACGACAAGGCCAGACGAAGCTCATCGATGCGCCACAGCAGGCGCCACCATGGAAACTGCGTTCGCAGCGTATCTTGCACGAGGTGGCGCGCGTCTGCCTGTGCGCCATGAGGCTTGGTGCTGCGGTCTCCGCGGCGTTGGGAGACAGCGGGCGATTTGTCCATATCAGCGTCGCACGGGGGCGCAAGACGCCTCTGAACGTTCGCCATGTCATGCGCCACGTCCGCCTCAAGAACACGGGCCCATCCAGCGCCTGTCGCGAGTCGCTCGCCCTCGACACATTCCGCATCAGTAGCAGCATGGAAAGCCGACAGTGCGACGTGCTCTGCACGTGCCTGTGGATCACCCACGGCCGATTGAAACTGCGTGTACAGGGCAGCAAAGCGCGAAGCCCGCAGAATGCGTGCGTACTCAGGCAGGCCATTTTCACACAGAACAGCTTGGGCATGCTGTGCAAGCGTATGCGACACGAGATGCGCGCCTCGCACATCATCCGAAGACGAGTGGCGCGCAAGGCGCTCAAGGAGATGTGGGTCGATGTGCGTACGGACCAACTCGGCACTCTTGGCCCACTGCGCCGCAGCGTGTTGGCCATACGCGGCGTCAACGTCGCAGTCGACCAAGAGACGTGTGTGTGGCTTCGTCGCGAGTCTGCGCGCGAGTCCCATGACCGAAGATGCTGCGTTGGTATCTTGATGCGCCAGGTCTGAAGCACGCACCACGAGGAACACCGCATCACACGCCAGCAACTGCGTCAGTGTAGCATCGTCTTCTACAGCTTCGGGTGCGCACTCGAACAGTTCGATCCCACGAAGCCATGAGAGTGGAAGAGTCCATTCACCTCCTGTCGTCCATCCGCCCTGTCCGTGCTGGATGCGCGTGTGGGCATGTCGGGGATACGCCGCCAAGAGATTCGAAACACGCTCATCCAGGGGATCAGCCAGGATCGTATCGACAAATCCATGCGGCGCGCCCACGATAGCAATGCGTCGTAGCTCGTCGTTTTCTTTGGTGTGCAAAGCACGAGCGGCCGTCTGCACACGCTGCGTCCATGGAGACGTGGGCTGGAAGAGGGGTCCGAGCTGTTCCAGTGCGTATGCTACGCGATCGCGACTCGGTGGCGCGGCTGCTACCGTCGACGCGCATCGCAGCCACCTCATGCAACCGCATGCACGAATACCAGCACGACGGGGCAGGCCAGCCTTAGCGCCACGCAAGACAGGGGCCACAGGCATCGTGTCAGCAACAGGGCCCAGGGGCAGCCTGGGACCACGGCGTCGTCGCGCCTCTTTATCACGTGATGCATCCTCGGTCGGACGCGACGACGGCGCTGGTCTGCGACGAGCGAGGTTTTTCACGATCGACTGACTCGCGTGCGGTCGTGGAATGGAGCGCAAGCGCGAGCATGGTGACGCGTGCACCGGCCTCCATGCCAAGCGCATGCACTTGGATGTGAGTGCGCACGGCGACGACGACGACACGAGTCCGGACTATCAGCTGCTCGAGCAGTTTCGAAAAGAGGCCGTGTACCGATGTATGCGGGAGGCCCAGCGCGAAGTGCGACGTGCGCATGAGCATGAGGCAAGCTTGCAGTCTCAGATCGCGCGCTTGCAGCACAGTGTGCTGCTTGTGAACCAATTCTGGGACGCGTTGGCCGAGCAAGTGCAGGCATCGTCGGCGACGGAGCCCACTGCTTCGATACGAGCCCTGGTTCCGCTTGCGCTGACACAGACTTCCGAGGAGCATGCTGCTGCGCTTCAAGAGCGGCGCGCGCTTCTTGAACATATCCTCTCTCGCACAGCTCCGCCTGCCACGGCGGACGACGAAACACAAAAGCGGTGCACGCAACTAGCAGCCGAGCTGAGCGCGATGCAGCAGGCTCTTGAAACGATGCAGGCGCGTCTATCAGAGTCTGTTGAGCATGTGGCCAGCATCACAGAAAAGCTGCAGCGCGCTGAGAAGCGACTGGATCGCTTCCAGAGTGCCTCGGTGCACGCCGTCGAACATCCCGGGCAGGAGGCGCGAAAGGAGCCAACGCCGCCGGAAAAGGGATCAGACTCGACGCAGGAGGCCCCGCCGTCTGATCCGAACTCGAATGCGACGGCCGAGGCCTTGGCGAGTGTGCAGCAAGAGCTCGAGGGCGTGCGCGACGTGGCGCATGCACGCGAACGAGCTCTTGAAGCGGTGCGTGCCGAGCTTCTTGAGGCGAAACAGTCCTGTGCGCAATGGCAACTGCAGGCACAGCATGTGCCTGATGACCGCATTCGTCACCACCCATTATACCAGGCCGTGCATGCTGATATGGCCTATTTGCATCAGGAACTGGAGCATGCTCGCACGACACTGGCCACCTGTGAGCGTGAAAATGCCGAGATGCGCGAGTTTCGTGCTGACTTCTTGCACCAGACCACGACTCAGGCCAACACACACAGCGAGGAGCTGCAGAAGCAGCTGCGGGCGCGGGACGCGGACATCGCTCGTCTTCGTGGACAGCGTGATGAGCTCAATGCTGAGTTGCTGGAGCGGCGATCGCGTGAAACGGTCCGTTTCGCGCATGTGGATGAGGCCAAGTCACTCCTGGCGCCCAAGGACGAGCGCATGGCAGCGATGCAAGCTCAAGTCGCGCGTCTCGAGAGCGAGCTCAGGGCCCTGCGGGAGGCGTCGCAAGCGGCTCCTGCGCCGCCAGGCGATGTCGACGTCGCCACGCTGCAGCGGCGCCTGCAGGCAGCTGACTCTTCGAGTGCGATGCTGAGTGATGAGGTCGACCGACTGAGCGCTGCCTACGACCAGCTGGAACGCCAGGCCGAGTCGCGGGTCGCCAACGTGGCGCGCCTCGAAGACAAGATTTTGCGACTTACGACGGAAAAGGCCAAGGCGGACAACAAGTACTTTGCGGCTATGCGGGCCAAGGATGCACTGGATGCAGAGAAGCGCGCATGGACACGCAGTGCGGAGCGGCAGACCAAGGTGATCGAGCGCTACATGGACACAGAACGGGCGCTGCAGGCGCAGATTCAGCTAGCCGAGAAGGAAGTGACGGCGCTGCGCAAGAGTGTACACACGCAGGCCACGCGCCTGCACGAGGCAGAGCGTGATACCAGCGTGCTGCGCCGACGGCATGCCGAGTCGGAGCGCGCGCGGCATGCGGCTGAGGCGAGTGTCGCACAGCACCTGCAGGCGGCGACGCGGGAACAGGCGGCGTGCCAGCATGCCGAGGAGCGCGCGGCTGCCCTGGAGCGTGAGGCAGGCCGCCTGCGTCGCCGCGTGGCGGAGACGGGCGGAAGCCGACGTTCGAGCAGCAGCGGGGCCGAGCAGTATGTCGAGCACCTGAATTCGCTCCTGCGGTGCTCGTCGTGCAAGGAGCGGTACCGCGACCGCATCATCCTGCGGTGCCTGCACACCTTTTGTGAGGCGTGTGTGAATGCGCGTATCCAGACCCGGCAGCGCAAGTGTCCGCACTGCGGCCTGGCGTTTGCTACGAGCGATGTCCAAGTACTGTACCTACAATGACTAGTCGACCTTGTACATCGTATCAATGTAGCGCGAAGCCATCTCGCGAAGAAGCATGGGTGCCACGGGTGTGGTCGTATGCAGGCCGTACACGGTCGCCATAGCGCCGGACTTGGACGGCTTGGTATGAGAGGCGGCGACACTCGCCTTGAGGTCGTCGATGAAGCGACCGACCACGGGCACGGTCAGACGCGTGCAGGCGATGTGGAAGGCGGGGATCTCACCGCCGATCGCATTCAGGTGCCAGCCACGGCGGCTCATTTGGTCGCCCACGTCGTAGATGTTGACACGGCCCGCACTGCCAAACGCCACGACGCTCACGAGGGGCTTGCCGAGCACGACGAGCTCAGGGATCTCGGCCCGCACGCGCTTCTCGATCTCTTTGGCGGCACCGACGATCTCGCGGCAGCTCTGAATGTATCCATCGCGACCGAGCCTCGTCATGACGGCCCAGGCGCCCGCAATCAGGGCGCCGGCACGGGAGCCTGCGAGTGTCGGCGAGGCATACACGCCGCCGACCCAGTCGGTCGAGACAAAGTACTGGTAACGCCGCAGGGCCTCGGTGTGGTACATGACAATCGATGAGCCCTTAGGAGCAAAGCCGTACTTGTGGGTGTCGCACGAAATGGACGTGACACCGTCCACCCGGAAATCAAAGGGCTCACTCACGTAGCCGGCGGCCTCGAGGAAGGGCACCAGGAACGATCCGAGACAGCAGTCGACATGGCACCCGATGCGGTAGCGCTTGGCCAGCGAGCCGATCGCCACGATATCGTCGATGATGCCATCGGGGAAGTTGGGTGCACTGCCCACCAGCAGCACCGTATTCGCATTGATGGCGCGCTGCATGGCATGGATGTCCACCTTGCGTGTGATGCGGTCCACGGCGACGCGGCGAATGGTCATGCCAAAGTAGTGGGCCGCCTTGTCAAAGGCCACATGAGCGCTCGCCGGAGCCACGATCTCGGCGTGCGTGATGCCTCGCTCAGCACGGCCCCATTCCCGCATGGCCAGGCATGCCATCATGATCGACTCCGTGCCGCCGGATGTTGTCGTGCCTGCGGCACCTGTCGGGGCATGGAACATGGACAGGACCATCGCCACGACCTCCGACTCCATTTTGCGCAGACCTGGGAACACTTCGGGGTGCAGCGGATTCGTCAGGAGGAAGCGCTCGAGGGACGAGAGCGTCACGCGATTCAGTTCTTCGCCGCCATGGTACACGGTGCCAGACACCTGGCCATCCAGGTACACGCTGCGCCCATCCGCCTCGCCGTGCGCGCCCAGACGCTGCAGCGCATCGAGCTGTGCCTGGACCCACGTCGCGTCGCGACCGTGCGCAGGCAGCTCGCGCATCGTGGGCACCGTCGACGCCGGCATGAGCGACTTGGAGATATCGCTCATGGCCGCAGCCATCTCGCGCTCGACGCGTTGGCGATTCGAGGGAATGAGCATCATGAGGCGGAACACGCGCAGCAGCACGGCGTGCTTCGCGAGGGCCCACAAGCGCCAGATGCCCTCGGCGCGCAGGGTCCGAGACCACCTGCCCACATACTGCAGCGCTATGAGCAAGAGCACGGCCGATTTAGCGTGCTCTACCGTGAATCCACTGGGCCACCAGCCCGTCGACGAGCGAGCCACGGGCGCGGGCGACATGGTTCCGAGACACGCCACCGGCGCCTGCCCGGCGCCTGGCCGCGTATGATGTCACGTGATATACAAGGACCCTACGGGGCTACCACTCAAACTCGCCGTTGCACTTGGAGAAGAGATAGTCGCGCCCGCCGATGGACGCCACTCCGTCTCGTAGCACACATTTCCACTTATTTTTCACGCGCTGTACCTTGTCGTACAGGCACAGAATCATGTCTTCGGAGCCATCGCCGTCGTCGTCGTCGGAATCGTCGAGGTCGCTGCCGATCTCGTCCTTGTGTGCGTCGTCGTCCTGGTCCGACTCGCGCTTGCCCTCATCCGACGGGTCGCGCTTGCGTTTCTGGCTCGCGCTGTGCTCGTCTTCCGGCTTGACCTGATGACTCTCTTGCTCCGCCTTGATGGGCGCGGCAGGCACAGGAGGCACCACAGAGACGCCGTCCTGGCGCGCGTCTACGTCGTAGATGCCGCGCGGCGTCGGCTGACCGGCAGCCCCATCGAATTCCGCGACTTGCGTCGCGACGAGCTTGGCCTCCCAAGACCGCTGCAGCTCCTCGAGCACCTCCTTCTCAATCCCCATATCCTCAAAGTCCTGTCGCACATTCGTAATGACATCGTCGATAATGTGACGGAACGTGGCCGACACGACTCGGTTGCTCATGCTGGCTGGCTGGCTGTAGCAAGACGCTCACGCCCTACGAGAATACGCGGGCACACACAACTAGGGCCCAGCAGGCTTGCTTGCGTATGTACTAGATGTCTTTCGTGCGGCGACCCACACGCTCGAGTGCCTGCCTGCCGTCGTCCGCGTCGTCGTGGTCGTCGCGCGCCACACGGGGCCAGCGACGCAGCACGCCGCCCCTCTTCCTCACGTGACGCAAACCCTGCACGGGCTCGCTGGGCCGCCGCCGTGCACTGCGTGGCACGTTGCACGCATGTCGGCTACGCACGACTTCCAGGTGGGCGACGTCGTCCTGGCGAAGGTGAAGGGCTACCCAGCGTGGCCGGGTATATTGGTGGATGATGCGCACGTTCCTCGTGCTGTGCGGGAAGAAAGGCCGAGCACCAAAACGGTGCCCCACACGGTGCGCTTCTTCCCCGCGGCCGACTACCACTGGTCGTCGGCGCGTGATCTCAAGCCGCTGACGCCGCATGATATCGAGGCCTTTCTGACGAACCCCAAGAACAAGTCGGGTGCTCTGCGCGAGGCGTACGAGCTCGCCAAGGACCCGCATGCATGGAACGAAAAGCAGAATGGCATTGTCAAGGAGCACGACGCATGGGTTGAGGAGCACGGCGAGGAGGAGGACGAAGAAGGCGAAGACGACGAGGACGAAGAGGAGGACGAGGAAGACGACGAAGATGACGAACGCAAAGCGGCACCTGCGACCAAGCGGCGATCGAGCCGGGCCACGCCGAGGGCGAAGCGCGCTCGCACCGATGAGCCGGCGGAGGAACCTGAGGCTGCAGCTACGACCGCAGCTGTGCGCGAGCAGGACGAGGAGCTCGATCCGGCGACGCGCAAGGTCCGCGAGTGGCGTCACAAGCTGCAGCGGGCCTTCCTGAGCAAAGCCGGTGTGATCGTCGCCGAGGATATGGACGCGCAGGACGCGACATTCAAAACGGTCGAGGCGTACCAGGACATGACCGTCGACCAGCTCAAGGCCACGAAGATCGGCAAGGTCATGAAGCGGATCTACCAGCTCCCCGACATTCCTCGAGACGACGAGTTTCACTTTCGCGAGCGCGCTGGCGACCTCATGAAGCGCTGGAGCGCTCTGATCGGTAGTCATGCGCCGTCGGAGGACAACGACGCCTAAGTAGTCTACACCACTACTGAGCAGATGGGCCGAGCGACAATGGCGGCACGACATCGTCGCCGACCGCGGGCTCCTGCGGCGTGCGCAGCGTGTTTGGCGAAAAGAGCGTAGACTCCGCGAGGGCCGGCGTCATGTGCGTGCGACGCTCGCCCTGCGCCCGATCCATAGCGTGCTTCTCGAGCTGCGAGCGGCACTCGAGCAGCTCGAGCTCGAGGGACGCGTTGCGTGACTTTAGGGCGTGCACCGTGTCGAAATCGGGGGCCGGGGGAGCCGGCGGCACCGCCTGCTGCCACCGCAGCGCCTCGAAATGCTGCAGTCGCTCGCGCTGCTCGGCTACCTGCGCACGCAGGACCTGGACGTCGCGGTCGAGTTGCGCCTTGTCGTACGAGAGACGCTCCGTCGCCTCGCTGTAGTGCCGCGCACTGCGCTCGCTGTTGACGACGTGCAGCTCCATGGCTCGGAAGCGCCATAGCAACTTGTTCATTTCGTCGCGCTGGGCATCCATGTTCGTGAGCTTGTCCTCCCACTCCGACAGACTCCCGTGCAGACGATGCACGGCGGCATCGTACTTTTGCAGCCGCGCGAATTTCGGCGCAGCCAGTTGGAGATCCGAGTCGGCGCGGAACAGACGCGCGCCCAGATCAGAAATGACGTCGGCCTGCGACTTGGTGACCGAGCGCGCCTTGTCCAGCTCGACCTCCAGCTCCTGCACACGCAGCATCCAGCCGCGCCGCTCATCACGGTACGTATTCAGCTTCGTCGTGAGCTCGCTCTCCCACTGCATGTGCCGCGCGTTGGCCGCCTGGACCTCGGCACGCTGCCGCTCCATGTGGGCCTGGAGCGTCTGCAGCTGCGTACGCAGCATCCGATTCGTGTCCTGCAACTGCTGCTGCTGCTCCTCCTCCGCCGTGCCAGCAATCCGGTCGCGGTGCAAGCATCCAATGTGCATGAGCAGTTGCTCCCGCATGTACAGCTCGAAGCGCCATTCGCTGCGCAGACGCACATCGCCCGATTCGTCCGCCATAGGTAGAGGCACGTCGCGATCGGGAATGGACGTGGTGGGCACGTACAAGCGCTGGCACATAGCCAGCAGATCGGCCGGATCGCTGTGCTGCCACATGCGGCCGGCCGGCTCGTCGGGCGCCGGCTCGTGCTTGGCCAGCTGGGGATGCACGAGATGGTGCTCCAGGTATATGTCACTGCCGCGCTGCAGAGGCAGTGTGTCGTTCTCATCCCACGGCATCGTATCGCCGAGGTGGGCTAGGCATGCGTCCGGCGCACGCAGAAACCATAAGAACGGCCCAGGAAAGAGACCGTACACGGTCGAAAACAGCAGGCGGACGTGCTCGTTGGCATGCACAAACACCGTGACAACGTGCGCATACAGACGGAAGAGCGCTGGCAGCTTGTTCGACTCTGGGCGGCTGAGCCAGTACGGCACATGTGGCAGGATCATGACGAGGCACTTGATCCCCTCCTCAACCACCGTGGCACCATCGAGCGTCACGAGCAAGGCGAGGAGCTGCTCCAGCAGGCACGTCGACGTGATGCGGTACGTGTGCATCGTGTGCCGCTGCAGAAAAAGGATCAACGCATGCAATAAGTGCGTGCACGTAGGAGAGAGAGACAGGGCGACGTGATGCAAAAAAGGCGTCGGTCTTGTCTCGCTGTACATGCTCAGGATGGTATCTAGGGACGCCACGGCCGGGTGCCTGCCTGGCACGGGTCCCTCAGCATAAAGCATGAACACACTTTGGGTGAACGCAAGCGCAGCATCCGACGCAGGCGACACGTCAGTGCGGAACGCATGCGTGTCCTGGACGCCGTCGTATACCTCTAAGGGCACAGACAGCATCATGTACACGCACAGCCGATGCGCACGCGCTACATCGGCGTACGAAAGCGCGTGACTCTGCGAGAGCGCAGGAAACACGAGGGCATGGGCCCAGTGGGCTATCAGCCGCCCAGGGCTGAGCAGGATCGCTGCCTGCTCGACGACGCGCAACATACACGCCACATCGGCGCCTCCGTGCATATCCATCAGATCCACATTCAGACGCTCCGCAATAGACTCACATGTGCCCGAGCGCTCCGGCTCAGGCGCATGGATCCACTCGGGATCCGACATGTCGGTATCTAGGTGCAGATCGGCTAGCAGCGCCTGCAACGCAGTCCACGCTGCGCCACCATCGCTGCCCTTTTGGAGATACGTATACACGGCCTGCGTCGCATCCTTCAGCAAGGCAATGGTCCCCCGCGGCGCATGTACTTGGATCGTACTCTGGCTCGAGAACGACGGCGGCGGCATACACAAGGCCAAAGGGCCACGCCAGAGAGGCAGGGTCTGGTTGCATGGTTATCACGTGACTACTTCGACTTGCCCGCGTCCTCCTTGAGCGACACGATGCGGTTGAGCACGAGGCGGGGCGCGGCCTGGTCGCCAAAGAGCGCCAGAGAGCTGTCGCTGTCAGCGGCAAAGTAGCCCACACGCATAGCCTGGAAGCGGACACACTCTTTGCCGACAGTGCTCGAGGCCGACGCCTGTGACGCGTCGTCGGCCTGGACGCTCTGCGCGGCGTCCTTGCCGAGCGCGTTTTCTGCCAGCTGTGCAGCCTGCTGCACACGCTCGTGCGCCTCGCGCTTGGCTTGCGCAATAGCCATCTCAGCTACACGGAAAATGCCGACTTCCAGCATAGCATCCCGCAGGATTTCGCGGCTGTCAGGGTTGATGAACGCCAAAAAGTCGTCCTGGGCCGCGGGGTCTTCACACGTAAAGAGCGGGTGAAAGAGGCGCGCTTCTGCGACACGCACGGGACTCTGACTCGGGGCATGCTCTGCGACCCACTGGATATATGTCTTGGGCACGACCGGCGACGCGCCGTTTTCGTAGCGGCACACGAGCTCGGTGACCTCACCGGCGTCATTCGTACGGAACGACGTGCATGTCACCGGGTGCGGCACCTGGTACAGACCCACCGTCTTGCCTGGTGCGAGGCGGAAGTAGTCCGGCGCGTCTTGCGTACGGAAGTCGGACGCATCAATGTACACCGTCTTCGTAAACGGCACGGTCACCTGGCCCATCTCAGGCACCTTGGGGTGCAGCGGCTTGGTGATATCGAGCACGTAGTCGTCGGGCAGGTTTTCAATAATGACCTTCAGCGGCTTGATCACCATCATGAGACGCGGCGTGTTCATCTCGAGGTACTGTCGCACCGCCTGGTCAAAGCGACTGAGCGGGATCGTCGAGTTGTGCGTGGAAACGCCCAATTGGTTCACAAACGACAGAATGGCACCGGGCGGCACACCACGACGGCGCAGACCAATGAGGGTATACATGCGTGGGTCGTCCCAGCCGTCCACATAGCCCTCGTTCACGAGTTTGAGCATCTTGCGCTTGGACATGACCGCACCCTCGATCGACAAGCGGCCATACTCGTACTGTCGCGGCTTGTACACATCCAGCGCATCACACAGCCATTCGTACGATTCACGCGCAAGAATGAATTCCGTCGTGCAGAGCGAATGTGAGATGTTTTCAAAACTGTCGACCAGGCAGTGTGTGAAGTCGTACGTCGGGTACATGCACCACTTGGTGCCTGTGCGGTGGTGCGGCGCGTCCAGCACACGGTACGCAATCAAGTCCCACATATACGGATTGCCACTCCCCAGCATGTCCTGCTTCATGCGCAGCACCGCCTCGCCAGGCTTGTACTTGCCATGCTTCATATCGTCAAACGCCTGAAGCGACTCTTCGATCGGACGATGTCGCCACTTGCTCTCGACGCGCACGTCTTTGTCCGGACCACCGCGACCTGCCCGAATCTCCTCCGGCGTCGAGTGGTCCACATAAGCCAGGCCACGGCGAATCAGCTCGAGAGCCAATTCGTACAGGCGGTCAAAGTAGTCAGACGAGTACGTGACCTTGAACGGCTCGAAGCCGAGCCACCGCACCGTCTCGAGAATGCTCACAAAGTACTTTTCTTCCTCGGCTGCTGGATTCGTATCGTCGAAGCGCAAGTAGCACAGACCCTTGTGGTAGCGTGCAAAGCCAAAGTTGACCGCAATAGCTTTGGAGTGGCCAATATGCAGGAAGCCGTTGGGCTCAGGCGGGAACCGCGTAAGAACGGCGCCATGCGTCGCACGCAGGTGCTCCTCACGCAGACGCGGAGACTTTTGCGGATTTTCGCCCGGCTTGTGCAGTGACGCAAGAAAGCCTTCTTCAAACATCGCATCGGGGCGCACTGCCTCCTCCTTCTTAGGCTTCTTGTCCGCCTTGGGCGCTGGTGTGCTCTTCTTCTTGGACGCTGCTGCGCGTGGACCAAACTGTGCCGTTAGCTCAGCTTCCACGGCATTCTTGATATCGACGGGCTGTGCCCACCGCAGAGATGGAGCGCCGCGCACGGCCGACATGATGAGCGACATTTTAGGCCATCCGCCAGCCTCTGTGATCTCGGCGCGGTGCGTATCCATCTTGCTACGCACGACAGCCACGCACTCAGCAGGCGATACGGTAACGCCGACGCCACAGTGTTCGTTGAAGGCAGCGTCGTCGTCCAGCGTGTCCACCGAGGCCGCATACTCGCACGCCGTCTGGATTTGGTCCGTCGACACGAGGTCCTTCCGCACGACTCGCTCGATAATATAGTCGAGCTTGTGATCAGGCAGGTCAGCGCCATTCGAGGCGGCCACTACGACGGCCGAGCCCGTTTTGGCATCAAGTTGCTTCTTATCTAGGCCATGAGCAGAGATGGCATGCTCGAGTGCGCGCGCATACTTGGGGTTCTTGATCGTATCGGCCGCGCGTTGTCCTGTCAGCGAAATCGTCGCGAACAAATCGACGAGGCGCGCGACATGAGGATCGCTCGTATCGAGCTTGGGCGCCATAGCGAGCTGGGAGAAAAAGCGCGCGAGCAAACGTGGTGGGATTCTCTCTAGTCACGTGGCTTAGTCTACACGAATATGGCGGTACATGCGCTGGACACAGACATAGCATGCAGCAAAGCCAACAAAGCCAAAGAGCAAAAAGTCGAGCGTCGAGATGATGAGCAGGTAGCCAATGTACAAGAATTTGCTCGACAAATCTGGCAAATTGAGACGCATGACGCAGAAAAATACGCCATACGCAAACAGCCAAAACGCACTGGCTCCACCAGAAATAAAGGCACGCCACTGCCAGCGGTACTCTTCGGCGCACAGATGCAAATAGCAGTTCAGAATGCTCACGGTCGCAGATGTCAGTAGCGTTACGACGAAGGTGAGCGAGAGGAACCCAAAGGCATAGTACACGCGGTTGCCAAACAAGGAGTTGATAATAAAGAAGAGCTCGAGCCATGCGGCACCGAATGGCAGCAAGCCAGCGAGCAGAGCGGACGGCCACAGGCGCATATACCATTTTTGCGGCGGGATCTGCCGAGGAATTTGGTTCACGCGCACGGGATGCGGAAATCCACCCGCTTTGAGACCAAAGTACGTGCCGAGGAACGACAGCGGCACATGGATCAAGAACCACAGCGCCACGAGGGCCAGCAGCGTGCCAAACGGTACGGCGCCGGACGAATGATTCAGCACCAGCACGAAATTGAGCAGATTCATGAGCGCGAAAATGGCCGTCGGTAGCAGCACAGCCGTGAGAATCATATTGCGCCGCCACTGCGCGCCATCGAAGCTCACATATACCCGAGCACTGACATAGCCACCAAGGCACCCGAACAGCGTCCATGTCACAATCATGATGGTGCCGAGCGATCCACGATTCGAAGGGTTCAGAAAGCCCAGCAAAGCAAAGAACAAGGTCGTCGTGGCCATCGCACCCAGCTGAGCGCCTGACCCTGCCATGACACTGAGCATCATCGAGGATGTGGGCGCACGGAACACCTCGCCATGCACAAGTTTCCACCCGAAATCTTCCTGAATATCTTCAGTGAGGTCAATGGCATTGTAGCGGTAGATATCGTGACGCATAGAGCGTGCCATGACCAGGGCGACAAGGAGGCAAAGAAGCGCCACAATCGCGGTCGCATTGAGTAGCGAGTACCAATGGATCCGCGGATCGACAACATGCAGGTATGCATCCCATCGCGTAGCCCATGGCGTATCACTGCGTGTCCAGATGACGCTGTATGTGTACGCCACCGGTGTCGTGGTATTGGGTGAGAGGAACATGGGCTCATTCACGTCGCACCGCGGCTGAGAAGACGTCATGGACGCAAGGGACATGGGCCGGACATTGACACCAACGACGCGGTACTCTTGGGGCGAGCGCTCGTGGTATGATATATTGAGCTGGTAATGATTGTACACGGCAGGGGTCTTGAGTCGGTGCCCTTGAGCATCAAGAATGGTGCCAAGCAAGAACCCGATCGAATTGACACGGAGCGTGCCGTCTGGTTTGGTCATATCGATATCAGCCACAGGCAGACCATCAACCATCCAGTTGACTGCATACCGCTCGTTGATGCGGTCGTTGATGAAGGACGCCTGCTCAGGTGTTGTCTGGGTCATGCAGAGGGGGACACACGACTTCTCTTCGAGCATGCGCACCTGAAGCGCGCTATTGTAGATACGATCACCAAACAGCACACTTCCTAAGCTTCCGCTCTCAGCTTTGATGCCCGCGTCGGGCCGGCAGAATCCAAGGCGCTCATCATAGTAGTCGTAACTGACAAGACCATGCACGGGTGTTGCACCGGCCATGGGATGCAGAGCATTTACATGCACCGGCACGGACTGTCCATTGGTGTATGACACAGGCGCACTGCCTGGCAAATACCAGGCATGGGCGCGGTACGCCAGCAGCGCGAGTGCCCATATGCCCAGCACACGCATCGACACCAAACGCAAGCGACGCGTGGGCTGAGACGCCGACTCGGCGTCTCCCAACTCACGTGATACCAACGCCTGGACCCCGACCATCATGCGAGTAGGTACAGAGCGACTCACAGCAGGCGTATTCGTTCTGGGTGTTTGACCGCGATTGTAATGTGATATACCATCAGGACTGGTCGCGATTGCATCAGCAGCATGCAGCGGCTACTTCGGGCTTGTCGTTCACGTCGTCCCTCTCGTCAACGTTGCAGCTGGTGGGCGGCGCCGGTGGCGACGAAGACAAGGCCGGCGTGCACGCCGCCAGCAAGCGCGCTCGCGGCGATACGATGGAAGGTGTCTCGCGCCATGTCAGCACAGACGAAAAAGAGGTGGATCCGCGTCTCTTGCCGTTCGATGAGGAGGCGAAGCTCATCTACGGTGTCGTGTACTCACTCCGAAATATGGTGCGCAAGTTGGGCGGCTCTCACGAAACATTCCACAACATCTCGACGCCCACCTATACCCTGACTCACATGCAGACGCCCAGCATGTACACGTTTGTGCTCATTACCGACGCGCCACCGAATCGCGCCGAAAAGGGCCCCCCCGTCGGCACACCTGGCACGAGCCCTATCCCCGGCACGAACGACATGACGTTACGAGCCGTCATACGCGAGCTATGGCGCGGTCCATGGATTCAATTTGCGGTGCATCACCCTCTTGTGCACGCCACCGAACGCGAAGCACTCGATGAGTACCAGCCCGCGTCGCGGGTTCGCGGCATTGACAATACGGCCTTGCACACCAACGTGGAGCGCGTCTTGGCTCAGTACAAGCTACTTCCTACTATGTAGTGCGCACAGGCACACCTTCGAGCGTGAGCAACGACTGGGGACCCAGGCCATGCTCAAGCACACGAGGACCGTCGCCGACACGCGTGTGGATCACGCGGCGCACACTCTCGGCGGGATGCACTGGCACAATGTCATGGCGGAACGTCGCTGGCAGGGGTGCATCGTTGGAAGCCATCTGGAAGGGGTCGTCGAAGCTCGCGCCAGGGAAGTAGTGCTGCACGGCGCGCAGGACTGTGGGCACGTCCTTTTCACGCATGTACAGCACGGCATTGGGACCAGCGTCAAAGGTATAGGCTGCCATAGGATCCTCGCCAGCCTCAGCACGCGCACGATTCAGCTCCTCTACGACCTGCACAATGGCACGCGATGTGTCGTTCATGTAAAAGATCGGCGGAGCCGTGTCCAGGCAGCAGGCGTGGAAGTTGTTCGAGTCGGCCATGGTGATGCGTGCAAAGGCACCAAAGTCGCGCGCCTGAATGGCTTTATTCATGGCACGCATTCGTTCTGGCACCACATGACGGATGCGGTGCTGCAGCAAAGGCGACGTTTCGACCGTCTTCTGCATACCGCTTGTGGACGACGTGCCCTTCTTGCCATCGTTCACCACACAAATCAGGACGTGCAGGTCAGGCCAGTGTTCGCGATTCGCCACAGGCACGGCAAGAGAGTCGGCGCCGTCGTCCGCCATGCCCATATTCCACGCGACAAAGCCGCCAAACACAGAGCGACAAGCCGAGCCGCTTCCGCGGCGCGCAATCATAGAGAGTTGCGAGCCCGAGAGGATGCTGCTCAAACCATAGAGTTCCGCGACGGTGATGGCAAGGGCTGCAAAGCCCGACGCAGATGATGCCAGACCGGCTGCCGTCGGGAAGTTGTTTTCTGAGCACAAACGCAGACCCCACCGGGACAACGGCGTAAGTGATGCATCGCGTTCTTCGCGATCAGCACGCAGCCTCCGCAGCTCAGTCAAGCATGCTTCGAGACGCCCACCCGGCTTAATACTCTCCTCCTTCCCATTGAGCCACAGCTTATCATGATGTGATCCCAGGTCATCGGTCGTGCCAAACGAGGCATCGGCGCGCGCCGTTGTCACGGTCCGCAAATGGTCCTGGTCCAGCGTGACGCTAAGACTGTCATTCGTGGGAAGAATCAGCTGCGTATCACGCTTGCCCCAGTACTTGATTACGGCAATGTTCACGGGTGCCGTACACGTCGCCTGATGCACGGTCGTCATGGTCCGTCGCAGCCGTGCCACGTGCAACGAAACGGCTTCAAAACCACGGCACGCAAAAATCATCGCTCTCAGCGGGCATCATCGGTATGCTATTTTGGGGCTACTGATGCTGCTATACGCACCAGTGAGCAGCTATAACTCCATAAAGAGCTCAAACGACCAATAAGTACAAGGCACTTAGAAGCGCAGGGGCGTGAAGAACCACCGGTTCTTGCCGCTCTGGTAGCGCTCCTCAAACAGCTTCTTGATGACCTTCTTGGCCTCCTCACGCTGCGACACCTCCTTGAACGTGTCGTTCGACACGACACCCTTCAGACCCTCGAGCTCGAGAGCGTAACGAGTGGGGAAGAGGTGGTTGTAGTTGATGACCTGCACATGTTAGACACACGACGAGTGCACACCACATACCTTGATGAATGGCTTGATCTTGCTGCGGCGAGCGAGCTTCTTGGCACCCATCGACTTGGTCACCTTGAGAGGGTAACGCTCGATACCAGCGGCAATGACGTAGGGGAAGCCGTGCTCCTTCGTGCCCTCATCCTGCTGCTTGATAACAACAACCTGATATGTTAGTCATGTTCTTGCTCGACAGCGCTCGACACCACAGCGTCACATCAGCCGCGACATGCGTGGTGTCTCGCTCGCTCAGACACACATACCTTCTTGCCGGCGTGACGACCCTGAAGCACAACACTAAAAATCAGAGCCCGTATTTGAGGGCAACATGTTAGTACATCTGCTACACTCGCGACACCATGATACATACGCAACCTTCCCGGGCTTGTAGATCTTGGGCATTGTGACGTGCGACTTGACGAAGCGTACAAGAGAGAAATCTGGGCGGCGTCCAGACTGGGTGGAACGCGCTTCTGGTTTCGATATGATCACGTGCCATATATAGTTTTGCATCACGTGTTGTGGTGAAGTGGGCAGGGAAGAGACAACGCCAGGCTGGGCCGCCGCCGCTCGATTTCTCTTAACCAAAGCACACAGCATGGGTAAGCCTAGGGGTCTCTATACAGCTCGCAAGCAGGTCACGAACCGCCGCGACAACCGCTGGAGTGACGCTCACTTCAAGAAGCGTGCTCTTGGTAACTTCTACAAGACCTCGCCCACCGGTGGCTCGTCGCAGGCCAAGGGTATCGTGCTGGAGAAGATCGGTGTTGAGGCTAAGCAGCCCAACTCGGCTATCCGCAAGTGTGTCCGTGTCCAGCTGATTAAGAACGGTAAGAAGGTGTCGGCCTTCGTGCCCTTCGACGGTTGTCTCAACTTTGTGGATGAGAACGACGAGGTACTGATCGAAGGTTTCGGTCGTAAGGGTAAGGCCAAGGGTGATATTCCCGGTGTGCGTTTCAAGGTCGTGAAGGTCTCGGGTGTGGGTCTCTCTGCCCTCTTCCGGGAGAAGAAGGAGAAGCCCCGTTCGTAAATTGGTGCTACGAGCACATCGCATGGACTGGATCTCTGTTACCAAGGTCCATCCATCCCATTGGTACGAGTAGCTTGGAGATGCTCTGCTTGTATTCAAGGTTGTGTATCATCTGGCAGCCCAACTCGTTTGTATCCGCCAGCATCGGTTATGCCCTCAGAGACTAGATAGTCTACAAAAATATATCTTGCCTACCGAGAGAATGTGTGTGTCTACTTGAGCCAGTTGGCCTTGGCCGTGTCCTGCTGCGCCGCGAGCTGGTTGTGAGGGGTGTGATACGTACCTCGGACTGTTGTTCACGGATGCGGGCGGACTGTGCGGCCCGTTCATGTGCATGGCGCTGAGCATCCACACTCCTCTTAAGGTCGGGGGACAGGTTCTGCCGTGAGTCGAACAAGGCACCTACATCATACATCTGCTGTTCATTTGGCGTGGTCGCTGCGGTAAGTGATAGGTTGTACCTACTCTTTAGAAGCACTACGCCTGTTCCGATCACGATAGCGGCACGTGTGAGAGCACGCGCCCAGTTGGCGGCACCACCTGCCATGACAGCGCGTAAGGGTAAAAGGCAAGCTGCGCACCTCCACGAGTCCCAGGGCCGCTCCGAGTGCGTGTGGCCAAAACGCCACTCTACGACCGTACTATAGCAGAGGCGTAGGTAGAAATGAAGATGAAAGAGTCTATCAGCAGATCTATGAGCAGATGGGGGAGACACGACTGCCGCTGAGGGACAAGGCCGGTGGGTGGGAGCGGTGGTTGGCGCTAAGATCACGTGCGCCGTCACTTTTTTTGGGCTCCAGGCGACACCGACAGGTTGGCGATTGCTGGCATGTCGAGCAAGTACAATGCCGCGCTTAAGCGCGAGGCCACGGGAGGCCAGAAGCGCCCTGCTGCAGATGAACAAGATACCAAGATTCGGCGGAATAAGCAGCGGGTGCTCCTGCTACCATCGCGCGGTATTACGACACGCATGCGCCACCTCGTGAACGACATCGAAGCCCTGCTGCCTCACTCCAAAAAGGATTCGAAGCTGGACTCGAAGTCGGATCTTTCCGTATTGAATGAGCTGTCGGAGCTGAACAACTGCAATAACTGCATGTATTTTGAAGCTCGTCGGCACGAGGACTTGTACCTGTGGCTGTCCAAGACGCCGAACGGACCATCGGCCAAGCTGCAAGTGCAAAATATTCATACGATGGACGAGTTGAAAATGACAGGCAACTGCCTCAAAGGATCGCGGCATATTTTGAGCTTCGATAAGGGATTTGATGCAGCGCCGCACTGGCAGCTCATGCGTGAGATGCTGACGCAAATGTTTGCTGTGCCGCGCACGGCTCGGCGTGCCAAGCCATTCATTGATCATGTGCTGTCATTTAGTATTCTGGACGGGAAGATCTGGTTCCGCAACTACCAGATTATTGAGAAGGATCCGGGCGCGGTGGCCGCCGCCGAGGCCGAAGGCACGGATCCGAAGAAGGCACAGACGGAGCCTATGCTTGTCGAGATTGGGCCGCGTATGGTGATGACGCCGATTCGAATCTTTGAGGGTAGCTTTGGTGGCCCGACGCTCTTCGACAATCCCGAGTTTGTGTCGCCGAACGCCATTCGTCACGCGATGCGTCGCAGCAAGGGCGAAAGCTACAAGACCAGGACGATGCAGTCCGAGAACTTGCGCGTGAAGCGCGACAAGTACAAGGGTTCGGAGAGCGAGTTGAGTCGTGCCCGTGTATTTGCATAGTCTATAGACGCTTTTTCTTGCTGACAAGGACGACACGTTTCTTGGGTGCGTCGGGCCGATCGCCGTGCGGGTGCTTGTTCTTGCGCGTAGGTGGTGCTTCGGGTTCCTCCGGTTCGAGGAGGCTGTAGTCGATGCCGGCGACCTGGGGCGAGGCGGTCGGAGCTAGCTGGAAGGCCGTCCGCAGCGTGTCGGGCTCGAGGGGCACGATGGGTGTGTAGGTATATTCAGGCTTCATGAGTATATGTGACAGTTCCTGGTGCATATGAGGCGCCATACTGCGTTTCGGTATGCGCGTTTTGCCGGGTATATCAGAGACGTGGTGCCAGTATGTCTTGGGTATCGTGGCGCGCCTGGCATGAGCGGCCGCCTTGTCCGCTTCGCTCGCATCCGGCGCTACGTCCGGGCGCAGGTATGGCCGCACGGAGCGGTCGTACAGGGGCATGAGTTCAAAGAGGGTGAGCATGTCCTGCGTGCCATTGAGGTGAAAGGGCGCCAAGTCGGACGGCGCATGGATCGGGGCGGGGAAGTGCGACATGGAGGAAAAATGGGCGTAATTGGCCACCGCTTTCCCCTCTGACCCCTCCACGATATGGATTGGCTGCCTGCCCACGTCTTGCCGAAGTGGCTGCTGTTAGTCGGAGTGATTGCGGCGCTGAATGGTGTGCAAAACACGCTCAGGCCCGCGTTCAGCCACAAGGTGTACGCCTCCCAAGAGGGCGTGCGCCAAGCCACGCCCCTGGCCGCTCGTCTCTTTGGTTTGTGGAACGTGACGTCGGCGATGGTCCGTGTGTATGCCGCGTACCACATGAGCGAGCGTGGTGCCTATATCATGTGTCTCGGCACCTTTGTGATTGCATGTTACCACTTTGTGAGCGAGATGCTGTTCTTTGGTACGCTCGCCACCGCCGCGGGTTCTATCAGCCCCATCCTCGTGGCGTCGAGCTCGATCGTGGCGATGGTGTCGCAGTACTCGTACTATGTAGGAAAGTGAAGCTCTTCGATGATGTAGGTATCATGATCTTGCAGCGAGGCCCGCACATGCACGAGGTGTGCGGCAGGCCGCGTCGTGCGCTCCAGGATGCGGTCATGCGAGGCAGAGCGATCCGACTCGTACTCTTGCACCGAGCATCCGAGATAGGCTGCAGCCACATGCCCGGTGGCCACGAGCGGCAGAGTGTCGATGTACTCGGCGCCGCGTCGGGAGGCAGGTGCATCACTTGCGTCGCACACATGCAGGACCAGATGCAGCACACGGACAAGGGCCTGGCCGTCTTCGTCCGCACACGTCGTACAGAACGCATGCGCCTGGGGAAGGATCCGGTGGCACGTCGAGCAGTAAGCGCGCAGCCAGTCGTGCTCGGGCGACACACGCAGCACGCAGCACGGGGTATCCAAGATGGCCGGGGAGTACCCGTCCAAAATCGAGCGAATCAGTGGCTCTTCTGCCTCCCAGAGCTCGAAGCGCGGCGGCCTCACCGGGCTGGGCGGCGAGAGGCGCTGCCGCTTGGCCGGCGTGCACAGTTCGAGCCATTCGGCGCGGCGCGTGCACAGAGGCTGCGCCAGCGGATCGCGTTCGGAGAGCACAGCGACGTTGTAGCCGCGGTCTGTCGACGTGCCCAACGAGCCCTGTAGCATACCGAGCGCGTTCGTCTTGATGCGCACGTTGTTGATGCGGATCAGCTGACGCGGCTGTAAGCGCGTCGACAAACCTGCCTGTTGCCCCCACAGACCGATCTGAAACACCATGTGATCCGACACGTCCGGCCGTGCGTGATGCTTGGCCAAGAGAGCATCGTGACCGTGAATGAGTGGATGCGTCGTGTAATCTGCGACGAAGAGGTCGGGCACGGCGCCAAAGTGCTTGACCCGCACGACTTCGACAATCATGTCGACGTACGTATTGGGCTGCAGCGCATCGAGCGTGACGAGCGGATGCGTGCTGACCGCCGCGGATGTGCCGTGCTGCACCATTTGCACGAGGGCGGCGCGCTCCTCGGCGCCTAGCTCGGTGCCGGGCGACGCCGTGCAGTGGTGTGGCGCATGACACGTTGCCCACGTATATGGTTGGAACGCCGGTCCGACGCCATGCGCCTTGCCCTGGTACGCCTGGATCTGCAGCTGTCGAACCAGCAGCGCGTCGCCACGCACGACATGCGTGGGCAGTCGATCTAGGTGGCGTGCAAACAGATTCATGACGAGCAGCGACGCACCGCCGTCCCATGGCTTGGGCGGCTGTATGGCGAGACGAACCATGGCATCTGTCATGCCGCCATGTGCACGAGTGCGTGGTAGGTGCACGACGGGCTTGTCCATCACAACACCCATCACATGCACGGTCGAATGCACCTGGACGTCGGCGAGGGGTGTGTACGTGATCCCATCCAGTGTGCCGGGCCGTGCGAGGTCCAGTACGTGGCCGGGCCAGGACGGCGGGGACGCGTCACTGAGCGTGCTCGTCTGTGAGGGCGGCGCCGCGCGCTCGTCAGCTTCGTTCGGCGGCTGCAGAACGAGGGTCGTGGGGCGCGACCGATCGCCCTCGAACCACAAGAGCAGCTCCTCCGCCGCCTCGGTGTGCAACAGCGCCTTGAGGGCGACGCGCTCGCTGAACACGAGGCCCGCGCGCGGCGGCGACGATCGCACACGCACCACGTCGCCGCCGAGCCCAGAAAGAAAGACGGGCATGGGCTCGTCCGGTCTGTGCCGACGCCACACCTGATGCAGCGCCGCCGCATACGGCCCACGAAACGTGACCGGCAAGGCGGCGTGCTCGGCACAGTCCAGCAGGCCCTGAAAGGACCGCGGCTCGCCCTGAGATAGTCCACTCACGTCGCTCAGCGTGCCGTGCGTACACACCGCGGCGCCTCGTCCTCGCGATACGCGCCCCAGCCACTCGGGCCACGGCACAGGCGCACCGAGCATGTCCACCTCACTTTCACGGAGCGCGAGCAGAGGCGTGCGCGGATGCAGAAGCACCGTGCGGGCACTCGGAAACGGCGGCCCCGTCGAGGTGTCCGCGACCGGGAACGCGACCGTGCTGCGCTCCGCATCGATCGGGTCCGTCGCCGACGTTCGCCGGCGTCGTGCGCGGCCCATACGTTGTGGAGAAACCACAACGTGAATGCAGCAGACCCACCTGTCTTGGGCGCCGCGCACGCAGCGGATCAAGCTCAAGCGCGCCGAGTTTCCCGCGCTGCCGCTGTGGTATGAGGGGCCGCTGCCGTACGCGAACATGCATGCGCGGCTGTATTTGTACACGTATTTGGTGCATCTCGACCACGTCGAGGCGCTTACGTGGCCCCTCCCCCGATTGGACGCCCTTCACACATGGGACGATGCCCTGGCGTACGAGCTGCTGTGCCGCCTGATGCTCCCGCTGGCGCATCTTGCATCGCTCGAGCATGGCCAGCCGACGAGTCGCACGCACGACACCGTCCAGGCGCTGCGCACCTTTGCGTCCCCCGCGGCACATACGCCCTGGGCGCGGGCGCGCGCCTTGGCCGATACGTTTGCCGAGCCCACCATCCTGGAGGACGTCGCCGTCGACACGTCCGTGTGGGGCTCTAAGCGTGCCACGTACGTGCCCGACTCGCCGGTGGGCCCGCGACGCACGCGCAGCACAGCACGCCTCGAGGCTGCGCTGCAGCAGGCGGTGGACGTCGACGCAGAAGAGGTCGGCGTACGACGCTCGAAGCGCGCTGGCGATCGCGCTGCTCGTCAGCGCCGTGCCGAAATGGAAGAGCGCGCACAGCGCGTGCTCGGCGCGCGAGAACGCCTCACGGACGATGCGCCGCCCATGTCCCTCGAAGGCAAAATCGCCTGCCTCGTCGACTTGTGTGACGCCCTGAGCTACGCACGCACACCGCATGAAAGTCCCCTGCACCGACTCGTGCAGCCTCTGCTCGAGCCCGCCGCTGACGCCGAGCGCCGAGCGCGGCAGCGCGTCACAGACGTCGACGCGGAATGCGAGCAGGTGATGCGCACGCACAAAAAACGCGCACCGAGCATGTCGTCGCCCAGGTACGCGCGCTGGAAGAGCGAACTAGAGGAGCTGGCCGAGACACACACGCAATGGCAGCTCGAGGCGCGTGCGCAGGCCTACCTCGCGCAGCGCCGCGCAGGCTTCCGCTCGGGCCCCCTGGGACGCGACGCCGAAGGCAGGACGTTTTGGCACCTACTTCCAGCCTGCGAGCCGCGCGCAGCTCTCAGCGCCAGTGGTGGTCGCTTTGGCCCGCTGCCGCACTCGTCCGGACACTGGTCGCATGCCCTGCTCGTGTACGACCATGCATGGCTCGCAGCGACGCATCCCGAGCAAGTCTCGGCGATCCTGGCATACGTCGGGCGTAAGCAGAGTGCTAGTGATGCGCTACGTATGCAACTGGAGGGCGTACGTGACTATCTTGCATGGATTCACGCTACTGCTCCGGCTTGTTCGCCGGGAACGCCAGTACCTCCTTGATCGTGTTCGAGTCCGTCAGGAACATGACGAGGCGGTCGATACCCAGACCCCAGCCACCCGTCGGTGGCAGGCCATGCTCGAGCGCATCGAGGAAGACGTGGTCTACCGCCTGCGCCTCGTCGTCGCCTGCATCCTTCTGTCGCGCCTGCTCCTCAAAGTTCTCGCGCTGCACCCACGGGTCGTTCAGCTCAGTGTACGCATTCGCGATCTCCTTCGTCGCCACAAACGCCTCAAAGCGCTCACAAAGGCCAGGGATCGAGCGGTGACGCTTCGCCAGGGGCGACATGATCTGAGGGTGACCAATGATGAACGACGGGTTCACACACTGCGACTCGATAAACTCACCCACGAGCTTGTCGATCAGGCGGTTGGCCGTGCGTGGCTCGCTGCAGTCCACATTGTGCTTCGCACACAGGTCGCTCAGCCACTGGCGCGTCTCCTCGGTGTGCAGCTGGTCGGCCGGGGGGAACGTGACCTGCAGCTGCTTCTCGAGCTCGGGGATCATCTCGAACCGCTTCCACGGCGTCGAAAAGTCGATCTCGTACACCCGGCCATTCGGATCGTCCTTGCCATCGGGGTGGTACGTCACCTTGTAGCCACCCGTCACAGCCTTGACAAGACCCGAGACCATGCTCTCGGTGATGTCCATGAGGTCGTACATGTCCGCATACGCCATATAGAACTCACACGTCGTAAACTCGGGGTTGTGCGTCTGGTCAATCGACTCGTTACGGAACACACGGCCGATCTCGTACACTCGGTCGAGACCACCGACCACGAGCTCCTTGAGGTACAGCTCCGGTGCAATACGCATAAACAGGTCCATCTTGAGGTCATTGTGGTGCGTAATGAACGGCTTGGCGCTCGCACCACCAGCAATCTGGTTCATCATCGGCGTCTCGACCTCGAGGAAGCCCAGCGTGTCGAGGTAGCGTCGGATATACTGAATCGTACGCGCGCGCTTCACGAAAATGTCACGCACGGGCTGGTTCATAATCAGGTCGAGGTAACGCTTGCGGTAGCGCTGCTCCTGGTCCGTAAAGCCACCGCCCGATGCCTTCGGCAACATCTTGAGGTTGGGCGAAAGCAGCTGGATCGCGTGCGGCACAATCGACAGCTCGCCCTTCTTCGTCTTGGCCGGCACACCCTTGACACCCACCACATCGCCGCGGCGAAGCAGGTCGTGCGCCTCAAAGTAGTCGCCCTCCTTGTGGTCCTGCATCTGTGCCATGATCTGGATCTTGACGCCCTCAGCGTGCAGGTCGTAGAAACGCAACTTCTGGCCAGACGCACGCATGTTGTGCAGACGGCCGGCCACGGATACGACATCAGGAAGCTGCGAGCCCGCCTCAACCTTGTCCTGGTACTGCGCAATAAAGTCCGTCAGACTGATCGACACATGGAACTTGTGCGGGTACGGATCAGGCTGGCGGGTCTCACGCAGCTTTTGGATCGCACGGCACCGCATCTCGTAGTACTGGTTCGGCGTAAGGGCATCTTCAGCTGCCAAGTTCGCACCAGCCTTGGCAGGCGCAGCATCACTCTCCTTCTGCATCTTGGCCGCCTTCTCAGCCTTCTGACCCTCCTTCTGCCGCTGCTTTTGTCGGCGCTTGAGCTCGCTCTTGCTAATCATCTCGCCCGTCTCAGGGTCAGCCAGCAGATTCATGGCCGCTTCAGCTTCTGTCATCGCACTACGCTGAAAAAAAAACGCTCTGGTAGGAAGTACTGGGCGCAAAAAGGCTCGTCGCAAAAGAGTCTGTCTCCAAACTAGACACACTCCCAGCCCAAGGGGCATACAATGACGCAAGAAGAAAAAAAGGCCACGCGGCCCCGTCGAAAAGCGCCTCTTCCTCCACCTACCCATGGACGCTTGGTTCACGACATGGGCACGATGGATCAAGCGCCATGAGGCAGCACTGTTCCGTGCTGAGCAGGTGCGTGCGCTCGAAATCGATGTGCACCACCTGTACTACCTGCTTGTGCGATGTGAAGGCCTCGGATTCGATGTGGGCCCACTAGATGTGCCATGCACGCCCCGACGCTCGTTGCCAGGTGTCGTTAGCTCGGGCATCCCCAACAGCGATGCTTACAGTATCGCGTCGATTCAGCAAACGATTCAGTCATCCGTATCAACCTGGTGGGGTAGCACGATAGATGCCCCGGATCCTGATCGCTTGTACGCTTATCTCTACTCCGTGCTAAGCCGCGTGTCGTCACTACGTATCACTCCGCCACCGACGTCCGTGGACCCTGCATTCGCCGACTTTCCTGGCCAGCATGCGACGCCACTGTTTGTATGCAAAGGCATCCGACATCTTGCGTTGGATGGCGTCGATCCCGCTTCTATCGTCGGCTGGGACCGCCTGAGCATTCAGCTCACCTCGCTGGTGTGCACACATATCAGCATGGCTGATATAACAGACCTGTTCGTCGGCCTCGTGCAGCGTGATGCCCACGTTGAGTCTCTCCCTGCTGCCGCCTGGCACGCGCTTCAGTACGCATGCCTTGCTCACAACGAGCTCACATTTGTGCCCTCGTCCATGACCACGATCCTTCCGTCGCTACGCTACTTAGACGTGTCTCACAACCTCTTGAATGCCGTGCCACCTGCCCTCGAGTGTTTGGACAAACTCCAGGCCCTCAATGTATCGGGCAACATGATCGACAGCGTCCTTGGCATCTACCTCTCGCTACCGCACATCCGTGTACTGAATCTTGGCGGAAACCGTCTCGAGAGCTTGTGTGGCGTCGAGCGGCTACATACACTTGAGCAAATCGATCTGCGTGCGAATATCATACAAGATCCAGGCGAGGTGGGACGCCTCGCTACGCTGCCCCAGATTTCGCATGTCTGGATCCATTCGAATCCGCTGTTGGACACACATCCAGACGCACGCGTCGCGTGTTTTTACTTCTTTGCGCTCGAGCACAAACACGTAGTCTTGGACGATGTACCTTGTGGGTTTTTTGAACGTCGACGGGTCTCATCCATGCTTGCTCAACGCGTCGCCATGCAACCCCAGCGCGATAGCGCTGTCATTGAGGCGCGGTATGCACCCAAGGTACGCCACGTCACCGCCTCTCCCACCATCACGTCGACTGAGCGGCGCAAAAAGAGTCATCCAAAAACGCCCACACGGCGCTCTGAGGCCGCTACCACATTCGATACCTACAAGCAGCGCATGGAGCAATTGCGCGATCATATGGGCGACGATTGGCTGCGTGTCGTGGCCAAGGGCGACAGCGACCCGTTTCGCGTGCATGCACCGTGCGAGGATGCACCGATACTCACTTTTCCATGGCCTGTTCGGCTTTTCATTGAGGCGATATCGACGCCGGTGGGAGCAGCATGCGTCAGTGCTGGCACCATTGCGGGGTCCTTTCTTATTTGGCGCCGATTTTTCCGGCGTATACCCAACGCCTCATACATCACGCCCTCTATCTTGCGATCGCGGAGCTGTATCGTGGGACGCGTCACCAGTGTGGGCGACGCCGATGGCTTCCGCTTGTACCACACACCAGGTATTCCCTTTCTTCGTCAGCGGTGGCACAGGCCGCCGACCAAGGCATCCGACCTGCGACATCAGACCATTTCTGTGCGACTGGCCGGGGTTGATGCACCGGAGGCCGCACACTTTGGCCGCGAGGCACAGCCATACGCAGATGTGGCACACAAGGAGCTGCGGCGACTCATCGAGGGACGCACTGTGTGGCTCGATATGGCCCTCATCGATCAGTACCAACGCCTGGTCGGCACGCCCTACGTGTACCGATGGCCATACCTGTGGCCCACTAACGTATCGCTGGCACTCGTGCGAAAAGGCTTGGCGACCGTGTACCGCAGTGCCAATGCGACGTACGGTCCACCATCGCTCTGGTCACGGCTCTTGTTCGGGGCGACGTCAGGTCGTAAGGCGTTGGAACGGGCAGAAGAACACGCCAAGCGGTGTCGATTGGGTATGTGGCGCTTGGGCTCCAAACTCGAAACGCCTGGTGCGTTCAAGTTCCGGACGACACACCATCGATCGTGATAGTGCTTTCGTCATTATCCAAGCCGTGCATTCGGCGCCGCTCCGCGCGAGCCTCGGCCTTGTCAGACTGACGCTTGTTCATCCGCTCGATAATCTTCGTGGCCGAATTGAACAGCCCATGTGTCTTGGCCCCACAGGCGAAGCACTTGGGCGTCTTGGTGAACCGCGCAATAGCACACTTGGCACAAAAGTAATGCCCACATAATGTCACGATTGGATCTGTAAAGGGCTCGCGACAGATGAGACAAGCGAAAGGAATGTCTTCTTCCTTGTCGTCGTCCTCAAGGTCCGCACCGTACGTTCCCGCACGTGCATCAGCCGCCTCACCCATGGAGTTCATTTGCCATCCTGCGAGATAGTCGCTTCGGTCGTGCAGGAATTTGCATGTATCACCAAATCCACAGTAGCCCGTCTCCTTATAGTCCTTGCAAATGTCGGGCTGGTAGTCCACAACCGTGACTGTGCGCACATTGGCCGGCGCCTTCATCGGTCCCTTTGCTTTCCATTTGGCCGATGTGCCGTCGTCACGCTCCTGTGTGTACTTGGCATAATGGGCCATGCCGCGATAGGTTCCATCATCGTTCGTCTTGGGCGCTTGGGTTGTCTCATGGAAATACTGCATCTCCTCCGCAACATCCCAATCCGCACCACGCGTTGCATCGTCACGATTCGCATTGGCATTGGTGGCCGAGGCATTCGCCCGCTCTGTCGCGTGTACGGTCGTCTCGCCAAATCGGTCAGGCACAAGGCTCGCTGCTGCTGCGGCATCACGCTCGCCTTTCGTTTTTTTCGTCACAACAGAGGACGTAGCATCATCCTTTTCGTCTTCTATCACCCGCTTGCGTACGTCACGCAAGCCTGCGCGAGGCCGCTTTTTGAACACGACTTCCTCGCCCATGGTGGCGGCGTTGGAAGACGATCAGGCGTGCTGCGCTGACATAAGCCCCAATGGGAGCGTAGTCGCTGTGCCGAAAAAAGGAACGAGGCCATCGGCTCGAATTTTTTTTTCCTCCTGCCGTGGCCCTGTAGCGACGCCGCGCATTGTCCGCATTTCCGATGGATGCCACACCGTGCATTACGCTGCTTGGTCCCTCGACGTCGCTAGAGGCTAAGCGGAAGCAGCTTTTGGAGCAGGTTCAGGCCGTCGCCCCGCACGTCCAGCGTCTGGATGGCGTGTTTCTGCACCTGGTCCTTGTGCCTTCGCATGACGAGCTATCGATTCTCCAAGACGCGTCGAGTACCGAGCGTCAGCGTTTGGATGATCTTTTGAACTACGGCGACGATATTGTGCTGCCCGGCACGCGTGAGGCGGTGCAGCTTGCGCTTCAGGGACAGACTACGGCTGGTAAGGATGTCCTCTTTGTCCTGCCTCGACCCGGCAACACGACGCCATGGTCATCGAAGGCCACGGACATTTCGCATATCTGTGAGATGGATGGCATGATTGCGCGCATGGAACGCGGTATGGCTTTCGTACTCGATGTGATGGAGCCGCTTTCTGACGACGAGTTGGGCCGTGTGCAGTCATGTCTACACGACCGCATGACGCAAATTATTTCGCGCGAGCCGCCGTCGGTACACGTGAAGGAACTTTTCGGCCATGGCGAGCCAGGTGAGCTGCGGATTGTGGAGCTGCTTTCGTCGGCAGATGATACCAACTGGGAAGCGGCACACGACAGCCTCGAGGTCGCCAACAAGCTGTATGGTCTAGCGCTAGCACCTGATGAGATCAATTACCTTGTTGATGCCTTTGTGCGTGGACAGGGCGACACTGCGCCTCTACGGCGGAACCCCACGGATGTCGAGCTGTTTATGTTTGCTCAAGTCAACTCGGAGCACTGTCGCCACAAAATCTTTAATGCAACGTGGACCATTGATGGCAAAGTGCAGCCACAGTCGCTCTTTGCGATGATCCGCAACACGCACAAGGTGACGCCAGACCACACCATCAGTGCGTACTCGGACAATGCCGCCGTTCTGGATGGCTCGGAGGGCATTCGCTTCCTCCCTGTGCCTGATGCCTCATCGCCCGCCATTCCAAACGTGTACATCGGTCGTCGAGAGGCGATGCCGATCTTGGCTAAAGTCGAGACTCATAATCACCCCACGGCCATCTCGCCGTACCCGGGTGCCGCCACGGGCTCCGGTGGCGAGATTCGTGACGAAGGTGCCGTGGGCCGTGGCTCCAAGCCCAAAGCGGGTCTGGCCGGCTTCATGACCTCGAATCTGCTGCTGCCTGGCGAAGCGCGGCAGCCATGGGAAGAGGACGTGGGACAGCCGATGCATGTATCGAGTGCGTTCGAGATCATGCGTGATGCGCCGATTGGCTCGGCATCGTTCAACAATGAGTTTGGACGTCCGGCGCTGACTGGTTTCTGGCGCACGTTGTGTGAGAAGGTGCCGACTGACAAGGGCACGATGGAGTGGCGTGGCTACCACAAGCCGATCATGCTGGCTGGTGGTCTTGGTAATGTGCGCCCTGCCTACACATTTAAGGGCCACATTGAGCCAGGTGATGCGCTCATTGTCATGGGCGGTCCTGGCTATTTGATTGGCCTCGGAGGCGGTACGAGCTCCTCGCTGGCTGGTGGCGGCGAAGGCAATCGCTCGCAGCTAGACTTTGTGAGTGTGTCGCGTGAGAATGCCGAGATGCAGCGCCGCTGCCAAGAGGTGATTGACTTTTGCTGCACCTGCCAGACGAACCCGATCGAGAGTATCCATGACGTGGGTGCTGGCGGTCTGAGCAATGCGCTGCCCGAGATTGTGCACGATGCCGGTCTCGGTGCCGTGTTTGAGCTGCGTGACGTGCCTCTGGGCAACTCATCTTTGAGTCCACTGGCCATCTGGTGCAACGAGAGCCAAGAGCGCTATGTGCTGGCTGTCCGCCCCTCGAATCTCGCTGCCTTCAAGGCCATAGCCGAGCGTGAGCGATGTCCTGTCGCTGTGGTTGGCTACGCCACCCAAGAGCAGCGTCTCGTGCTCCATGACCGACTGCGGAACGAGACGTGCATTGACCTGCCCATGTCGACGCTCTTTGGCAAGCCGCCCAAAATGGAGCGCTCGGCCGTGCATGTCGAGCGCCAGCTGCAGGCATTTGACGCGTCTCTGTCGTCGTACCTGCCCGGCTTGGACGAGCAGGCTCGTCTCGCTGCGGCTGTGGACCGTGTGCTGCACCTGCCGTCTGTCGGCAGCAAAGCCTATCTGATTACGATCGGCGACCGCAGTGTCACGGGTCTAGTCACGCGTGACCAGATGGTGGGGCCGTATCAAGTACCTGTGGCCGATGTGGCCGTGACGCGCACGTCGTACTCGTTTGACGACGCTGCGCCTGGTGAGGCCATGACGAGTGGTGAGCGCACGCCGCTCTCAATTCTGAGTGGTGCTGCAGCGGCGCGCATGGCTGTAGCTGAGACACTGACCAATATGGCTGCGGCGTACGTTGACGACATTACCAAGGTCAAGCTGAGCGCCAACTGGATGTGCTCGGCTGGGTACGAGCAGGACGGTGCGACTCTGTACGACGCCGTCCAGGCCATTGGCTTGGACCTGTGTCCCAAGCTGGGCCTGTCGATTCCCGTCGGCAAGGACTCGATGTCTATGGGTATGTCGTGGCGCACAGAGGCCGGCGAAGCACGTACGGTGCATGCGCCTTTGAGTCCCGTCATTACCGGCTTTGCACCAGTGGAACGCGTGTCCGAGACTTGGACGCCGCAGCTTCAGCGTATGGACTCGAGCTTAGTGCTGATTGACCTGGCAAATGGCCATCAACGTCTGGGTGGCTCCGCGTTGGCGCAAGTGTTCCGTCAAGTGGGAACAGAGTCGCCTGATGTGGAGAATGCGGACGTTCTCAAAGCCTTTTTCCATGCCATGGCCATGCTCAAGCAGCTGCATGCCAACATGCCGCAGGCGGCTCCGCTTGTGCATGCATACCACGATCGTTCGGATGGTGGTCTGCTTACGACGGTGCTGGAGATGGCGTTTGCAGGTCGTGTGGGTGTTGACCTGGACATCTCCCAGATTGTGCGTGCCTCGCCTGTCGCGGCCCTCTTTAATGAGGAGCTGGGTGCCGTCCTGCAAGTGCGCAGCGCTGATGTGTCTGCTGTGACGTCTGTGCTCACAAGTCTGGGTGTGCCTGGCCAGGCCGTGCGCGTCATTGGTCACGTACGCTTGGAAGATGAAGAGATCCACGTCCGCTGCCATGGTCAGACAGTGTATTCGACGACTCGTGCCGACGCCCAAAAAGCGTGGGCTGCGACGTCGTTCCACATGCAGACGCTGCGAGACAATCCAGAGTCGGCCAAGCAGGAGTATGCGCTGATTAGTGAGCGCAGCGAACGCACAGCTCTGACCTACGAACTGACGTTTTCGCCCGCCGACTCGTCCAAGTGGTCGGATCCTGATACCGTGGAGCGGCCGCTGGCATCGCAGCCACGTGTGGCCATTTTGCGTGAGCAGGGCGTGAACGGCCATGTCGAGATGGCTTGGGCCTTCGCTCAGGCGGGCTTCTGCGTGGTGGACGTACACATGACCGACTTGCTGTCGAAGCGCGTGTCTCTGGAGCCGTTTGTCGGTTTGGCTGCCTGCGGTGGCTTTTCGTACGGTGACGTACTGGGATCCGGCCGTGGCTGGGCCCAGTCCATTCTGCATTCGCCACACGTGAATGCCGAATTCGCGGCCTTTTTCCAGCGCGAAAAGACGTTCGCACTCGGCGTGTGCAATGGTTGCCAGATGTTCAGTGTGCTAGGTCGTGCAGGTCTCATTCCCGGGGCTGAACACTGGCCGCTGTTTGCGCCGAATGAAAGTGGCCGCTTTGAAGCGCGGTTCACCACCGTGGAGATCAAGTCGACCGACTGCATCTTTTTCCGTGGTATGCAAGGCAGTCGCATCCCAGTAGCACTCGCTCATGCTGAAGGCCGAGCTTCGTTCCGCGGCTCGTCCACGCTTGAGGGACTAGATGCTCAGCGCGGCATCGCCCTCAAGTACACGGACCACCGCTTCCCCCTTAATCCCAACGGCTCGACGGCCAATGTGGCCGGTGTGACGGCGAACAAGGGCCGGGTACTAGCCCTCATGCCACATCCAGAGCGCGTCGTGGCGACACAAGCACTCAGCTGGGTGCCGTCGGACATGGCCAACCGCTGGAACGGACGCAGTCCGTGGTTCCGCATGTTTGAGAACGCACGTACCTTTATCGCATAGATACATATACACTAAATATCTCTGTAGGGTATGTCTACGACCGGACGCCGTCGTCTGTCGTAGCGCGAGACGACGCCCGTGTCGACGGAGGCGGCGCCTCTGACCAGGCCGACGCCTGCGTCACGGCCTGAAAGTAGCCACGATCACGGAAAAAGTCGTATATGTGCGCAAGTTTGCGGCGATCAATCGCACACAGATGCGCCCAGTGCTCGATGGTCAACTCGCGATGGTGCACAAAGCTGCTGGTGAGCAAGACCGACTTGAGAAGCAGGAAGGGCTGCGGAAGTATATGCAGCGCCGAGCATAGCTGCTGCTCCTCTGGCGAAAGCAATTGGATCGATGGCGCACTTGCAAAAGAGAACTCATCGCCTTCCTTCTTATCCAGGACGGACTGACTTCGATCACGGTGCCGAGCACGACCTGCTGTCTGGGCCGGCAGCGTTCCTTCTGCGGCCTCCATCTGCCGTTTCGTGCGCTCGGCCAGCTCACTTTCGTAGCGTGCTGCCTCGGACAGCGTCGTAATACCCAATGTACGGTACTGCTGAAGCTGCCGAACGACTCTTTTTAGTGCCTCTTCATAGCACAGGTTCTGGTATAATTCTTCAAAGTCCATGGCTGTCTGAAGCGTCGAAAAATGCTTGATACGCGCCAGCAAATCACGCTCCTCCTTGGGACGCCGACGCTCGCCTGCTGTATTTCGTCGGTAGTCCACCAAGTTGCGCTCAAAAAGAAACTGCTTTTTGCGAGCTCGGCGGTCCAAGTGGCCGCTGTAAATGTCAAGGATGGCCAGTTTGAGTTCCAAGTCGGTCGGATCTTCTTCCCAATCAGGGGTATGATCATCATGGGCAACGTCTTCTGTCTTCGCCTCGGATTTGGTATCTGGCACTGCATTTTCTTGTGCATCTTCTTTGTCGTCCACTTGCATAGATTCGTCAGGGGGTGGATGCGTATCGAGGGCATCAGAAAACGTCTCTTCTTCCATATCATCTTGGTTCGGCGCGGCTGCCGGAACAGGGCCACCGCGTCCACTAGACTCCATACGTGGTTGGCCCTGCGTAGCACTCTTTCCATCCAATGCCTCTTTCTCCGTCGGCATGCTGTCACCTCCGAACGAATATACCAGTCCAAACTCCATGTCCTTGACAGCATGCTCCGCTTCCTGCTCAAACTCTTGTTCAAACTCCAATCGTCCGGGCATAAATCCAGAAATTTCGCTGTGCGTCGTAGGGGCTGAGGCGAGCGGCTTGGCCACTTTGGGTGGCACAATCGGCATTTGCGAGGCACGTAACTGTTCAATGCGCTGACGACGCTGCAGCTGAAACTCGTCGGAAGAAATGTCGGCGTGAAAGTCTTGGTCAGGTCCAACGATGGGCAGCGGCTCTTCACCCTGGCATTCTGGGTCACAAGCGTGGTTTTCGCGCCACGCATCCACGGCCTTTTGGGCACGCTCCTCACCGGACGGCATACCATTTTTACCTTCAATATACACGTCGATAAAATGACGCTGTACCTCTTCTTTGGTGCGATTACCGATATGGTCAGCAATATCTGCCCAGTTTCCCACACCATATAGCTGGCATCCATCAATCAGTAGCAGTTCTTCATCCACGCCCCAGTCTGGACAATACACAGGCGTCGCATGCTGCTCAATGACACGGTAGTCGTGCCATGCTTTATGCTGACCCAGTTCCGAGCCAGTACAAAAGCATGTGCCACACAGATCGAAGTCTTCGCATCCACCCGCACACCGAATGCGCACGGTCAATGTGATATCTGCACCGCACACGTCGCAGTGGTATCGCACACCAGGCTCAGAAGCAGCTGCAAAAGTAAGTTATTTGAAACGTACAAGATCGCTCCTGATTCGAGTGCGTCGGGCGCGGTTTGCGATGGCTAACAGTCATCCACCCAGACGGATTCTTTCCTCAAGGTATGGCAGCCCACACGCCACGCGTCGATTTGGACGACGTGAATGCTACTGGCGTCGTCCTCAAGCGAGTAGAATCACGTGGTGCCACGTGGAGAACATTCGATCGTCGTGCGCAACGACAAGGCATTCCTTCTCGCCCCTTAGCCGACATGATGCCTACGTCTCGTGACTATGGCACAGAACAAGATAAGGTAAACTGCTCCTTTTATTTCAAAATAGGAGCATGTAGGCATGGAGACAGGTGTTCACGTCGTCATATTCAGCCAGAACGCTCACGAACCATTCTTCTATCTAATGTATACCAAAATCCCAAATATCTCGACCCTGACTGCCGCGCGTCCGATGCAGAATTGCAGCAGCAGTTTGACGATTTCTTCGCTGACTTTTTTAAGGGACTGAGCGCATATGGTCATCTTGTTGAGATGCATGTCTGTGATAATGTGGGTGACCATCTAATTGGAAATGTCTATGCCCGCTACGAGACGGAGGACGAGGCGCAATGCGCCGTGGATGGTCTAAATACGCGGTGGTACTATCAACGCCCCCTTTTCGCAGAGCTGTCACCAGTGAGCGACTTTCGCGAAGCGTGCTGCCGACAAAATGAGACCAACGAATGCAATCGTGGAGGCCAGTGTAATTTTATGCATCTTCGACACGCGTCCCCCCCTTTGGTGCGTGAATTGTACCAGCAACTCGCTGTCGAAAATCGAGAAAGAAGGCGCGAAGCTCACGTCAAAGAGGACTTTTTGCGGCTTGGCTGGAAAGAGCGTCTTGAGCGCATGCACTCTGAGGCCGCAGAGCAATACGGCCCCGACCTGCCCGTGTGGAATGCTCCAGATTGGCACCAGGGCTCGAGTGGCGGCGACTGGCGTTCGGAGCAAGATGCGCCCAATGAAGAGATCACTCAATCTACCGCGTAAATACCATCGTAGACATTATTGTTGATATCTGTTTGCACACTCTTTCACAAAGCTATTTTTACGTGCAGCATGACGCTCCGAATCGGGCAGTCGAGGCGTCAAGATGAACACTTTCAACATGGTTAGCCGCCTGTCTCGATTCTGGTGGGTTCATTTTGTATCGTTCAAAGATATCTTTTGCGATAGATGTAAATACTTCAGTCACATTCTGCGCGTCAGTCATGAAGACATCGTACCTGACCAGTCTTAGCACTTGTCTCAAAAAATAGCAAGCTGGGCTGTCAGCCACATGTACATACTTATGCTGCTGAGCGAACGCTCTGCCTTCATCTTCTGATACAGTACGCTGTGTACTAGGGCGATCGGCCATATTTCCTACCAAGGCAATGCTGGCGTTTTCTTCGGCTTGCTCGCGAACGTCATCGAGCCAGCTGGGCAAATGCTCGAAGGTATCATGCTCGGTCACATCGTACACCAATAAGCAGCCCGCAGCCCCCTTATAATAGGAGCGTGTGATCTGTTATGAGTCATAAGGACGTACACTCCGAAACTGTTCACTGCCCGCTGTGTCCCAGATCTGCAGTTTGAGTCGTTCCCCGGAATCAAGCGTCACGATTTGCGATCCAAATTCGATGCCGATGGTAGCATCAGACTCGACTAAAAACCGGTCTTCCGTGAAACGTACAAGCAGGGAAGACTTGCCGACAGACGCGTCCCCAATGATGATGAATTTTAAGATATAGTCCCAGGCTGGTCCGGGAGGCATGATGAGAGGGGGAAAATATTTGTGGGGAAAGCCGAGGGTGGCGCGCAAGTCAACCTTGTCACAAAACTTTATTCATGATGCCTATATACTAGTCGGGACCTCCCTCATCATCTGTAAACTCCTCCTCTCTCATAATACCAGCGTGTTGTCCTCCAAAACCAGCGCACTTGGCCCAATGCCATCCATCTGAATAGGGTTCCACATGCAGCGGGAGGAGAAGGGTATAGTAGCTGGCAGCCATTCCAGGGCCCACATTGAAGAATATTTGCAGGTTGCGAATCCAACCCAGATCGTACACGCTCTGGAATACCGCGTCTCGCTCCTTGGCTGTTTTTTGGTAATGTGAATGATCCTGACTCTCCACAGACGTTTCATTGCGTGCTGCCAGGTACAAATGCCACAATGCCAGGATAAATACCGCCGGCCCCATCACAATGGCCTTTGCGTAAAGGGCTAGGTATAGAATACGTGGGAACACGGTCGACATCCAAATCTTGTTCACCAGAGCATTATAAGCGATAGGCCAACCAGCGATGGCGAATATCAATGCACCAAGGGAGAACCAGAGCATGAACAATACAAAATACCGTTCATTTCCTAGACCCACGCATTGATTTAGCCATGGGCAGTGATGATCGAATTTCAGGATACACGCATTACACGTACGGCAATGATGTGCCCGCTCAGGCTTGGGGGGATACACGATCATCTTGGCTTCCTTGTCACCGAGCCATGCGTGAATATCATGCTCGCCCTCGTCTTCCTGATCATGGAACAATGCAGCAGGTGCATCGGGAGCTTGATGCGGAGCATTAGTATTGGCCAGAGCAGCTTCTTCCCATTGCCGCATGACACCCGCCCGGCGATTGATTTTCTCCTCCCATCGCAACTCGGGCGGAAGACACGACAGAGCCTTGGCCAGTGTCACAGGTTTGCACTTTTTACAAAAACGAAATGCGCAGCGGAGATCCTCTTCAGGATTGCCGCACACGTATGTTTTAGGCAATGGGTTTTTATCACTTAGACTTTTGCATATCATGTCCAATTCCACATCCAGCGGCAACTTTATGCAAGCGGCCGCGGCTACTTGATATTGCCGCGCGCGCCACCACGACCTGCTACCCGGACCAAGCCGGCACTCTCTGTTCGGAGAGGGCAGCCCGTGTTGCACAGTCCCTGGTCCCACAGTACACGCCATATAATAGGACCAGATCATCATGGTCACAATATAGAGACACAGCAAGGTGACAACAAAGCACACGATCATGGCTGACGCATCCGCGACGATGCCTTCCCAGAGCGCATTTGGTACTGCTAAAATCAAGTGCCATACGGATGGGAGCGACATGATTTCAGCGAGGGCGTTTGGCATCGGAAGCCGGTTCGGAAACGTGCAAGTAAAAAAGGCCACCATGCCCATGCCGACAAGAATCACATATAAGGCGACAAAGAGCGGACCCACGCGACCTAACACGGCCTCTCCCATCCGCTCAAAGCGCCTGAATGACCTGTTCACAAGGTTTGCCAGCGCTTTCATTCCATAGGTTACTCGGAGGACGAGAGGCGATGGGGCTTAGGACGCTTGACAAGCTGCACGAACGCCTCATCGCGTCATTTTTGAAGTGGAGATATCGGCCGAAGACGGAAATGGGTCTGGTACGCTGGGCCGCCCATTGCATTCTTGGGCGCGGATCACGACGAGGCAGCACAACTGATCATGTCACAGCTATACGCGCAAGCTGAGGTATGCTAATTTGTGTCGAAAATACTTACATCAGGCCGAATACAATGCATGGCCTGTGCAAAACCC
>ENA-OOJM01000041-OOJM01000041.1-human-skin-metagenome-genome-assembly--contig:-NODE-41-length-50314-cov-7.554070_pt1 | contig 50314 bp, 26 predicted proteins | sample MGYA00248875_ERZ500988 | MGnify/ENA primary metagenome ERZ500988 (study PRJEB25958, sample SAMN03398507) | human skin metagenome | study: EMG produced TPA metagenomics assembly of the Human Skin... | reverse complement strand
TGCCCACCGTCGAAGAAGAGGAAGAAGAGCAGCGCCAACCTCTGAACCTGCAACTCGTGCACATGCGCATCCAAGAAGTGGTGCGTGTCCTGTCCAACTTTGCCGCCCTCGCCGAGCCAGACAGGTCGCGCGCAGATTATATGGATCGGCTGTGCAAGGATGTACAGACATACTATGGATACAATGAGTTTCTGGCCGAGAAAGTCCTGGACCTGTTTTCGCCGGAAGAGGCCATCGCCTTTTTCGAGGCCAACGAAGTGCCTCGGCCCGTCACGATCCGCGCCAATACACTGCGCACACGACGCCGCGACCTGGCACAGAAGCTGATCAATCGCGGCGTGAGTCTCGAGCCCGTGGGCCCATGGAGCAAGGTCGGCCTGCAAGTGTTCGAGAGCGCCGTGCCGATCGGTGCGACGCCCGAGTATCTCGTGGGCGAGTACATGCTGCAGGCCGTCTCATCCTTCCTGCCGTGCATGGCGCTGGCGCCACAGCCCCACGAGCGCATCCTCGACATGGCAAGTGCACCGGGCGGCAAAGTGACGTACCTCTCCGCCCTCATGCAAAACACCGGCTGCATCTTTGCGAACGACAGCAACAAGGCACGTATCAAGAGTCTAACGGCCAACGTCCACCGCATGGGCTGCCGCAACATTGTCGTGTGCAACTACGACGGCAGGCAGTTCCCCAAGGTCCTGGGCGGCTTCGACCGCGTCATGCTCGACTCCCCTTGCTCGGGTACCGGCGTCATTAGCAAGGACGCGAGTGTCAAGACGAACAAGTCCAAGCGCGACCTGATCTTGCTCACACAACTGCAAAAACAGCTCATTCTGTGCGCCATCGACAGCGTCAACCCCAAGTCGGAGACGGGCGGCTATGTCGTATACAGTACATGCTCCGTCATGGTCGAAGAGAACGAAGAAGTCGTCGAGTATGCGCTGCGCAAACGCCCGAACGTACGCATCGTACCGACCGGCATCGACTTTGGCCGCGACGGCCTGAAACGCTTCCGCAGCCGCACGTTCGACGAGCGCATGACGCTGTGCCGCCGCATCTTCCCTCACGTACACAATATGGACGGCTTCTTCGTGTGCAAACTCAAGATCGAACCCATCAACAAGGGCGACAAGCGGCGCATGGCACAGGAGCCCGATGACGCCGTCTTTGACAACGCTCAAGACGACGCCATCATCCAGCGCGCTCACGAGCGCATGGCCAAGAAGCGGCGCACATAGTTACCACGATAGATCAAAGCGCTGCACGACATGATTCGCATCCTCCGCATCCATCTGCGCCCGCTTCCGCTTAAAGAAAATCGGGCAGTCCTGGTTCGAGCACAAGACGTCATTCGCCAGCGAGCCCTGACACCGTTGGCAGCACGTCCACAGCCGATTGAACTCCATCTCCGCCTCACTCACACGCCGCACCTTGTCAAAGTACAGCTCCGTCTCGCGCGGCTTGCAGTTCGAGCACACGGCTGCACGCTGATCCTTGAGCGGCGTACGGCACCCTAGGCACTGCACCGTCTTGACCGCAAACTTCATGAGCGCACCCACATTCGACGTCGCGACTTGGAGAACGCGGGTATGCTCGCCACTCAACAGGCTATTGGCCCGCTCGCCAAGAATCGGCTCAAAGATACGCAAAAGCGGCTTCGACAGCTGGTTGTCAAGATAGTAGCGCGTGTCGATCGGAATATTGTGCTCCAGCGCATACAGCGGATCCTCGGACTTTTCATACGCGGCACTGCCCTTTGTCCCCTTGACAATCACATACGCCACACGGTCGCCCAACGCGGGCGCCGAGCCTGCGTCGCGCTTACGCATACGCTCAGCCAACTCGACGTGCGCTTGCTTCGCCGCATAGTCTGCCTTGGCAAGCGCCTTGGAAATCACCAGCTGCGACATGTCAATCTTGTTCTGCAGCAGGTCGGCAATCACCTGCTTGGCATAGTCTTCCGCCCCACGCACGTCCCGGTCAATCAGCATCTTGCGCAAACACGTCTCTATCACCGTGCGCACGAGTCGGCAGTTATCACGGCGCACCGTCTCGATACCCTTGGTGTCCATCTTATCGTGCGTCTCTGGACGCGTCCAGTACAAACCAGCATAGCGCTTCTTGTTGATCAACAAGTAGGGAAAGTAGACCTTTTCGAACTCGAGTCGAATCGGCTTGACAAACGACTGGCTCACGTACTCGGCCGCCTCCGCACCAAGTGCCATGGCCTCCTCGACGTGACTCACGCCAAACTTGACCATCACCGAGTCTGTATCACCGTAAATAACGACTGCATCATGGGCGTAGCCGTTCTTGATCGTGTACCGCGCCTCGACTTGGCGCTTGGTCTCCTCAATCATCTGACGGCCATACGCTGTGACACTCATGGAAATCTCCAGGCATGGCAAACGGCCGACCGTCGCGCCTGTAAAACCGTACACGGAATTTGCACTCACCTTCAGCGCAAGCTGACGACCATCCAGCACCGCACGCCGCAGCGGGTCTGTCTCCTTCTTAAGATCGGCCTTGGCCGCCTTGCGCGCTGCCAGCAAATGCTCCAATACATCGGGCAACAGTCCCTTTCGACGCGAGGTCGTGACGAAATAGTTCTTGTTCGGCGTCACGACATAGTCCTGCCCTTCGACCAGTGCCAGCCGCTCAATGGTGCGCTTGTCGATCAGCGTCGTATAGCACAAATTGTGCGCCATCATAATGGACGGATACAGCGACGCAAAATCCAGCGTGGCAATGGGCTTGTCATAGTAGCCCTGCTTAGGATCTAGCACCGTTGCACCCTCATATTGGTCATCGCTGCCCTCATTTTTGTACGCGGGAATCAAGTATCCATCTTCACGCGCCTTGCGGAATAGCTGCGATATCACCTTGATTTGCTGACCACGGCTCAGGAGGTAGTTGAACGGCACTCCCGTGACACGCGCCATTTCTGTATAATTGATCAGACACATGAGCTTGTCCATCAATCGCTGCGGCAAATAGGCATCCTTCAGACAGTACACGGCCAACCGGCGTCGAGTCTCGGGCCCGGCATTCTGCAGCTCGGTGATGAGCGAGTGATGGACATCTTCTTTCTGTTCCTTCAGAAACTCGAACGACACAGAATTCAGCGAATAGCTGCGCAGCTTGTAATCTCGCTGCATAACTTGCAGCATATCCAGCTGGATACGGCCCTGCAATTCTGTGTGCTTCGAGTCGCGCGTTCCGTACGCCTTGGACGAGAAGTGTGTGTCTTTGGCCTCGCTGCGCGCATTTTTTTCACGTCCCAAAAATGGGAACGAGGTCACTTTCAGAGCCTTGGCACGGTCCAGCAGGTAGGGGAAATCAAAGTTGGAAATGTTATACCCAATGACCACATCAGGATCCACACGCTGCACAAAGTCGGACCACGCCTCGAGAAGCTCGACTTCAGTGTCAAACGACATCACATGGCATCCCACAATGTGCGAACACGAACCGAGCGTGAAAATGTTCTTTACAAAGGGCGCCGACTCGCCCTGCCGCGTTACCATATTCGCAATCTGAATGACAGGGTCCATGTTCGGGTCAGGAAACACACCCTTCCGACCCGCGCACTCGATATCGAAGCTAAGCGTACGCAGCGGCGCCATCTTGAGCCACTCGTCATGGGGCGCATGCGACACGATCGCATCCGGCCCACAGTCGAGCTCAATTTGACACCGAGAAATACGCTCGTTCGGCGCACGAAGGGTATATCGGCCAGCAGGGATCTCAATCCAGTTCATACCCACCACCTGGTGATCAATCATGAAGCGGAGCGTATAGGCCACATTGTCAAACGATACATTCGGCTCACCAGCGACAAACAAATCACGAAACGAAATCTCGCCGCGCTCAAATGCACCACGCACACGTGGCAAGGAACGCAGATCGCTCACCGTGATTTTCAGAAAGGCAATGCTTTCAGGGCCCGTGTACTGCATCAGATTCTTTTTGCTTTCAAGCGCCACATCTGCCACTGCATTCATTCCAAACGACGCATTGACAGAATTCTTCAGGTCCGCACACGTAGATGCGAAGAAGCCACGGGGCGCGTGTACATAAAAGTAGGGGAGAAATCCGTGCACATGCACCAAGACGGGGTGCCCTTCCTGCGTTGCTCCATACATACGAATCTCTGGTACCGCATGAGATAGCTGGCACTCTTCCACATCAATTTGCTGGAACACCACGCTGTGCTGAGCAGCGTCCAGTGGGGCAAGTGGCGGCCGTTCCCACGTCTCGCTGGGATCTACGATGTCATGAGCGCCGCAGAACGTACCGGTCTGTGCATCATCTAGATTTGCTAGCGTATCAGTGAATGAACCAGGCTGTGCATGGATCTTACGTCGCTTATTCGACGCGTCATCTGCCATCGACATGCCCGTCGGAAACGTCGACGTGTTCGTGGAGCAACGCGCACGCGTCTTGATGACCGAGAAGCAACGCGCAGTTCCTGTCATAAAGCCACGTGGCAGAGATCGATGACGCACGCATGTCATCGACTGGACGAACGCCCAACGCTTTTTGCCACTGACGATGATGCCGACACGACAATCTATTCGGCGTGTGTGGACCACCGCCACTGGTGCGCGCATCACGAGATGTGCACCTGTAGGCAAAATATCATATGGTGCTCGTGCTACACATTTGCACGCCACACAAATCATGACGCCCGTGGCACACATGAACACAAGCACACAGTGCATGTTGCCTAGGAGCAAGAATCCCTCACCACGTGTCGTCATTGTGCGTGAGGATGACGAAAAAAGACCGACTAGTGTGAAAGCGTCAAACCGTGGCGATGCCGATCCTGCACAGAACGATCAGGCGCCTGCATCCCAGGGCGGCGACGAGGGCGAGGGAAGCAGCGCATCGGGTTCATCAGGCCATGATGGAGATAACAACAACAACAACCACGATGATGACTCGAAAGGAGAGGGAAAAGGCTCCTTGCTACTCTCTCGCAATTCCGTCCCCTCCGTGTACCCACAGGTCCTAGCACTACCCATCACGCGTCGGCCTCTATTCCCTGGATTTTACAAGGCTGTGGTTATCAGAAACCCGCATGTGTGCGCTGCCATCAAGGATGCTATGAAACGTGGCCAGCCATACGTCGGAGCATTTTTGCTAAAAGATGAGGAAGAAGACTCCGACGTGATCGTCAGCATGGACCGCGTGCACCGCGTCGGTGTCTTTGCTCAAATCACCAGCATTTTCCCTGCACACTCAGGGTCGAAGACCGATGATTCCGAAGAGGGTATCACGGCTGTCTTGTACCCGCACCGACGTATCGTCATCGATGAACTCATTACGCCCATGCCAAAGGATCAGCCCGTGCCCTCTCAGCCACCCGAGGCACCGAAAGCCATTACAGAGCAAGAAAGCATAAAAGGCGAGTCGGACGATATATCCAGCATACCATCTCACAGCCCACCTTTTCAAACCGCCTTTTTGCATCAGTACGAGGTCTCACTTGTCAATGTCACAAATCTTCAAATGGAACCTTACGATCGCAAGCCAAGCCAGTACACGCGTGCGGTCATGTCAGAACTCATTAGTGTTTTCAAGGACATTGCTAACTTGAATCCTCTCTTCCGTGATCAAATCGCGAACTTTAGCATTTCGCAGGGTGCTGGCAATGTGTTTGAAGAACCTGAGAAACTAGCTGACTTTGCTGCGGCCGTGTCCAGCAGCGACACGGAAGAATTGCAGGGCGTACTAGAGTCGATGAATATCGAAGATCGGCTGCAAAAAGCCCTCCTCGTACTCAAGAAGGAACTAGTTAATGCTCAGTTACAAAGCAAGATCAGCAAGGACGTTGAAAACAAGATCCAGAAGCGCCAGCGTGAGTACTACTTGATGGAACAGATGAAGGGCATCAAAAAGGAGCTCGGTATTGAATCTGATGGCAAAGACAAGCTTATCGAGAAGTTCAAGGAAAAGGCCTCTAAACTGAACATGCCTGAGGCTGTGCGTACCGTATTTGATGAGGAGCTTGCCAAGCTCCAGACACTCGAGCAGGCTGCAAGTGAATTCAACGTCACGCGTGGCTATCTCGAATGGCTCACGAGCATCCCATGGGGTGTGCACTCACCTGACAATTATGCCATTTCACGCGCGAGGGACGTGCTTGACGAAGACCACTTTGGCCTTAAAGACGTCAAGGACCGTATCCTCGAGTTCCTTGCCGTTGGCAAATTGCGCGGCACAGTCGAGGGCAAGATTATTTGTCTGGTCGGTCCGCCCGGTGTGGGTAAGACGTCGATCGGCAAGTCTATTGCCCGCGCCCTGGATCGGCAATTCTACCGCTTTAGTGTCGGCGGCTTAAGTGACGTCGCTGAAATTAAAGGACATCGCCGGACGTACGTCGGCGCCATGCCAGGCAAGGCGATCCAGGCACTCAAGAAGGTCGGCACGGAAAATCCTCTCATTCTGATTGACGAAGTGGACAAGTTGGGCCGTGGCTACAATGGCGATCCATCGTCAGCGCTGCTCGAAATGCTGGATCCCGAGCAGAACAGTTCATTCATGGATCACTACATGGACGTGCCTGTCGACCTATCCCGTGTGCTATTTGTGTGCACGGCCAACACGTTGGGCACGATTCCCCAGCCGCTGCTCGACCGTATGGAGGTGATTGAGGTGTCATCGTACACGGCCGAGGAGAAGCGGCACATTGCACGTGGTTACTTGGCACCGCAGGCCAAGGAAGCGTCAGGACTGAAGGAGGCCGACGTATCGCTGCCTGATGAGTCGATCGACTTTATCATTCGGCGGTATGCACGCGAGAGCGGTGTGCGTGGCCTTCGGAAGCTCTTGGAAAAGGTATACCGCAAGGTGGCCTTTGACATCGTGAAAGAACACGGCGAGGAGGTCTTCCCAGAGCCAAGCAGTGAATCTGAGACGAAGCCCTTGCCGACGTCAGCGAAGAACGAGAGCATTCAAGTTACCAAGCAGGAGCGCTCACCTATGGCTGTACCGCCCAATGTGTCCGTGGTCATTAATGAAGAGCAGCTGCGGGACTACCTCGGTCCCCCCATATACCACAAGGATCGCATGTATACACACACGATGCCTGCGGGCGTTGCTTTGGGTTTGGGATACCTGGGCAATGGATCTGGGTCGTTGATGCCGATTGAGACGACGCTCATGCCTGGCAAGGGCAACCTGCATCTCACAGGCAAACTCGGTGACGTTATCAAAGAGAGCGCATCTATTGCCCTTTCGTGGGTCAAGTCGCATGCGTATGAGCTTGGTCTGACGAAAGAGCCGGGCGACACGCTGCTGGATCACCGCGACGTGCACTTGCACATGCCAGAGGGCGCGATTGGCAAGGAGGGACCATCGGCAGGTGTGGCGTTTGCTGTGAGTCTCATCAGTCTACTGACCGATCGTTCCCTGCCCACCAAGCTGGCGATGACGGGCGAAGTGTCGCTGCGTGGTATGGTTTTGCCTGTGGGTGGCCTCAAGGAGAAGCTCCTAGCAGCGCATCGTGCCGGCATAACGACCGTGATTTTGCCGGCTCACAACCGCCCCAGTGTCGAGGCTGACGTACCTAAGTCGGTGCTCGACGACCTTGAAGTGCACTATGTGACGAATGTGTGGGCCGCCCTGGACGTGGCCTTTGGCCACGGCCCATGGAGTGCCCAGGCGAGGGTGTGGAGCTCGAACGAGACCCCCGAAGCAGCTAGCCAATAAAATCATAGACCATAAGACACGCCCTCTCGTTTCGGGCCGCGCCTCTTGCATCCTGTCGGGGGCCATGTCGTTCCATGCCTCGGATGCCGACGATACCAGCATCCATGGCCGCCGCGGTCATCATCTCCGCGTTGGCTCGTTCAGTAGACTGGGCCTTGGTGGTCGTCACTCGGTGAGCCGTCGGTCGCTCGTCGACACCAATGCGGACGACGACAGTAGCGTGCACGTCGTGGTGAATGCGGACGACGACGAGAGTGTGCTTTCGTCGGACGATGAATCGGTCATGTTTAGCAACGATCCTGAGGATACGGAGGAGGATGAAATTCTGTTCGACGACTCGACGATTCAAAATACGAGGGCCAACGCCCAAATGTTGTATGGCGCACCGAGCCAGTACCACATCACGAACTATGAAGACGAGGACTTGCTCGACCCTGCTGCAGACGAGTTCCAGACAGCGCCGAACATTGTGTATGCGCGCAGCGAAAAGGAACTGATGGAGCAGCGCACGCTACTGATAAAAAACGGCCTGCCGGCGACGCAGCCTGGACGCCCTCCGCTCGTGACGCATGGCCCGGTGCTTGAGCCGCATCAGTGCACGGTGCGCATGACGTATGGCGACTACGAGGGATGTGCGCGGCAATCCAAGCGGCCTAAGCGGTACATTGTCGCGAGTGACAGCAGCGAGGGATCACAATATGCCATCAATTGGGCCACAGGCACCGTCTTGCGTGATGGCGACGAGATGCTGGTCGTGTCGGTGATGGACGCGGACGCCAAGGCTGAGCAGTACACGGACGACACCGCTCCCCCGAACCTCTCGCCTCGGAGCCGAGCCTTGCAGGATATGGCCATCTTTTTGTGCCACCAGGTCTTTGTGCTTCTGCAGCGCACGCAGCTCGGCGTGCGCATTGCCTGCCAGGCTGTGCACTCGACGAATGCGCGCCACATGCTGCTTGACATTGCCGACTTTTATTCGCCGACGATGGTGATTGTCGGGAGTCGCGGCGTGGATGGCATACGCGGCATGCTCGGCAGCATGAGCCATTACCTCGTGCAAAAGTGTTCGGTACCAGTCATGGTGTGTCACAACAAGCTGCAACTGCCGCGCCTGCCTCGAGGCAAGGCAGATGTGGTCAACAATGTGCGCAAGCGGCACATGCGTCTCGACCAGGCGGCCGTGGAAAAGCTGAGCAGCCGCCAGGAGCCACAGGACGAAGAAGAGGAGGGCGAACAAGTCCAGGCCGATCGCGAGCAGCGTGAGCAGCGCGACTCGGAGCGCATGGAACGCCTGAACCGCGAGAGTCTGGCACGCCGCTCGACTTCGTCTGAGTAGCAGCAGATAGATACCCTGGAATACGGACTATGAGCTTGCGGGTATGTGTTCCTGGAGATGCGAAAGGAAGGTGTGTGCATCGGCCGCATTGCCGAACTTGAGCAGGAAGTGCGTGAGACCGTCCGACTCCATGGCCACGACACGAAGGAACCGCTCCTGATCGAGGTGGCATTGCATGCCGGGGAACAGCTTGACGTTCAGAATGAGTTTGAGCACGGCATCGAGACGCATCACCAGACGGGCCGAGGCGCTGGGCCTATGTACGTTGATCTTGATGGCACCCGTGCCACGCTCCTTCCACACCTGGTTTTCTGCGAGCGAGTACAGCTTGGCTCGAGCCGAAGCCACCGTCTCTTCCTCTTCTTCGCCCGTCGTCAGCTCGACATCAGGCTTGGGCACTTCCTTCATGCGCACGACATTATCGCCATCGTTCTTGATGGGGGCGGCAGCCTTGTCCGTGGCCCAGTCCTTTTCCTTTTGGTCGGATGCCGCGTCAGCCTTGGCTGTCAGCGCCGTTGCCGACTGGAAGGGGGCGGACCGCGAGGCAAAGGCACCGAAGCCCAGCGCCGGGCCCTTCGACTTGGTCTCGTCGCTAGGAGCTGGATGCTCGGTGGTCGAAGGTTTGTCGTCCCTTTTTTGATTGGGCACAGCAGCAGGAGGCGAGGCATCTGATGTCGCGGAAGCGTCCGCAGAAGCCTGTTTGTCAGGCGTCTCTTGGGCAGAAGCGTCCGTTGAAGCCTGCTTTTCCGGCGCCTCTTTGGCGGAAGCGTCCGTGGAAGCCTGCTTTTCCGGCGATTCTTGGGCAGACGCATCCGCAGAAGCCTGCTTTTCCGGCGCCTCTTGGGCAGACGCGTCGCCAGAACCTTCGACCTTGGTCGACGCCTCACTCACCCCAGCAGCCCCCCTCTGTCTCTTGGCGGGGTCATCCTGGACGGGCGCCGCGTCGTCCAGCCCACGCTTCGTTGCACGCGGCGCCACTGCTGGGCTCTCGTGCTCCGCTGCCATGTCGTCTACAAGGCTTGGACGCCAGGCCGATCTCGGCCGGACCGTGCGCGGCTCCATTTGCATCACGTGCGACTCGAACAGAGCTCCGTCCTCGTCTCCCCGGCCAGCGGCTCTCTGGCAGCTGGCATGCACCCGAAGCAGCACCAGCATCATCCCTCCCAAGACCAAGGTGGCCGGAGAGATGATGCGCGGCAGCTATCTCCACAGGCCATGACGCTGCCTGAGCTGTTCTCGGAGGCCCAAACGAGTGACGCCCATGCCGCCCTCGTCTATCTGCTTCATCAGTACAACCACCTGGTGAGCGAATATACCCACCTCGCCTCGCTCGTCCCTGGGCTGGAACACAGCGAGCCTATTGGACTTGGCGTCGACATGTCGCCTGCGACGTCCCTCACGGGCCGAATCCGCAATCTGCGCCGACGCAGCATCCGCGGTCTGCGCAATGAGTCTAACAAGGCGGCGGCACACCCTGCCGAGGCCTCCGTGGACGTGCCCAACATTGTCGAGACCATGCACACCGTGTCGCCCAAACGCGAGGGCACGCCCGTCCACTTTGGTACGCCGGTGCACCACCATTCGCCGCGCATATGGCGCAAGTCGAGTGCCCCGTCCATGTCCCAGCGCATCCCCGACTCACCGTCGCAGCGTATCGTGTCGCGACAGGCGGTGTCACCCCGCCTCAGCTCGCGGTCGCCTACCGTGGCCCGCCCCCAGCCGCGCAAGCCAAGTTCCCGGCCGACGACGCCTCTCGACGACATCTCACCGCACCCTGACATGGTGCCCCTGGCCCAGGCCGAGGTGCACGTCTATGGCTCCGTTGTGCGCTCTCTCCAGGGACCGGATGCCGTTGGCTTTCGCGTCAAACTTCTGCCGCAGCCTGATGTGCGCCGCCGCTGTCGAACGGTGCGCGCGGTCATGACATGGTCGGATCTCGTCGCTCTGCATGAGCGCCTCCTGCTACGAACGCATGCTCCTCCTCTCGCTCTGCCGGATCGCTCCCTCTTCGAGGCGCCGTACACTCCCTCACACCTGTCCGATCGGAACAAGGCCGTCGCGACGTACCTGCGCTCCCTGCAACTCGCGCCCTCGGCGCCGGACGATCTTCTCTCTCAGTGCTTCGCCGCTCACGCGGCCATGGAGCCCGACGTCGATCCCGTCTACGGCACCTGTCTGCTGCAAGATGACCTGCTTCGCCTGACGAGCGATGTATGGCTCTTTTGCCATTGTGCCCTCTACCACCACGTCCTCACCATTCACGACCCGTCATCGCATCATCAGCCCATCGTCTTTGACCTGCGCCGCACCCGCATCGGGCGCCAGTATGAAGTGCCCCTGCACTCACCGGACCCAAATGCTCGCACCACCCTCATTGTGCTGCAGCGGGCGCAGCAGCCATCGTCGGCCCCCGTCAAGCTCGCCACCGAGTCGTCGCGGCACCACAGCGAGTGGATGAGCGCCCTTCTCCGCGAGAGCGAAGATCGTTCACCCGACTCGGCGCACGAAACGGAGCTATTCTACACGCCCAAAGACACGGACGAAGGCACCTTTCCGTCGCCGCCGCGTCTCGACCGCCCGACCGCATCCGTGTCGCCCACCAGCGACCAAGGACGCTCATCCCTCCTCAGCCGCTTTTGGTATGGCACAGAGCCCCCATCCACCGCACTCCAGCCAGACAAGCGCCGCTTCTTGTTCGGCATCCTGCCGCTCGGCTCGTCCGAGGATGCGCCCACCTCCCAGAGCGTGTTCGGCATGCCGCTCGCTGAGGCGGTAAAGCACACAGGCATGCCGATGGACAGTGCGCCTAGTCCTGTGCCTGTCGTCGTCAAGCGGTGCATCGAGTTCCTCGACCAGCCATTCGTGGCATCCGAAGAGGGTCTGTATCGCGTCAATGGCAGCACGAGTGCCATCAAGTCGCTGCAGGACAGGTTCACCGCGTCAGGCGACGTGGATCTCGTCGAGACACAATCCACAGGCGGCTTGGACGCTCATACGGTCGCTGGCCTGCTCAAAATGTACTTTCGTGCCCTGCCCGAGAACCTGTGTGCCGACACACTGCCTGACGCCATGCTCGCGCTCCAATCTGACAGCCAAGACGGCCGCCTGTGTGCGCTGACGAGTGTGCTCGACTCCCTCCCGCCCGAGAACTACGCCGTGCTGTGTGTGCTCTGCAAACATTTGCACAACGTCTACTCATTCGAGCACGCCAACAAAATGACGCTCCAGAATCTCAGCATCGTGTTCAGCGCGACGCTGGATCTGCCGATGGAATTGGTTCTCACCCTGCTGCAAGAATGCCAGCACCTGTTCACACACCCTGAGTATCTCGTGGTGAATGATTACGCCGACGAGAATCCCCCCTCAGCCCTGCCTGAGCGCATCCAGTCCATGTCGCTACAATCGCCGCCCGAGCCGCAGCCACGCCGCGGTCACTACCAGCGGTCATCGGATGCGCCGCTATACGACCCACGTCACCATGTACAGCGCGCCGACGATGCGCACAAAGGCACGAGTATCGCCAGCGAGCGACCCATGCCCTCGACCCCTCTCGCACCAAGCTGAGCTTGGCGCCTGTCTCTCGTTGTTAGTTGAGGTAGTGGAGGTTGCCTGGACGCCATGTCGACCCTCTATGTCACCGAGCCGCCGACCGACGGCAAGGTGCTGCTACATACGCCCAAGGGCGAAATTGAGATCGAGCTGTGGTCCAGAGAAGCGCCCAAGGCTTGCCGCAACTTTGTCGCACTCGCCCTCGAGGGGTACTACGATCAATGTGTGTGGCACCGCATCGTGCCCGGCTTTATTATCCAGACGGGCGATCCGACCGGGACAGGCCACGGCGGCGAATCGTTCTATGGCGCGCCATTCGAAAACGAGCGCCACCAGCGCCTCCGATTCCATCGCCGTGGCCTCGTGGCGATGGCCAATACCGGCGAACACAATACGAATGAAAGCCAGTTTTTTATCACGCTCGACGCGACACCCGAGCTGCAAAACAAGTACACGATCTTTGGATGCGTGGGTGGCTCTACCATTTACAATGTGCTGTCGCTTGCAGACGTCGAGTTATCTGCGACTGAGCCGGACAGGCCCGTATACCCACCCAAGCTCCTGCGTGCAGAAGTGATCCACCATCCCTTTACGGACCTCGTGCCACGAATCACGCCTGCCGAGCGTCAGGCTCAACAAGAAGCACGCACGCTGGCTGCTCAGCGCCAGGGCACAATGGAGCGTCAGCGGAAACGACCCAAGAAGAATACCACCCTCCTCAGCTTTGGCGATGAAGAAGATGCGCCGCTCGTGACTGAAAAGAAGCCCATGAGCAGTCACGATTTGCTCCACGATAAGCGCCTCAGCAAAGAAACCATGCGCCCGAGCAAGTCAGCCGCCCAGCCGCCACCAGCGGCCCAGCCGGCGCTTTGGCCCTCGCCCTCGCCCTCGCCCTCGCCTGAGCCACAGCCTGCGCCAGAGCTCCAAGCACCGCCCCCACCGACTCCCGCGGCTCCCCCTCCGTCCTCCGTGAGCTCCTTGGCCGCTCTCCTGCAAGCCTACAAAAAAGACCGCGGCCACGAACATGATACCCTATCACGTCTCGACGCATTCCAAAAACGCATGCGATCAGAGGCACCGGCGCCCCAGCGACATGCGCGTTCGCATGAGGCACAGAGCGAGGACGAGCAGGATATGCGCGAGTATGGCGACGACGACGACGACGACGCAGATTGGCGGTCCCATACATTCCAGTCGGATGGTCAGCCGCTACAGGGGAACGACCCTTTGTCCGTGCACGACTACCAAGTCGTCGATCCACGCGCCACTAGAGGCTCGTTCACTGCCGCGCTCAGCTCGCATCGTGAGAGGCAGGCGCACGGAAAAGCACGCGCACCATAGTCTCATCAGTCACATGGCTGCCCTAAGTAAAAGGTATCGCCCGCCCCCTTGAGATCCGTGCGAGGCGCATGACATTATCACCGCAAGGGCTCTTTCAGCTGACGGGCCCCGACGCGTACCGTGTCGAAGATGCCGACGAAGAAGTGTACCTGCTTCACGTACGCAGCGGGGAAAATACCGAGGGACTGGGCGTGGTCGATAGCAAACACGATACGCTGCGCGTGACGCTTCGTATATCGAGCCAGGCAAAGCGCCCATGTCCCGAGGACATTCAAGTCGCGCTGCACCAAAACTGCACGGCCCTGCGATCTCGCGCGGGTGATACCGGCAGCGTAGCATGGCGCTGCAGTACGTTCTTTGCCGAGCATATGCTTCAGCAGCTCTGGGGTACACGGCCCGGACCCTCGCTGTTTCACGCACAGAGCTTCTCCGCCTGCCGTGTGCTGGAGCTGGGCGCGGGCACCGGTGTCCTGCCCGCCTGCCTGTTTGCGCATCCCGGCTGGCTTCATCCGTCAGCGCGGCCCATGCGCTGGATCGCCACAGACCGCGCGGAAAACGTGCCACTCCTCACCAAGAACGTCGGTGGCGGCCGTTACGATCATGCACACGCTCAAGTATCCGTACGTGAACTGGACTGGCTTCACGTCCAGGCTGCATCAGACCGCATGCTGAACCAACTACGTACAGATATTCTCTCATCCTACGAGGGAGCCTATCCCGACCTCATCCTGTGCTTGGACTGCGTCTATAATCCCGCCTTGCACCGCCCACTCTTATCCACACTGCATGCATTCTGTCAGCCGCAGCACACAGTAGTCCTACTCGTGATGCAGCTCCGAGACGTGGACAATACGCTCGAGTTTCTGACGTCATGGCTGTCCGCATCGTGGACCGTGTACCATGTCCCGGAATCGCTGCTGCCGCCTCCCATGCAAACGGCCTACGCTGCCTGGGTGGCATGGCGCACGGTGTAAATCGGCCGAAGACGCGCGACGCGTCGCGCCGCACGCCTCCATCTCTTTCAGCCATCATGTCGGTCCGCCTGCTGGTAAAACGCAACCCTGCCTACCCCCTCGCCAAGCTGCCTGTCCGTGGCAGTGCACAGGCAGCAGGCTACGATCTTTTCGCGTGTGAAGATGCCGTGATCCCCAAGGGCGGCCGCGCCGTCGTACAGACAGGTATTCATGTGGCCCTGCCTGAGGGACACTATGGCCGCGTCGCGCCCCGCAGTGGCCTGGCCGTGAAGCACGGCATCGACGTCGGCGCCGGTGTGGTCGACTCAGACTACCGCGGCCTGCTGGGCGTCGTGCTCTTCAACTTTGGCTCCGACGATTTCCAGTGTACGTATGCACCTCGCTGACCACAGTCCATGCCGGCGACCGCATTGCTCAACTCGTCATTGAGAAGATCTCGACGCCCGACGTCGAGGAAGTGGACTCGCTCGACGACACGACACGCGGCAGCGGTGGATTCGGGTCTACGGGTGGATTCTCTAGCGCCAAGTAGGTACATACCCCCTCTTCGATCCATGGACATGCGTTGTACAAAATTTTCCCTCCCATTCATTCTATATGATCGCGGCTTAGTTGAGTGGCGTCAGGATCAGGGGCATACGGATACCTTCGGGCCACTGGCCTTCGACAAAGGCACGCCGAACAATCTGCTGGCGCTGCACAAGAGTCCAGTCAGGCACCACATCGAAGCGGAAGTGAAGTAGCAAGTGAGCCAACAAAACCAGCGTCTCAAGTATGGCCGTCTGCTTGCCGACACACGAGCGAGGACCAGCGAGGAAGGCAAACAGCTGACCCGGCGGCAGCTTGGCGTCAATGACACTCTGGGGCAGGTTGTCCCAGCGGTCAGGGTTAAAGTCCTGCGCATCCTCACCCCACAGGTCCTTCGAGAGTTGGATCACATTGAGAGGAATAAAGAGCTCGTGGCCCTTGGGCATCACAATCGAGTTGTACGTGCCCTTGCCGTCAGCACGCTTGTACGAGCGCGAAAGCGGCACCACATCATCTTTAAGAGCCACACGGATCGTGCTGGGAATCGAGGGCATCATACGGATCGACTCCTTCACAACATTGTCGAGGTAGTGCAGCGAGTAAATGTCACGCACCGGCTGCGTGTTGTAAATCTCACGCTCCTCCTCCGACAGCGAGTCAAGCTCGGCCATCTCCTTAGCATGCGCTTCCTGCACCTCTTTGCGGAGACGCTCCTGCACGTCAGGATTCATGGCGAGCAGCCACAATGCCCAGCTGTTCTGCGTAGCTGTCGTCTCATGACCAGCAATAATCAGCGTCGTCATCTGACCCATCAGCTCCTCGTTCGACATGCGCTCCGATGCCTTGAGGTCCGTAGCCATGTTCGCACGGATCATGCGCGACACAAGCGACTTGTTCCTGGCGGACGTGTCATCATCAAAGCTGTCCTTCGACACACCCTGGTTCTCAGACAGAATATCGTTGCGCAGGCGCTCCACAATGATAGCAGCTTGCTCATCCACAATGGCCCTGGCCTTGTGAATCGTCGTGCTACGCTTCGTAGGGATCTTGCGCAGCCAACTCATGCTGGGCTTTTCCGACAGAATCAGGTAGAGTGCCACCGCCAAGTCCACATTCAGCACAGCCTCCATCAGCGTGTTCATCGCACCAGCAAGACGGTCCTTGTTACCGTGCTCGAGCGACTGGAAGTCAAAGTCAAAGCCAATCTCACCAATGATATCCAGCGTCGTACGAGAAAGCCAGAACAGCACATCCACCACGGCCTGGTTCTCGGGATGCGCCAGAGTCACGTCACGATCCGATGGAGCCTGACCGGTAATCTCCGTATCCTTGGGAATTTTGCCCGTGTGGCGATCAATTTCCTGGCGCGTAATGGCCTGCAGCTTCTTCACCAGCTTGTGAGCGTGGCGATGCACAGCGGGCTGAAAGTCCTTCACGACACTCGGGGCAAAAGCAGGAGCGATAATCTTGCGCTGGCGCGCATGGTTCTGACCGTCGATCGCCACAAGACCCTCACCCAGCACGCTACGCAAGAAAGTACTCGTGTACTCAGGCTTGGGGTACTGGTAGGCACGAGATGGGCTCAGAACATGAAGCAGGGCTTTCGGGTCTGCAAGTAGCACGCGCGGCACGTTGAACGTGTGGTGGTAGCGGTACACAGGGCCCAGCTCGTTCATCCACTTAACGTGCTGCTCACCAGGCTCAGCTTTCTTGATAGCACGAAAATCACCAAACAAAATCTTCAAAGGATCCGTGCTCTTCACCTTCGGGATATGCCTCCATGGGTGAATCATCTCACCAATGGTCATGCGATACAGCGACAGGAGCAGCTGATGCGCGATGAAAATCACTGGGACAGCCAGAGCAAGGCCAGCAAGGCCCAAAACAGCATACAGCACATCCTTCACGCTGAAGAAGGGCATGTCAGCCATACTCATCTAGAGGCCAACAACGAGATGGTGTTGGGGGACAGGGACGAAGTGGTACGATTTCAGCGGGATTTCACACCGAGTCCTGTCGCGACCAAACGAGACTCCCCCACTTGGGAATTTGGCGCTTGTGACTGGGCCAATACCCAACAAAGTAGACCCAGGAGTCTGTGGCAACATCCATCCGCTGACACTAATAGGCATTACGTCCACATCCAACGTCTATTCCGTTGCGTGATTGGCTCCACCACGCAAATGGTCTTCCGGGCTTGGCCAATTCTAACAACCGCGTGCTTAGTAGATTTTTACCGCGCGCCCGATGGCTGGGTCAGGATCACGGGTCGGCCGCGACATCGGGTCCTGCTCACGTGAGCTACAAGCGAGAAAAAGACCCACGCAGGAACCGAGTAACCCTGGCCCTGCATGTGTCAGGCGAAGCCAAGATGCCGACACGGCTTTTTTTTCGCTCTGCAGTGCTGAATAATATTGACTCGTAATTTTTTGCACACGTTATTGATACCCTGCACGCAGCTTGCAGAGGATTCACTTGCGTGCGTAATCATTCGCGCTTCTGATTCAATGATTTTCCCGCCCACATGTAAAGGGCGCATTGATAACCAAAAAAGTTGAATCTGCGCACTGTCCTAGCGTCAGCTGACCGCCCAAATTTTTTCTATGCAGAGGTCCGGAATTGTAGGTAGATGGAAATTTCCGAGTCGAAGGGAAATCGCACTAGGGTCGATTGTTCTTCGTTACCTCCTTGAAGCATTGACACCCGAATGTCGTCGCTAGTGCTAACGCCTAAGCGTTATTTGATTATAACGAATCCGGCGACAGGCCAGGTGAACCCGCTTCTCTCTCTAGCTGAGGAGCTGGTGAACCGTGGTAACCAGGTGGTGTTCATGTCTTCGGAGCCCATTTTCAAGAAACTCAAAAAGATTCAATCACGCATGGGACTCATCGTGCAGCCTGAAAGCACCCCAAACCCAGAGTATGTCATGCGGATGCCTCTGGTGTTCTATACACTCGGCGATAACGAAGTGGTGGCCGATTACACAGACAAGGCTGCGAAGCTTTCGGACCATTTCCACGAAGTTCTGCGATCCAAGCCTGGTCAGATCTGGGCTTGGCTTAGTATGTTTGCTGAGCACGTACCTGGTGCGACGGACTCCTACGGTGAGGTGGTTTTCATGATCCGCGATTTGATCGAATCACTAGACCCTGACATGATTATTGTCGATAACTTTAGCGCATTTGCCGTGGATGGTGTTCGTCTGACGAAACGTGCTTTTATCGAGACCTCTCCTGCGGCTGCTTCGGCTGTGGCAAGCAAGGTAAATATTTTCCGCAACCCCATGCCCATGAGCGGTGGTCGTTCGGCTACCGGTGGTATCTTTGTCTTCTTCCACAATTTGTTGTTCATTCTTATCTGGCTGCATTTTATCTTCTTCAATCGGCATCCTGCCCAACGCCGTCGCTACCGCAAGGAAGTGCTCGGCCTCAAACCCACTGATATTATCTGTGACTCTATTATGACGCCAACGCCGGGCATGTTGCCTCAACAGATCGCCACCATCTCGTTTAACGTGGCAAACATGGATATTTATCCTTCGGACGCGTATGATAACTCGGTGTACTTCGTGGGTCCCTGCTTCGCTCCCAAGCAGCTGATGATGCCCAGTGCCCGCTCGTTCCCGTCAAGCCCGGTCAACTTCTCGTTCCGCAATCTAGAATTGTCGCCTAACGTGTCCACAGCATCTACACCTACTATTGCTGATGGAAATGTGCTCGAAAAGCAAATGCTGTCTGTTCATGCTGTGGCGCAGATGCAAGATCCTGTCAAGATCTGGATGGACCGTGCTATGATGGATTCGAAACGTGTCCTGTATTTGAATATGGGCAGTATCTTCTTTTACAACAGAGAGGACTATGACAACATTGTAGCCTCGCTTGAGATGCTTCACGAGCAGGTACCAGATATTCTTGTTCTTTGGAAAATCGGCAACCACCCTCAGAATGTGCAGCCCATTCCCACCTTGGAGGAGTGCAACCTGCCCTCGTATATTCGTCGGGAGCACTGGATTGCCGACGTTGAAACTGTTCTTTCGCATCCGGCTTTGGCCGCTTTCATGCACCATGGTGGAGGTAACTCGTACAACGAAGCCCTCGCTCATGGTGTGCCGCAATTCTGTATCTCACAGTGGGTTGATACGCACGATATTGGATTGTACATTCAGCACTCGGGTGTGGGCCTTTGGGCAGAAAAGTCGCCCAAGTTTGACCCATCGGATATGGTTCCGAAGCTGGTGCGTCTGCTGAAGGACGACTACAAGCGGTTCCGACACTCAGCTTTGTCGTGGAAGCTAAAGTGCATCCAAGCTGGTGGCACCGTTGGCACCGTTGATATTATTGAGAATTTGCTCAAGTCTTACGATTTCCCCGATAACAACAGCAAGGCACGCATACCAGACGCCATATAATGTGGATCATGTGTCGCGCCTGTTTTTCCCGCGTCTTACAGTGTATCAGGAAATCGAGTGGTGTTAGACTACGGTAGTAATTAATCAACGGCCTCGGTGGCAGGTGTTTTGAGTGGCTCAATATTTCGCGCTGCACAGTTAGTGTCGTGGTATGTACGTACATGACAAAGCTGTAAAGTCCCGTCCCAATCGGTTGATTGACCGACGAAGAGAGCATGCGTTAGTACTGTGCTGCGAACAAAGGCGTTGCGGACATGGCTGGGGTGCCACACCATCCCGACAAGCAGGCATACGTACCACTGCGTGGTTAGTACGTCTCGAGCAAATGCCAATACGCACAGCGTGGATAATGCCCTAGAAGTAGAAACACACGTGTCAGCACCGAGCGAAGCTAATGCATACATACCGGAATGTAACCAAGACAAGTCAGAAGGATGTTAACTGATCCGGTTAACCGTGCGATGTCGCAAATTCCACGTACTCCAAAAGTCCGAGTGGCAGCCACGCTCCAAAAACACACCAAGGGGTGGCACAAAGATGGCAGCAATCAGCTTAATCGCGTCCGATCCACTGTAACATTGTCAGTTGGACCATAGACGCACGTAACAGGCATGGTCAATGTCGGTCGTTACGGAATAGTCTGGTGCTTGGCGGCCCCGATCGTCCGCGCCAAGTACATGGAGTATCTTGCCATGCCATTTGCTGATAGGGTGGAATGCTGATGTAATACGCGGCGAAATACGCCGCTATCGTATCAGTCTACAGAAAGATGAAGGTGCACATGGTAGGCTAATTATGTTGCAGAGGAATCGAGCCATGGCAAGAAAGGGGAAAAAAGTTATAGAATAGGCGTGTTTTGAGAAAGGCGCATCTTTTCTTGCTCGAGGCGCTGGTACAACAGCGTCACAGCCATCTGGATATTGGGTGGGGGGCCCGTGATGGTGACAAGCCGCTCCGTGCCACTGCCGCCTGCAGCGATGCCAGCATTGCGTTCCATAATTTTGATGTGACTAGCGCTTAGTTGACGGATCTCGTTGATTTTCTGGCCACCCTTGCCAATGATACAGCCAACTAGATCATTTGGGATAAAGATTTGCTGCGTCTGGAAACCAGGGGTCAGGACCGAGCCGAGTACTTTGGGGCTACCGCCCGCACTCAGCATACTAGAATTCGGCGATGCCGTGCCAATAGGAGAGCCCACGAGCGAGGCACCCAAAGCTCGATTCATAGCAGCTGGGCGGTACGGGAGATTATTAGCGCCACGGTCAGGATGCTCAAGCAAAGTTGCTCCCACGTAGTATACGGCGATATGAAGGGCGTCCGCCACACCTGTGATGTTCAAGATCCGCTCGGTGGAGCCGGGCAACATAGTCTCGCCCGCATGCAAACGAGCACCGCTGGCTTCCTGGATTTCCTTGATTTTGCTGCCCTGGCGACCGATAATCGCTCCCATATGCGAGTTGGGAATAATAAAGCGGAATGAGGCAGCACGGGCACCAGGCAGGGACGGCTGGTCGAATGGCTCGTCATTCATGCGGCGCACCAGCAAGCCAAAGGCCTTGCTTACTGCATCCAAAGCACCCGATACAGTCAGAATGCGCTCTGGATTCGACGGAATGCTTTCGCTAATATTGAGGCGTGCGCCGCTCAGCTCGCGGATTTCATTGATGTGGCGTCCCTGTTTTCCAATAATGACACTAGCGTCGCTCGTGATGATCAATGCGCGCATCACGATAGGGCCTGGTGCTGGTGGCTGGGTATACAGCGAAGGAGACTGAGACACATTGGCAGGACTTGACAGGCTGGACAGAGCGGGTGCGGACGTGTACATGGACGGGCCCTGCTCCATGACCACACTGCTGCCAGATGCGTCAAACAGCATGGGTGTGTGAGTGAGGGGCACGGACATATGAAACGGTGAGTCTGCAGCTGTGCCGCTGGTGTTGCTGGGTGTGCTCGACGTAGCAGTCGAAGAAACAGCATTTCCTGGCATGTGGGTGGTTGCGCTGCTGTTGCTCATGGCAACATCTGCTGCATGTTGTTGAGTAAGTTGATCGATCGTATTGACGTCACTCATAGTGGGCTAGCTCGTAAGGTTGAGCGAAAAGAATGAACAGGGAGGAGTGACAGGGGAGAACTTGGATGTCAAAAATGAAATCAAGGGAGAAGTAGGGGGGCTGTGTAAATGGTAGAACAACCGCTCAGCGCCGAAATAATCAGGAAGAATCTAGAGCCTAAATGTGCACACACTAGGCTTGTTATCTGCTGCTGAGGAGAGGCGAGGCAGGGGAGAGGCGACGAGTGCGACAAAAACGATGCGGGAAACGCCGAGCCCTTAGCCCCCAACGCGGCCCTGTCGAGCAGTCCGACTGTCGAATGCGTCTTCGAACGCCGCTGTATCTCATGCGTGGGGATGCGGACAAAACATGAAATGATGCATATTCTGCACGTGCTCCCCCTAAGAAACTCACCAATAAGAGCAGATCTAAAAAATTGTCGCCCGGCCAAACCTGGCATGGCAGGAATTTCCTGCCCCTGGGCTGCACTGTGGTGCAGTGGCGATGCATATATGAACGCAGGGTTTACACAGACTCGAGTGACGCTGTGGCACGACCGATCCGCGTTCTCGGCTTCGTGTGCGTCGCACATTTTACGTCCAATCATACGTATGACTCAGGTCAATTCATAGCCTAAGGCAAGGACTGTGAGGTCCTGCGTGCACAGCATAAATGCAGCCTGTCGTCTGCAAGGTACAGCGTCCGCGCGAGAGGTAGATCGTAGGGTCCAGCCGCACTGGCGCTCTTAATTGATGACAAAGCGTGTTGGTCGTCAAGAACGTGGCGCTCGTCGTATGAAGGACATTGGCGATGAACCATGATGCGGCGATGGACCAACCACAGCAGGTGGCACCCAGCCCCAGTCAACTTGTAGACGAAGCAAAGGCAGCTGCTCCGTCACGGGATGCAGCTGATGTCGCAAAAAGTGCCGAGCGCGAAAAGTGGCGCGCTTCCTTGCGCGAGGCCAACCGGCATGTGTGGCTCCATGGTCCGCAGGAATCTGGCGACAGTCTCGACGCGTCGCTCAAGCGCAACTCGGCTTTCATTAAACGGCTGAAGCAGACCAACTTGGCTGATGCCAAAGACGCGCTTGTTAAAGAAGTGCAACTATTGAGTCTGACCAAATATTTGGACGAACTTATACCCAGCATACCTGAGATTTTATGGAAGGCGACGCAGCTCAAAGACAGATATGCAGCCATTGAGATTCTGAGTGCTTTACATGCCCGGTTTGGTGGCTCCGAGTTCACCGAGCCGCTGGTCAAGGTGATGGAACAGGAAATCGTGCCGCCACCACCCAAAAGTCAGGACGCCTCGAACGAGCAGGCGCAAAAAGAGGCTGCGCAAGTCGCACGGCAGCGATCGTTGCTCCGTGGCGTCACCGAAATGGTGCTCGTAGGCCTCGTCGGCCCCGTGACGCAGTCGGAAGGTGTGTGTGCTCCAGGTCTGAACTGGCTACACGAGCAGCTGCGTAAAATGCTGTCCCAAGACCGCGATCTTGTATATACGTCCGTGGCCCAGGCCATATTACGCTCGTATGGCTCCGTGCTGCTTGTTCCTATGGAGGTGCACGAAGCCGGCCAGCCAGGCGTGCTGACGGGCAAGCTGGCAGAAGACGCTGTGATATCCGAGGCTCAGAGCCTCAAGTTCCGCAAGCTCTTCGAGGCATATTATGCTATGTTGGCACGTCGTGCTCAGCGGGAGCACGAACGGCTTCAAGAGCAAGAGCAGCGCAACAACGATGCCTATATCCGATCAGGCGTGGTGTTTGATGATCGCCAGTCGGCCTTTGAGCGCCGTATGAGTGATGTGCATGCCATGATCGAAGCCATGCATGCGATGGCTGCATCGCTGCAAGTCCACCTTCCCGAGCTGCGCGAATCGGACAAGGATCCTTCTGCGCCGCGTTTTGGTGTAAACCTGGAAGCGACATCAACACTGGCAGAGATGTCGGCCAAGATGGAGCAGGAGTACGCCTCTGGCAAGAGTCCCTGGGAGGACGAAGAGATGCGCAAGTTTTACAAAGATCTGTGCCCTTTGGACGAGTTGCTTCCAGCGTCGGTTTTGGAGGCGGCTGCCGTGTCGTCGGATGAGACCGATGCGCGGGTGCAGCAGTCCCTCCAGCATTCACTGGATCGTCTGCCGACGATGTGCAATCAGGGCACCGTCGATGACGTGGCCGTCGAACTTGGGTTCCAGCTCAAGTCGATGTCAGCTCGCCGCCTGAGTGCCGCGCTCCTACATGTGCCGAAGCACCGCTGGGATATGCTGCCGTACTATGCCAGGCTGATCGCCACACTCCAGCCGTATCGGCCAGGCTTGGCGGAGGCGGTTGTCGAGCACCTGAACCAAAAGCTGCGACAGCAGCAATCGTTTCGCAAACCTGATCGGCAGCTGCAGAGCCATCTCATTATTTACCTGGGCGAGCTCACCAAATTTGGCCTTGTACCTGAGCACATTGTGTTTCATTTGTACAAGGTCCTGCTGGACGACTTTTCGCCGACGTCCATCGAGATGCTGGCACTGTCCATCGAGACATGCGGTCGGTACTTGCACCGCATGCCTGCCACCGCAGCCCGCATGCAGCATGTGCTGGACTTGCTGCGCCGTAAGCGCTTGGCACACAACTTGTCCGAGCAGCACACGCTCCTGCTCGACAATGCCTACTACAAGTGTGTGCCGCCTGATCGGCCTGTCGTGACGTACCGCGAGCCGTCAGCTATGGAGCAGTTTATCACGCATGTATTCACGCACATGCTGGGCCACGGCTCGTTTGACAGGACGCAGGCCCTTGTCAAGATGCTGAACTGGAGTGACGAGTCGATCCGTGCGCACATTTTTACGCTCTTTACGTCGCCATGGCTCTTGACGCACGACACACTGCCTCTGCTGGCGCGCTTGCTGAGTCGGATCCAGCAGTGTCACGAGGCCTTTGTCTGTGAAGTGCTTGACACACTCAGCGAAGATATCGAGGCGGATCTTTTGCACCTTGACTTTGCTGGACATCAGCGGCGCTTGGCTCGTGTGCGGTACCTTGGTGAGTGTCACGCCTGTTTCCTAGTGAAGCCGGATGCGATGCTGCAGCAGCTGTACCGTTTGTGCGTGCCACAGCCCCAGCGCAAGGATCCGCCAAACGACTATACGCGCGTGCGAATGGCCTGCACACTTTTACCCTACTTTGGGAAGGCCTTCCAAAAGCCGCCGTACAAGCAGCGCTTGGACCACGTCTGTGCGGTCCTGCAGCACTACATTTTGTCGAAGGACGAGCCCCCGGTTGAGGTCGCGTTTCTACTTCAGGATACGTTTGCGCACCTGGGTGTGAGCCGCGATGGCCGCGTGAATCACAAACGCCTGGCCAAGCGCCTGCGCGAAGCGCAGCCGTACCTTGTCAAGCTAGACCTCGGTAAGCGCATGGTAGGCAAGCGGCCGGCCCACAGAGACGATGGCGACAGGGGGGACGAGGACGAGGATGACGGCGACGATGAGGATGATGGCGACGATGACGGCGACGACGTTGACCCTGACCGCCATGCGGCTCAGCAAGCGGCCCTCGACGAGCGTGCCGAGGCTGACGTGGAGCAGGAGCTGGCGATGCTCATGGCCGATACCGGTGGGCAGAGCACGGCGCCCTCGGGCATGGCTCTCGAGCAGACGCGGTCGATGCTAGCGAGGGCGCATGTGCCGCGTCGGCGACTCGAGGCGAACGACCAGCACATGGTCTTTTCGCTCGTTTCGCGAAAGCAGACGCAAGAAATTCACGTCCCCACTGACGCATCCATCTCGATGCATGCGCGGCAGCAGCAGGCGGAGGCAGAGGCGGAGCGGCAGCAGCTCAAGGCGTACGTGTTGGCATACCGCGAGCGGGAAGAGTCGTAGCGCTACATGCTATCAGACACGGGCTCATCCATATCCTCTTCCTCCTCCGCGACAAGCTTTTCGTTTTTCGACTCGGTGCTGGGCGCCATGACGTAGTGGGGGCCGACATCCGTCTCCCGCAGCTGCGCACGCTCACCGATATCGGCGTGCGAGCCGACAATGCAGTTTTCCACCTTGGCATTGTCGCCGATGCGGACGCCGTCCATAATGACCGACCGCAGAATGCGAGCGCCCTTGCCGATGGTGCACTGTCGCCCGACAATCGAGTGCTTGAGCGTAGCGCGCTCGTCGATGCGTGTGTGGCTGCCGATCAAGCAGTCGTTCGAGAGCTGGGCCCGTGGGTGAATAGGGCCGTCGTCGCTTTTGGGTGCCTCGAACGGCACGACGCCGCAGCCGAGCATGGCCGGCAAGGGGAAAGGCGCCGGCAGCGGCATCGATGTGCTGGCGAGGCGGAGCAGATAGCGACTGCAGTCGAGGTACGTAGGCACCGTGTTGGCCCGCGCCATGAAGGCGTCGTCTGCCGAGCGGAGCTTGTCGGCATCGAGAACATGCTGTGGCGCACACGGCCGGCGTGGCTCGGGACGCATGTGAGCCAGCATCATTTCGCAGTGTGGGTGGAAGGGCGTGCCGTGCGTCGTATCGACGACAGCGTCGCTGGACAAGCATGGGGCTTCCGCCGAAGGCGCGTCAGTCGTCCACTCGGCCTTGTGGCTCAGCCGCTTTTGCCAGCCACACTTGATCACGAACGGCACAAGCTGCTCGGTGATATGGTTCAGTTCGGGATGCGCTTCCAGGAGCGGGAGCAGCGGCTGGAGATGCAATGCGTATACGTGCGAGTCGAGGAGTGCGGTCGTTACACGGACGTGCGGGTGCGTCCAGAGCATGCTCATACGCAGCTCCAAGTCTGATGCGTTCTTGTCGTACACGTCGTCCGCGTCCATCAGGAACAGGGGCACGTGGACCTGCAGTGTGTCTTTGGCGCCGTTCCTCGCGGACCGAATGCCCTCGTGCGACCGCAGCGGCCGGCGATCATAGGCCACGAACAGATTCGCTGGCCCATCACGCTCGCGTTCCTTGCCAGCGCCTTCGCTCGCGCTGCGCTCGTACAGGAGGCACGATACGGTCGGCACATCCGGCACGGCGCCCAAGTGCGCCATCAAAAAGTTGGAGAGCGGCATGTGCACGGCCATGAGATCCACCGGCACGACGAGCGGGTCCTGCGTCAGTTGCCGCGTCGCCGCGAGCCAGTACAGCAGCTGAGCGGTGCCCCACCGCGTGCGCGACACACTCTTCGACGGCTCGCGCACGCTGCGGACCATCTCACCCGGCTCCGGGCCGTATGGCACAAGTTCCACGTGCATCACGGGCATGCTCGGCTGCGGATCTACTAGGGCGCCCGTGCCGGAGATGACGCTGGACGTCGAGCTGCCGAACGTCACCGACACATTGCTCGCGGACGACGAGCCGAGTGCCACCTGTGTCGCGCCCTGCACGGCCTGCTCGGCCTCGCGATCTGAGCTGGACGGCACAAGGTACAGCGCGCGTAGCGCATCGTAGAGCGCTGCGTGCTGCGCCACAGGCGCCACCAGGAGACACGTACGGAAGCCAGCCGACACGAGCCACTGGAGAGGGAACGCGATCATGGGCCGATTCATCACAGGCACAAGCGCCTTGGGCATCGTTTCATCCATCGAGTCGCAGAGTGGGTACAGATTCGTCCCTTCATCACTAAATATCACCGGCTGAAAGCGCTGTGCATGCAGCGACGGCGTCGGCAGCACCATCGTCGGAAGACAAGGCCAGGGGCCAGAGCCGCGTTGGGCCCCCTGGTTTTGTCAGCAACCCACACTCCAATCCCTCGCTGAGCGCCGCGGCCGGCTCGGTTGCCACATGCTCGCCGTTGCCTTGCACCGCGGCGTGCTTGCGAGGCGCTTCGGTCTGCGCACCATTGCCACGTCGCGCGTGGTGTGGTCGCGCCCCCCGCCCGTCAAGCTGTCTGAAGACATTGTCACCGTCCCCAACCTGCTGACCATGTCGCGCATGGCGCTGTGCCCTGCGATTGGATGGGCCGTCATGACGCACCAGTCGCCCCTGGCACTCGGACTCTTAGGCGTCGCGGGCTGCACGGACCTGCTGGATGGATGGATCGCGCGGCGCTACGGCACCCAGACGGTGTTTGGCAGCATTGCCGATCCGGCCGCCGACAAGCTGCTGATGGGCACGATGGTCGTGTCACTCGGCCTGGGCGGTGCGATGCCGTGGCCGCTCGTGGGCCTCATTCTGGGCCGCGACGTATTTCTCGTGGGACTCGCGTTCGTGATGCGGTACCGCTCGCTCGCGCCGCCCCGGACGCTCGCGCGCTACTTCAATCCGCGCTTGCCCAGTGTCCATGTGACGCCCACGCGCATGAGCAAGTGCAATACGTTTCTGCAGCTCGTGCTGGTCGGCGTGCTCACACTGCTGCCGCTCTTGCCCGAGTCCTTCCAAACGCATCCACACACGACGCGCGCCGTCCGCGTGCTCGAAGGCATCGTGGCTGGCACGACGCTGTGGACGGGTCTGGACTATGCCATCAGTCGACGGTCTGTACGGTTCTTGCATGTATCATAGCTATACCACTACTTGGACGACACCACATAGCCGGCGCGCCAGTGGCCACCGCCCGCCTCCAGCTCGCTGCGTGCGAGCGGCGCCTCGTCCGTGGCTCGCCAGCCGGACCACGCCGTCTCAGGCACCGCATCATACTCGCCCGTCGCCTGCGTCGAGTGCATCACGGCCACCAGCGGCTCCAGCTCCGCACGCAGACGCTCCATCTCCTCCGCCGTGGCCGGCTGCGGCAGAGCTGCCAGGCGGTGCATGTGCGCGAGACGCGCCGGGTCGAGCAGCGGCGCCGTGTCAGCCGCCTGCGTCGCTTCGCGCACACTCCAAACGGGCGTAGCCGGGACGTGTCGACGGCGAGCGGCCGTACTGTACGCCCGCTTGCCATCCGGCACCGCCGCTGGGGCGGGCGGCGGCGCAGTCAGCTGCGACTGCATCAGCGCACGGAACCGCGTGCCTGGCTGATCCAGCTGCTCAAACGTACCCTGCTCGGCAATGCGGCCGTCTTCAAGCAGCATGATGGTATCAGCCGCACGCACGGTACTGAGGCGGTGAGCAACGATCCACACAGTCGTGTGGCCCTCGCTAATAATCGACGTGATCGCCTCGTTGATCAGCAGCTCCGATGCCGAGTCCAGCGCCGATGTCGCCTCGTCCAGCAGCAGGACACTCGGCTCACGCACCAGGGCACGTGCAATCGCAATGCGCTGCCGCTGTCCGCCACTCAGCTCACGGGGCCCAATCACCGTGTCAAAGCCCTGCGGCAGTGTCCGCACAAACTCGAGGCAGTGCGCCGCACGAGCCGCACGCTCAATCTGCTCGCGCGTCGCATGAGGCGTGCCGTAGCCAATGTTGAACGCGATCGTGCCCTCGAAGAGCACCGGCTCTTGCGGCACGACACTCATGACGGAACGTAGCGATTCAGGCGTGTACGTGCGAATATCGTGGCCATCAATCATGACGCGACCCGAGTCAGGCTCGTAGAATCGCAGAAGCAGCGCATGGACCGACGACTTACCAGCGCCCGAGCTGCCAACAAGAGCGACACTCGTGCCTGGCTGGATGTCGAGGCTCACGCCATTCAGCACCGCCTTTTCAGGACGGCTCGGGTACCGGAAGTGGACGTCGTCAAACTGGATGCGAGCGCCGCGGCGATCCATGCTCGCCACGTCAAGCTTCACACCTTGGCCCAGCGGGATCTGCGGCTGCTGATCCAGGAGGCCAAATACACGCGCACCCGCACCGACGCCCTTCATCAGCGACGTAAAAAAGTTCGTCATGAGGATCAAACCGCCACCCAGATACGCCGTATACATCAGCAGCGACGTCAAATCACCCACCGTCAGCTGTCCCAGACTCACGAGATGACCGCCGTACGTGAGCAGCGTCACGATCGTACAGTTACCCACGAAGCCCAGACCAGAGTGGAAAATACCACCCGCGTACGCCTCCTTGGTCTGCAGCGCAGCAATCTCCTGAACACGAGCATCAAAGCGCTTCTCCTCCGCGCGCTGCGTGCCCGACGCCGAAATCGTACGGAATGCCGCGGGGGACAAGCGCTCCTCAGCCGTGCGAGTCATCACACCCACGGCATCTTGCGTCTTATTCGTCAGATTACGCAGGAAACGACCGTAATAGGCGGCGCACAGGGCGGCGGGGGGAATCACGAGCATCATCACGAGCGTGAGCTTGGTCGATATGTAAAACATGGCCGAGCACGACGCCAGGACAGTCACCGTCGAGCGCAGACCATCCGCTAGATCCGTCGTGATCGCCCCTCCCACCAAATTGCAGTCCATATTGATCCGACTGACCGTGTCGCCTGCGCCCTTGTCGGCGAACGACACATCCTGGCGCAGAGCATTGCTGAACGCCCGCTCACGAATCCGCTGAATCACACGCACACCCGTCAGCTCAAGCAAGATATTCGAGCTCGCACGCGCCAACGCACCGGTGGCAAAGACACACAGCAACAACGTGGCGACCGTCGGCATCGTGAGGCCAAACGGAAATCGGGCGTCAGGCTGCGAGAAAAAGTCGACGACTTTGCCGATAGTAAATGGCACCGAAAGCGAAACGAGCGACGCTATCAAGAGCAGACCTAGGGCTAGCACAATGCCCCGCAGCTCGGGCCGCATCAGCTGCACCAAGCGACGCACCGCCGGGTACTGCGAGGACTTGCCCTGCGTAGGCCGCGACGATGCCATATCACGCAGAGCCGATACGACTTGCGATAGCACACCACTGCTCTTGCGCGCTGGCTTCTTGTCCATCACGACACGAGACGTGTGCAGCGAGGCACGGAAAAAGGCCGTCAGTGGCGCCACCGGCGGCGCCATCGGGATCTGAGCGCGCATCATGGCAACACCACATGGCCCTGCCATGCCCGTACGCAGTACGCACGTACGCATCAATGGTACGCCTAGGCGCGGCAGACCCGCCACTGCGATGCGCACCATGGTGAAAGCGACGCGTCACTCGCAACGACCACCGCGGCTGGCCTACCTTGCTATGGAATCACGTGATGCCTAAGGAAGCGAGGCAGCGTAGGCCGGCAGGACCTCGCGTTCGATCGCGGCGCAGGGCGGCGGCAGTTGCGTCCACAGCCGGAATTGGCGATACGCCTGTGAGAGCAGGATGTCGATGCCACGCACTGTATGCCATCCGTGCGTCTGAGCTAGCACCAGCAGAGGCGTGTGCTCCACGCCGTACGCCATATCGATAGCGACGCCACTCTGGGCGGGCAGCAACTCCTTAGGAAGCACAATGTCTGCCCCTTGCTCAGGCGATAGCGACGTGGCCGACGCCGGCACATTGCTCACCACGACACGCAGCTGCGCGTGGTCGGCCCTGGCGGCCACCGTCGACAACGACGGAATCGCCTCCACATGCCACTCCACCGGCACTTGCTCGGCGAGAGCCACAGCCTTGTCGTACGTACGATTGTACAGCAGGATGCATGAAGCGCCGAGGCGGTGCATGGCGTACAACGCAGCACGCGCAGATCCACCAGCACCAATGACAAGTGCCACGAGTTCGTCCGATCGCACCTGAGCGGCCCGAGCCCGGTCGTAGATCGCGTGCCAGTCGGTGTTTTCGCCGTGCAGAGCCACTTGGCCCGTGTCGCTGTCACGTTGCGGCACGATCGTATTGACAGCACCAATCACTTGCGCTTCAGGAGAAATGGAGTCCAGTAGCTGCATGATGGACAGCTTGAGTGGTATCGTGACACTCGCTCCGCCAAAGTCGGGCGCACGAATGAGCTGCACGAGTCGCTCGTCAACCGCGTTTGTCTCGAAGCGCTCATACACGTGCGGTAAGCCAAGCACCTGAAAGCCCGTATGGTGGATCAAGGGGCTTTGCGACTGGGCGATCGGCGAGCCTAACAGGAACAGGTGGCGGCGTGGCAAGAGGCCTAACAGGTGTCGCGCCTCGTGAATCGCCCGCACCGACATTTGACCGGGCGCGGCCGACGACGGCATGAACTCATGCGTCACGGGCGTCATGAGCGGATTCACGATGCGCGAGAGGCGTCCCATCTCGTGCATATTGATCGCAATCAGCGGGTGCGGCGCGTCCCGTGCGACCGTCGCACGGAACGCCTCGAGATCCATCGAGTCTTGCCACGATCGCGCCACGCCCACAAGCTTGACAATGTCGCCCAGCTGACGCCCACGATCGTACATGCGGCGCATGGCCGGCGCCGTCCACCGCAGCTCGCCCGCCGTATCGTGATGCGATGCAAGTATTAGCGAACGGCCGCGGGCCTCGGCCACAGCCGCCAGACGCGCCGCTGGACGGTGCATCTCGAGGTCGATATAGTCGCAGCCCATGCGCAAACCGAGGTACACGAGCTCAAAGTACAGATCCTCGTTCTCATCCGGCAAGCGGCCACCCTGTGACATACTGCGCACCGTGTACAAAAGGGGCAGCGGCGTGATGCGCCGCAGCTCTGACACCTGCTCCCGCACAAACGTAGGCGTAAACTCGCGCAGCAAATCCACACGCAGCTCAAGCACGTCCACACCGGGCGTGATCTGCGTCATCAGCGGACGCGCCTCGTGCATGTCAGCCATCGTGAGGGAGAGGAAAAACGAGGGCGATGCTGGCAGTCGCCCAAGGCCGAGCGGCGTAGCCAGCTGCCGAGCAAGCGCCTCGGCGGTGGTATCACTGGCATTGACAGTCTCCATACATGCCGCGTGCGTATAGAGGGGCAGGCGGCGCACATATACATCGCTGAGAGGCTCGCCGTAAGCGGGGCGATCACTCGTCGCAAGAAAGGCGCTGATGGCCTCATAGCTGCGCAGTATGTGCACGACCGGTCCGACCTGCTCCCGCACATGATCCAGAAGAGCACGACTCGGCGCATACTCGACGACACCGCCGCCCAGGGCCAATACATGCCCTGTGGGATGGTGCGAAATCAGCGATGCAAGGATCTGCGCCTCGGCTTCACGGAACGCGTGCCATCCGAACGACTGGACATACGCGCCGAGATCACCATGTAGCTGGGCAAAGACCTCGTCTGCATCCAGGAACGTGCGGTGCAAAAGGCTCGCGAGACGTTGCCCCACATGCGACTTGCCCGACGCCCGCATGCCAATCAGCACGATCGTCGCGTCGGAGGCATACGCCGGGGGCAACGGCCAGGCGGCCGTGCGCTTGGTGCGTACGTCAACAAGTGCCTCTTGCAAGTGGGCGCCAGACACTGAGGCGTGCAGCGGCCCATGCAGCACGTCCCACCAGGCGGGCCATGTCTTTTCGACGCACCGTTTTTCGAGAATCGTTGTGCTGCCAGGCACCACACATGCCAGCAGACTAAACGACATGGCGATGCGGTGATCATCGTACGACGACAGCTCGGCATTCGAGGTGAGCTGCGAGATGGGTACGCCCTCAATGTCGATACCGTCATCATGCTCCGACGCACGAACGCCCAACTTGCCGAGCTCCGTTACCACAGCCCGCAGACGATCACACTCTTTGACGCGCTGATTCGCGATACCTGTAATACGAGTGGGGCCAGACGCGACCGCGAAGAGCATTGACGCCGTGATAAAGGCATCCGTCATGGACTCCATATCCACTGTGCCTAGCGCCCGGAGTTGGCCGACGGGCGGTCCGGTGACAGTGGTAGTGGTATCGGTCTGCTCGACCGCACAGCCCATCGGAGCAAGCACCTGGCAAGCAAAGGCCGCATCGCCCTGCAAGCTCGTGCGGCCTAGGTGCGGAACCGTCACGGTCGTGCCTGTGAGCGCGGCAAAGGCCAGTGGATAAGTCGCACTGCTGGCATCACTCTCGACCTCGTATGTGGGTGGCGCCGTGTACGTCTGCTGCGGGATGCGATACACATACTCACCCACCCGCTCGACGTGCACGCCAAACGCACGCATGATAGCGACTGTCATGTCAATGTACGGCTGCGAAATGACTTTGCCACCCACAAGAGCCAGTTCCACCGGGGCCTGGGCATACGGTGCGCAGAGCAGGATGGAGGACACGTACTGGGACGATACGTCGGCAGCGAGCTCGATCCGACCGCCACGCAGGCCCATACCGGTGCCCTCAACGCGCAGCGGGAGGCATGTCGGCTTGCCCTGGTAATCGATGTGGACGCCATTGCCCTGGAGAGCATCGACCAGCGGACCGATCGGACGCTCGTGCATGCGGGCATTGCCCGTGAGAGAGATGCTGCCCTGACGTACCAGGGACGCCACGCCCGTCATGAAGCGCGCAGCTGTGCCGGCGTTTTGCAGGTACACAGGCTTCTCACTCGCCTGAACTTGTCCGCCGTGGCCATGCACCACGAGCGTATGGCCGTTGTCTTCCCATGCAAAGTCAGCTACACCCAGCTGGACAAGCGCCTGCATCATGACGCGGGTATCGTCAGAATGGAGCAGGTTGCGAACGCGGCACGTTCCGCCACTAAGCGCCGCCAGCACCAAAGCGCGGTTGGACACGCTCTTGGAGCCGGGCGTCGGGATCGTGGCGGGCTCCCTCGGCATGTGCGTGGACTCGCGCACAAGCATGGCCGGTGCAAGTACATGCTCCAGGAGGGAGTCGGGCACGGCACTTGCCCTCTCCTCTGCCGTGGCGCCTAAGCGGGACAAGAGCACCACCTTTTTCTGCGCACCGGCATTTTTCTTGTCGACGCGCATAATGTCCAGGAGCCGAGCCGTCGTGAGCTCACGTGCCTTGGACAGGGCCACGATGCGGGGATCAGCCAGCGACACAGGCAGATCGTACAGCTGCAGGCAGCGCACGAGACGGCCAATCGCGACTTGTGGAAGGCCGCACACAAGCCGGGCGATTTCGGCTTCGAGGACCATGCCGATCGCGATACACTCACCGTGCAGCATGTCAGGCGTCAGCACAGCCTCGATAGCGTGGCCGATCGAGTGGCCAAAGTTGACGAGGTTACGTAGTCCCGTTTCTTTCTCATCGACCGTCACGATCCATGCCTTGACACCCACACTGCCGCGGATGACATCCAGGAGCAGCGTCTGTGACGTCGTGCGCGTCTCTAGCGTGTGGCCCTGCGCCGTTCCATGAGCTCGAGCCGCTTCGCTCATGACCGCGGCGCGAATCGCATCGGACTGGGACTCGAGCTTCTCAAAGTCCTGCACGTCCCATATGGCGGCCGTCTTGATAATTTCGGCCATGCCATTGCTGAATTCGCGCGCGGGCAGCGTCAAGAGCCATGCAGCATCGATAAATACATAGTGGGGCTGGTGAAACGCGCCAATCAAGTTCTTGCCGTGCGGATGGTCAATCGCCGTTTTGCCGCCGACCGACGAGTCTACCATGGCCAGCAGCGTCGTCGGAATCTGCACGTACTTAAGTCCACGCATGAACGTCGCAGCAACAAATCCCACCAAGTCGCCAATCACGCCGCCACCACAGGCGAGCACGACGGTATCGCGCGTCAAGCGATGCTCCAGCATCCAGTCTTCCATAGCCGCCTTGGTCTCGCGACTCTTGCTCTCTTCACCAGGCGCTATTTCGTACGTCAAAAAGCGCTGGTGCGCACCTTTTGACTGCTGGAAGGCATCTCGGAACTTGTCGACCGCCCCAAGCTGAGCCAAGTGGGTGTCAGTCACCAACACATAGGCGCTCGACGGCAGCTCACTCAGCAGGGTCTGTACAATATGCGGCACGAGATGGTAGCCAAGCTGGATCCTGGTATCCAAACACCGTAGCTCGTGTATAGTAGCACCGCTGATGGGCGACTCAAACGGCGGCGCATGGTACGACGGCACTTTGTCGTGCACGTCCACGTCCCTGCTCATCGTCGATGGGAAATGAGTCAGCGGAGGTCGTATGGGTGGAGGAAATTACTTCCGTGTGCCTAGCCTACATTGCAGCGAGGCCCCTATGTCGCTCGTATCGACGGGCCACGGCATGCGCAAAGCACGCGCCATGTCTTCGTGTGACTTGGCACGACTTAGCTCCATGCGCATATCGAGTAGTTCTCGCTTCTTGAGAGGCGATACACGCGGTGCATCGTGCTCCTTGGCACCTGCCGTAGTGGCAAAGGCCATTTGGGTGATGCAGTACTTGGTATTGCCGAAGGGGTTGTCAAAATAGACAGCATAGCGGAGCCACTTGGGCGCAACGACTGTGCCGACACACTCTCGGTGCTCCCGGAAGCATGACATGTTGGCTTCAGGACCGCGCGCCATCATAAACGCCTGTGCGCCCGTGAGTGTTCGTAGTCGTGGCATATCAGTGACGCCAAAGCAATCGCCATTGCACACGACAGGGACGTCTTGCCCTGTCTCTTGAGCTACTTTGGCCACATGGGCCGCGACTTCGCGGAACCGATCCAGCAGCGCGGGCTCTCGAGGCCGCATGGGCTTGGTGCGGCAGTGAATTGTCAGCGCGCGGATGGTGCGCGTCCGCACGATGCGCTCGACTAGTTCCAACGTCTGCGCCTGCGTCGGTAAAAGACGTATCTTGCACGTCACACTCACATGCGGCGGTGCTGCACGCCGCATGGCTTTCAGGATATCACACAGCAAGTCAGGCATCGTGAGCAGATTGGCACCCATGCCACCTAGCGTCGAAAATGGCTTGGGACAGCCGCAGTTCAAGTCGACACCTGCGACATCGTCATGCTCGGTGACGATCCGCACAGCCTCAGCCGCATTCTCGGGTGTGGAAGATCCCACTTGGTATATGAGATAGGGCCGCTCGATGGGATGGCACGAAAACACCTGTTTGCCGTCTTTGACAAATTCGACGAGACCCGTCGAGGGATGAACGTGGCGCTCTGTGCCCATAATCGCACGATCTACTACTTCAGGGCCCCACACCAGGTCAGCTCCGTATTCGAGAGCCAGGAGACGGCATGGAAGAGCGCCGCTTCGGACCATAGGCGCGAGAAAGACACCTCGATCAAAGCGGGGCATCTTGTCATGCGCAGGCGGCGGCAGCACATCCTGACTGTCCAGCTTGATCCGCTTCGGTGCTTGTTCGCCAGGTTCTGACATCCAGCCACGCTGCCCAAACAATCGCCACAGTCTGCCGATGCACCGCCCAATGCGATGCATCCAAACGTGTCCAGGAAAAAAAAGTGGAGGAGGCTCCTATGTTGCCTCGAGCCATGGTACTACATGACGTGCACCGGGCATGGCTACGACACATGATGCTCGTAGTTGATCCCGAGTATCAGTTGCCTCCGCCCATCACATACCCTGAGGATCTGCATCCTCTACCTGATGATATTGAGGCGTACTGCAGGTACTCGTTTCGATCCGAGGACTTGGTCACCCAGTCGCCCCACCTCTCCAGCGCCCAATTCCGCGCGATGTGTGATCGACATGCCGCCGTCCTGACAGAGCGGGGTATCACGCTTGCAAATTCAGGTACAGCACTCACAGGGCACGACGACACGCACACACACCCGCCGAAACCTGAGGCAGACGGATCGGCCGTCTCGGGCGAGACACTACCGACGTCACCTACTTGCTAGACCTTATCTAGAGGCCGGTTGAAGCCGCCCTTGCTACATGTGAATAATGAAAATACATACCGATTCATGTATTGCCGCCAGCTGTGCTCTTTTCGAATGTGGGCGTAGCCCTCAGAATTGTTCTCCACGGCTTTTCCCTGCAGGTAAGATAGGTGTGTGTCCACGTACTTTGCTCGATCCAAAATGGCCAAAGCCCATGATAGCCGCCATTTGATCAGCATCAGCATCTTGAATGCTAGGGGTATCTTGCTGAACAGGTGACAAAGGCTGCTTTGGCTGTGTCGGACGTGCATCGTAAGAACGTATCGGACTTTGCTCGCGGCGTCGACGCCAGCTATCTTGTCGTTCGTGGGGGGCGCTGCGCCACGAACGTGCTTCTCGTCCATCGCGTCGGTCATGGTCTTTCATCCAGTCACGATCACGCCTATGCCATCTAGAGTACGCAGGCTCTTCATGTATTGGATCTGGCGGCGTGTCCTCATCGTACCGGACGCGCGAACGTCGCTCAGTCATGACTTGATACCAGCAGGCGAAGTTGGTGGGACCTGCACGGGTGGAGGAGCACTGCTGACTCATCTCCTACGTGCGCCACCGCCGTCGCTCGCCCGCCCTTTTTTCGCTACGACATTGGCCCAACAACAACATCATGGCAGGAGGTCATCACCGTGCGTACAAAAACTGCGTATGTGGCCTGCTAACAAATTAGGTTCCGTCAAGATTGATCCCGCTATTGAGCGATGGCAGCACATGGTACGTACTTGTGCGGAAGGCTCATTCATGATAGCACAACACCATGTACCAGCGCTTTCGCTGGACGCCTAGGAATGCGCCGGTGATTGCCTTTTGGGGTCTGGCTGTGCCATTCGCTGCGTTCTTCGCCTTTTCCAAGACCAACGTACGTATGAACATGGCTTTCTAATCATGCAGACGGCATGGGACTTTAGCGGCAAAGGCTTTGATGAAAAGCTTTTGCGTGTATCGCCGGCTGCTCAGGAGGAGTCGGAGTGAAGATAGTGCCCATCTACCTAGCCACAGAACATGTACTCAGGCTGTGCGTTGTGATGATGATGAATCGTTCATGAACACCTATGTGAGGCATATAGCATGGGTATCTCCCTCCTTGTGCTGTGCGGGACCTTGTTCTTCGTGGCTCGTACGGAAGCACGTAGCATGCCGCCCTGTGGCCATGCTCCCGGCCGCCGAGCGCGAGAGGCCGTGAAGCTCCGTCGGTGTGAGTACCCACGTGGCGTATTTATTATGTAATAAAAGCGAGATGTCGGGCGAGTCATCGTGACATGATTAGAACTGTTGAAAGACGTGTGAAAATTGTATTACCCCATTTCCCCTTCGGTCCATCTTGGAGAACTACCACGAATTATGTGTGATTGCCAGAATTCGCGACCTTCCAAGATGCAACGAATCGAGGGAGAAGCCTCGCAAGAGGTGAAGAACAGTCATGAGGCTGTAGACAACTCGAGTGCTGTATCAAGAACTCGGGTGGAAAATCAGGCGCTGGACAATGTGCAGCCCTTTGGTGCTTCTCGCTACAGCGACTTTTTGAGCAATGTGTCGAACTTCAAGATTATTGAGTCGACGCTCCGTGAAGGTGAGCAGTTTGCCAACGCTTTCTTCGACACGGAGACCAAGATCCGCATCGCTAAAGCTCTGGACAACTTTGGTGTGGACTGCATTGAATTGACGTCGCCCGCCGCATCGGAGCAGAGTCGCAAAGACTGTGAGGCCATTTGCAAGCTTGGTCTGCGCTGCAAGGTGATTACGCATATTCGTTGCCACATGGACGATGCTCGTATCGCCGTTGAAACCGGTGTGGATGGTGTGGACGTTGTTATGGGTACTTCCAAGTTCCTGCGTGAATACTCACACGGAAAGGATATGACATACATCACGAAGGCGGCTGTCGAGGTCATTAGCTTCGTGAAGAGCAAGGGTATTGAGATCCGTTTCTCGACGGAAGACTCGTTCCGTTCGGACCTGGTGGATCTGCTGAGCATCTACCAGGTCGTCGACAAGGTCGGTGTGAACCGTGTGGGCATTGCCGACACCGTCGGTGTGGCCAATCCGCGCCAGGTGTACGACTTGGTGCGCACGCTGCGTGGTGTGGTGGGCTGTGATATTGAGTGCCACTTCCACAACGACACGGGTTGTGCTATCGCTAACGCATATACGGCTCTCGAAGCTGGTGCAACGCATATTGACACTTCCGTCCTGGGTATCGGTGAGCGAAATGGTATCCCAAGTCTGGGTGGCTTCATCGCTCGTATGTACGCAGCCAACCGTGAGTATGTGATGAGCAAGTACAACCTTAAGGCGCTCCGTGACGTCGAAGATCTTGTGGCTGATGCTGTGCAGGTGCAGATTCCCTTCAACAACCCTGTCACTGGATACTGCGCGTTCACGCACAAGGCTGGTATCCACGCCAAGGCCATTCTGGCTGAGCCGAAAACGTACGAGATTATCACGCCCGAGGACTTTGGTATGAACCGATACGTGCATATTGGCTCTCGCCTCACGGGTTGGAACGCTGTGAAGAGCCGCTCGAAGCAGCTGGGTCTGGAGCTGACGGACGATCAAGTCAAGGCAGCCACGAACCGTATCAAGGTCATGGCGGATATCAAGGACCAGACGATGGAAGATGTCGACGCTGTGCTGCATGTGTTCCACCGCGCGATTAAGAATGGCCAGGACGTAGGCCACGACTCGACGTTCAACCGTCTCTTCCAGCAGCACATCGAGGCCCGCGGCACGGACGCGATTGCTGAGGAGGAAGCCGAGACGCAGGCAGCGAAGTAGGTAGCTTGGCAAGATAAAAATGACATGAGGCCCCCTCCATACGATAAGCTGGTTTCACAGAATCGACGGCCTGTGATTGGCGCAATAGGGGGACTGATAAGAAAACCGGAGCAGCGCGTTGTTCGAGTAGAGGGATTCGATTGCGTGCTCTTGAATGACTCGCCCGGAGGAAGAGCAGACGCCAGCCGAGGGAAAAGAGCATGAGGAGCATGCACATGCATCCATGGTGGATAAGCTTGACCAAGTGCTTGAGCCCCACCTGAATGAAAAGTCAGATAACAAGCTCGGGCACATGCTCAACAAGCGCCACTGGCGCCGATTTGCATGGCTCGAATGGGGGAATATTGATCCTATCAAGCCTGAAGAGCAGCAGATGAGGCATCCCTATGTGATCGCTTTGATTTGGGTGAGCATGAACTTGAACGTGCTCAGCTTTTCGACGGGGATGGTTGCGCCTGACATGGGGTTCGAGTTCCGATATTTCAGCTATACAACATTAGGCTTCCTCATCGGATGGGCCATTTTTCCAGCAGCCTTTACGATCTTTGGACACAAACTGGGTATGCGTCAAATGGTCCATGCAAGGTACTCGTTTGGGTACTTTGGAGCCCCTGTACCTGCCCTCCTCACCGCCCTGACGGGTCTGGGCTACGGTATCTTGAATGCCATTGTGGCTGGCGAGACTCTCCAGGCCGTATCGCCTCATGGCTCGATGTCCGCCACGGTGGGTATTGTGATCGTGACGGTGATGGCGCTTGCGGTGTCGTTTTGTGGTATTCGAGTCCTCAATGTGCTAGACATGGTGTTTTGGCTGCCTGTGTTGATTAGTTTCGCCATCTTGGCCGGCGAGGCCAAAACAGGTCCAGAGGGACTGCATGTGCTTCCTCAAGAGCCGCGTCCGACGGCGCGCAATGTTTTGGGTTTGGGTTCTTTGCTCTCTGGCTTTTATGTGTCATATGCGTCCATGTCGTCGGATATTTCGATGTACTACCACCGCGACCGATCCTCGTGGCTCTTGTTTATCATTTCGTGGATCGCACTCCTTTTTGCAGCGCCTCCCATCTTGATGCTCGGTGCTGCCTTTGCCACGTCGTCGCAGCGAGTACCTGCATGGAATGACGCCGTCAGCAATAACCCATCGCCTGGGCCGCTGATAAATCTCGTGCTGTCGACGCACTTGGGCAACTTTGGCAAGTTTTTGACCGTGCTGATTGCGCTCTCAGCCGCTTCGAACATGATGACGTCCTTTTATTCCATTGGCTTGTGCTTCCAAACAGCCTTGCCGCCGCTCAGGATTTTGCCACGCTTCCTTTTCCCGATCGCCGCCACAGCGATTGTGCTGCCACTCGCGATTGTGGGGCAGACGTCGTTTTACTCCACGCTGAGCAACTTTTTGAGCGTGATCGGATACTGGTCGGCCCTCTACGTGGCTGTCGTTATAGCCGACTTTGTCATCATCCGCCGATGTCGCATGTCTTCCTATGACGTGTCGATCTGGAACGACTGGCGCCAACTCCCCCCGGGTATCGCGGCCATGACGTCGTGCGTGCTCTCCCTCGGCCTCGTGGTCCCATTCATGGACCAGGCATGGTTCACCGGCCCCCTCGGAAAACACGTGGGTGACCTGGGCTTTGAGCTAGGTCTGGCCGTGACGTTTGTATTATATTGCGTATTGCGCCCTATAGAGCAGCGCCTCTTCCGGCGCTAGTCGCCCCTAGCGGAGGCGGTTATAGTCACGTGTTGCACCCAACACACGCGCGTCTCAGCTCGGCGCTTCGTCACCGCGTCGACCTCCGCCGATGGCCGACTCGGACGATGTGTCCCGCATGCCGCTCGAGGAGCGGCTCGCATCCAAGTTGTGGAAGGCGCGTCTGTCTGCGTACGAAGAGCTAGCGGCGTCGTTCGCGCGCACGCCGTCTTCCGACGATGCTCTGATGCTGGCGTATGCTAGGCAGCCAGACACGCTGCGTGGCATGGCCCTGGACGCGAATGCCGCCGCGCAGGAGAAGGGCGTCGAGTGTCTGTGTGCGTTTGTGCGCTATGGCGCGCACCATGCGGGTCGTACGCGCGATGTCGTGATGCCGAGCGTGGCCGAAAAGTGTTTGGGGTCGATGCGTACAGGCACACGCAAAGCGGCGCTGGAGCTGGTCCTGCTCTATGCCGAGCATGAAGATACCATGGGATGTGATGGACTCGTATCAGACATCTCAGACAAGCTCGCGGCCAAGCAGCCCAAGGTCGTGGCGGCGAATGTCGCTGCCCTCACGGCGCTCGTGCGTGCCTTTGGTGGCGAGCAAGTCAACGTGCGCCTCGTGGCCCAGTGCCTGCCCAAGGTATTTGGGCATGCCGACAAGCAGGTGCGTGCGGAGGGTGCCGACCTGGCCGTCGAACTGCACCACTGGATGGGCGCCGGCCTTGCCCCTGTCCTGGCGCAGCTCAAGGACATCCAGGCCAAGGAGCTCGAGCAGCGCTTTGCCGAGGCGCCCGCGGCCTCGGCGCCGACGCGCTACCTGGCCTCACGGCAGCCTACAGAGGCCCCTGCGCGCGAACCTACGCCCCCACCCGCGGCCGTGGACGAGCCACCGCCGCCTGCGCCGTCCGTCGACCCATACGACATGGCCGAGCCAGTCAATCCCCTGCAGAGCCGCCGACTCGCGCCCACATTCTTCGATATGGTCACATCCACGAAATGGCAAGAGCGCATCGAGGCCCTGGAGTCGCTGCACGCGGCGTTGACCGAGTCGCCGCGCCTCGTACGCGACCCTGGCCTGGACGAGTATGTCCAGGCACTGCATGTGCGCATCCAGAAAGATGCGAATATCAATGTGGTGTTGCACGCGAGCCGGTGCCTCGAGGCGCTTGCGCGGGGTCTGCGCCAGGACGGTGCGCCGTATACGTACGTGCTCCCCACATTGCTGGACAAGCTCAAGGAACGCAAGCCCGCGACGCTGGAGGTCCTACATGCGACGCTCGATGCTGTCTACCTCTGCAGCTCACTCCCAGAGATCCTGGAGCCTGTGTCCAAGGCGGCTGTGCACAAGAATCCCGCCGTCAAGGCGGGCACGATCCGGTTCCTCGGCCGCTGCCTCGCTTCCGCACGGCCGACGCCGCAGGACATAGCCGTCACGGCGCCTCTTCTCGTGCATGCCATGTCGGACGGCACCGGCGACGTCCGTGATGCAGCCGCCAGCAGCATGGGCGCGCTTCTCCAGGTCGTGGGTGAGCGGCCGCTCTTGCCGTACTTGGACAAGCTCGACGATTTGAAGCGAGCCAAGGTGCGTGAGGAAGCCAACGTGCGCTCTTCTACCGCGCCTGCACCGAAAGCGGCGCCCGTGCCGCAAGCCTCGCCTGCGCCGAAAGCGGTGCCTGCGCCCAAGCCCGCCGCAGTGCCCAGGGCCGCTCCTTTGGCCAAACCTGCCGCAGCGCCCAAACTCATGTCGCCGTCCAAGCCCACCGCAGCGCCCAAAGTCGCGCCTTTGGCCAAGTCCGCCGCCAAGCCCACACCGCCCACTGCGTCCCGCGGCGCGCCCGCGCCCAAAGCCGCGCCCCGAACGGCTCCCAAGGCAGCTGCACGCGAGGAAACTCGTTCTCGCTTCGCACCCGAGGAGGCAGACGCACTCGCACGGGACCTGATCCCCCCTCGCATCCAGGAGCAGCTCGCGTCGTCCCAGTGGAAGGAACGACTCGAGGGGGCCCAGGCCCTGACGGCATGGCTCGATGACGCAGATGCCGACGTGCTGGCGCACTTTCTGGCGCAGCGCCCTGGGTGGAGAGAGAGCAACTTCCAGGTCATGGGCGAGGTGTTTCGGTGCATGCAGCGCATGACGCAGCTGCCTACGTTTGGGCGTGCGACGGTGGCGCTCACCGTGCAGCCGCTGTGCGAGAAACTCGGCGACATGAAACTCAAGGCGCTCGCGGGCGAGACGCTGCTGCAGTATGCCGAGGTGACGTCCCTGAGCGCTGTGCTCACACACTGTGTGCCGTGGATCGGTGCCCTCAAGGCACCCAAAGCCCAGGCGGACGCACTGGCCTGGATGGACCAGGCCATCCTCGCCTTCGGCGCCGTCGGTCTCGATGTGCCGGCCCTGGTCACGTTTCTGGGGACGTGCCTTGCGTCAGCGAATCCTGCTGTGCGGACGAGCGCGACGGCCGTCGTCGTGACGCTCGCGAGGTTCTCGGGGCCGTCTGTCGTGTCTCTCCTGCCAGACATCACGCCACAGCTGCTGTCGACCATCGAGACGCAGGTCCAGACAGCGCCGCCACCGCCGCCACCCACGAGATCGGCGCGGACGGCCGAGCCCGTGGCCCAGGATGAGCCAGTCGAGGCCGTCCCGGAAGCGCCTCTGGACGACGCGCTGCCCCGCGTGGAGATCGACACGCTCGTGTCGCCCGCGACGCTCGCCTCGTCGTCGGACACTGCATGGAAAGTGCGCAAGGAGGCGCTGGAGCGCATCCGCGACGCCCTCCGGCCCCATGCGCGCCTTCGCGGTGGCATGGAGCTGGCTCAGACACTCCGCCCCCGCTTCCTCGATACGAATTTGATGGTGCGCACCCTGGCCCTAGACATTGTGATCATGCTCGCACAAGGCACGCAGCCATTCGAGCCACTCGCACGTGTGCTGGGCGCCTCCGTGACGCAGGTGCTGGCCGACAGCAAGGCGCCTCTGCGGGCATCGGCCAAGGCCGCGCTCTCGGCCATGGCGCACGGCCGCGCCTTGGGCCCGTTGCTGGCGCCGATGGGTCACGTTCTGGACGGCAAGCATGCGAATCCCACGCTCCGGCAGGAACTGTTTGCATGGCTGCACGCGTACATGACAGAGACGCCCGGCAGCCCTGGCGACGTGCATCCTCTGATCCCCTCGGTCGTCGCTTCGCTAGACGACCGCGCGGCGCCTGTCCGCCAAGCCGCGCAGTCGCTCCTGCCCTTCCTGGTACAGTATGCCGGGCCCAAGGCGCTGTATGAGGCAGCCGCGCAACTCAAAGGAGCCTCGCGCGCCACGGCCACGCCCCTCATTGATGCGGCTCGCGGCTCGGCGCCCACCGCGGGCCGTGCGGTCAGCGCAGCCAGCACAACCAGCACGACCAAGGAGCCTTCGCGAGGCGCAGCTCGCCGCCCCCTCCCAGCGCGTGCGCCCGAAACGCCCCGTCCCAGCGCCGTGAACCGCTCGCTGGCGCCGCGCGCGCCGCGGCCCCACACCGAGACGGCCCTGCTCCTGTCCGCCGACGCCAAGGGCAAAGCAGCCCGCGAGCGAGCGAGTCGGACGCCGCTGGTCGTCGATGGCACCGTGCGACCCGCGGAGATCGAGGCGCTCCGGCACCAGATGGACCTGTGCTGTGCCCCCACGCTCGTCGCGGCCCTGTTCAGCCAGGACCACCATGCGGAGCGCGACTATCTGCAGGGCACGAGCGACTTGCTTGCGTACCTCGCCAAGGCGCCGAGTGCGTCTGTCCTGGCGCAGTCCGACGTGCTGATCAAGTACGCGTGTGTGCGTGTGCTTGACAGGCACACGAGTGTGGCGCTGCGGTGCATGGAGCTGCTGAGCACGCTCATGGACGTGCTGAGCACCCACGGCACGCATCTCACCGAGAGCGAGGCGCAGGCGCTCCTGGCGACGCTCCTGGTGCGTCTCGGCGACGCCAAGCCCATGTTCCGCGAGCACGCGCGCGACATGCTCCGCCGCTCCACGGTCCTGTTTCCGCCCTCGCGCGTGTTCTCCGTGCTGCTGGAGCAGGGCGTGTCGGCCCAGCAGGTACGCACGCGCGCCGAGTCGCTGCAGGAGCTCGCGTTCCTGCTAGCGCGCCAAGGCCTGGGCGTGTGCACACCGTCGAAGGCCTTCCCCGTGATGGCTTCGTGCATCAGCGATCGCGACGCCGCCGTGCGCGGCGCGGCGCTCGCGGCGCTCACCGAGGCCTACCAGCTGCAGGGCGACGCCCTGTGGCGCCTCCTCGGACCCTTGTCGGCACGTGACCAGGCGCTGTTGGAGGAGCGGTGTCAGCGGACCATGACACGCCCGGCGCGTCGCGCGGCGCCGCAGGAGGACGATGTGCTCGCGCAGATCTGCAGTGACGACAAAGAGGAGAGTATTGCAGGTCTCAAATCGCTGCAGGCACAGCTGGGCGAGCGGTCCCTGCCGGCGTCGGATACCGTTCATGCGCTCTTGCACGCATGGGACGCCGTGGGCCGTGAGCCCGAGCTGGATCACCGCTATATCAAGCATATTCTGCAAAGCATCCTGGTCCTGCTGGACACGCACATGCACCTGGACGCGACGCAGCTCTCGCCCTTGCTCGAGGGCCTGCTGCGCCGCCTCATGCACGTCTCGGCGCAAGACCATGAGGCGTCCCAGACACTGTCCAAGCAGCTGAACGCCGTGGTCCTGCGGATCCTGTCGATGAGTCATGGCGACGACGTATACCAAGCCCTGTTCTCGCTTCTCGTCTCGACGACAGCCGACGTGGCCGCGGGGGATCAGGCGCAACTGGCCGAGTTGGTGGTCAAGTGCCTGTGGAAAGTGGCGCGCAAACTGCCCGCCGCTCTCGACGCGAAGCAGGTGCATGCCGAGGCACTGCTCCGCAGCGTCGAGCGTTTCTTCGAGGCCATCCCACCGAGTGAGTGGGCTCAGCGGGCGCAGAAACACGTCCCCCTGCGTGATATCCCCCTGATCACCGCCACGAATGTGCTCAAGCAGCTCACAGACACCCTCGGCGAAGGCGCTTTGGCCGCGACGGACGCATGGATGGAGCCAGAAAAGACGCACGTCTACCGCTACCTCCTGCGCCTCTTGCACGGCCCGAGTCCTCCCCCCGCCGCCGATGCGCCGTCATCGCCCCCGCCGCGTGCACCGTCCCCAGCGCCGCCAGCACCACCAGCCGCCTCCGACGACGCGCCGACGGAGGAGCTGCGTGCGATCTTCGACGCCATTTCCCAAAAGGACAAGTCGCGCGCGGCCATTCGCGACCTGTACGAATTCCAAAAGCGGCATCCCAGCATGCACGCAAGTATCGAGCGCTCCCTCCAAAACACAGGCCCAATCTTCCAGCGCTACATCAAGCGCGCCCTGGCCAATCACGCCGCCGAAGACGAGGCACCCGCACCGCCCACACCATCCACCAGTGTGGACGCACGTCTCGCCGAGCTCAAAGCCAAGTTCCGCCGCGAACCGTCCCGCGACGCTCCTGAGCGCATGCAAAAACGCATGTCCATGTCCACCGAGGCATTGCGCACTCGTCTTGCCAACATGCGCACAGACGACGCCGCTCCTCCATCGACCATGTGACGTAGGTACGACTCGTAGGTGGAGAACGCGGCGATCACGTCGAGTTCCCCCTCCATGACAGACCGTGCGCCCAGAACTGGGCTGTGGGGCGCGCCCGGACAGATACGCGCAGAGTATGTGGGCGACGTAGCGCACGCCTCCCAGACGCCATCATCGCACCTCTCGCTCTCTGTGCGGAATAGCGAGCCGTCAGACACACCCACGTGCCAGACGCGCACCCAGAGCGTGTCTGCGCTGCCGGACGCCTGGCGCTCACAGCTGTCTCTCTCTTCTGCGCTGTCGAGTATCACGCAGGACGCAGCATCGTTATGCCCAGGCACATCCAGTGTGCCCCGGCACAGTGCGCCGCACGTCCTGCTGTCCCATGACACGTCGCCGCGGTCCTTTTCGTCCGCCCACTCGTCGCCCCTGCACGGCACGCAGCGCCGCGCCTCGTATGCGCACGACCCACTGGGGCAACGCCGCGGCAGTGATACGTTCAGCGCCGCGGGCGCAGCAGCTGCATCCTCGTTGTGGTCACCGATCGATGACCCGAAACTTGCGTACCGGCGCAGCACACTTCACATCGGCGATGTCATCACACCCGTCCCGCCAGGGCCCATGCCGCGACGCGTGTCATCGCGACGCATGTCGTGGGACGACGCCGAGCCGCCCATAGACGTCGAGCCGCCCGTGCCGATGCCGCCGCCCCAGCCGAGCGCCCCAACGCCCTGGTTATACCAAGATCCCTTTTCGCTATACCGCCCGCTGCCCATGACTTGGCCGATGCCCGAGCGGGCCTTTGTGATCAAGAGCTTTACGGCCATTGACGTCCAGCTATCCGTCACGCACGGCGTGTGGACCAGCACGGAAAAGGGGAACCACCGCCTCAACAAGGCATGGAGGCGGAGCAGTCAGCGGGGTCCCATCTATCTCTTCTTCTCCGTGAACGGCAGCGGTAGGTTCTGCGGCATGGCACAAATGGTATCTGGACTAGACTACACACAAAGCAGCAATATCTGGGCAGAGGGCGACCGCTGGAAGGGGCTCTTCCACGTACATTGGCTGATCCTCAAAGACATCCCCAACGCACGGCTGCGGCACATGACGCTCCTGAATACGGTAGAGCGGAAACCTATTACGCAAAGCCGCGACACACAAGAACTGCTGCCAGAGGCGGCGTTAGAGCTGCTGCACATATTTCACACGCACCAGAGTGTCTCATCCCTTTTTGCCGAGCAAGACAATCTGCCACCCTAGTTTTTCGATAGACGCTGTTGCAGGGGGAACATTTGGCCCAAATTACCGCCCGGATGGTTCGCAAAAAACGTCCCGCACTGAATACCCTTGGCATGCGTAAGTGCCATCGAGAACGCATCACCCAGAGCCAGCATCGTCGTCGTACTGGTCGTCGGCGCGGGTATATCGGGCCATGCCTCGCTCGACGAGGTTGAAAACGGTCCGGATGCCGCGTCAGTCACCTCGATAGAACAGCCGCAATCCAGCCAAATGTCGCCCAGCGGTACCAGTCGCCCTTTCGGATTCGCCGACATGACGATACGCACGCACTGCTGAGCCTGCGGCAGCTGCATAAAAGTCAGGAGCTCAGGCGATTCACCCGAGTACGATAGAGCCATAATCACATCCTCGCCCGGGTGCACGACGCCGATATCGCCATGCAGCGCCTCAACTGGGTGCAAAAAACAAGCCAGCGTACCGAGCGATGTGAGCGTCGACGCAATTTTGCGGGCTATCAGACCGCTTTTGCCCACGCCCACTAAGACCACCTTGCCGCGAGCCGCACGCGCGGCGTCCACAGCGCATTGCATGGCCAAGCGATTCTGCGAAAACTTGTCCAACAGCCTGGCCATCGCCTGTGCTTCATGCACAAGCACGGCCTGAGCCACATCGACAGAGGCCGCCCCCGCGTCGACCTCAGCCAGCTTCATGTAGAGGCGATCGCTCAACCTTATGATCAATGCCTACGCGCGGCTCGTCCCCCACTCAGGCACACGTGGGCGCACGTGGCCTAGGCAGAGGGCGCCGTCGGTGGCGGCGCACTACGGAACGGAGCGAGCAACGCACCCGACTCATACTCTTGCCGCAGCTTTTTCCAGCGCAGTTGCACCATAGACAGGTTTGTAATGGCAGGGCGCACATCGAGGTTAAAGTTGGCCTCGTTGCTGTCAGGATCATCGTCTTGTTCCGACGAGTAGTAGTCAATAATGTAGCGAACTTCCTCGCCTTCAGGATAGGCCTCGGTCGGACCACGACGCACAATCCAGTCATGCCGGTCGAAGGGCGGCTCAGAGCTGAATTTGTCAGGGAACAGCCATGCTAGCCACATAAACATGCGAGCACGCGGACTGAGTGTGCCGGGCCGGCCCTGGAAGCGCGCCAGCTGGAGCTGCGACACATCACTGCCCGCCATGGCTTCCCAGTCCACAATCTCCTGCCATGCGCGCTCATTCAAGAAGTTGTGGATCAGCACCATCATATCCACGTGCTCTTCAGGCGTCTCCCAGCCCTTGCGCACGAGCGCATTGTAGAACTGTTGCGGCGATGGATACTCCCAGTATCCAGGCGCTTCATCTCCCTTCTCATGCGATACAGGGCACGATGCACCCTCACGAGGCGGCGCACGGCGCTGGTCATGTGGGATGGGGCATTGCGGGGCGCCATACGGCGAGTCGCCTGGGGCCGCCGATGTCTTAGCACGTGGGATAGAGGATACTACGCGCTCACGAGAAAGCTCCATTTTTTGTGTGTGAGCGCGGTCCTGCGACAAGGCAGGCATGTTGTTGAGTGGGTTCAATGGTGCGTCAGACGCCGGGGCCATAGCACCGCGCGGTCCATGGGGCACCGGACACGTCGCACGCTGATCTTTGGCAGGAGA